>ENA-OQCS01001199-OQCS01001199.1-human-gut-metagenome-genome-assembly--contig:-NODE-1199-length-13695-cov-1.728479_pt1 | contig 13695 bp, 15 predicted proteins | sample MGYA00242757_ERZ504575 | MGnify/ENA primary metagenome ERZ504575 (study PRJEB26092, sample SAMD00036297) | human gut metagenome | host: Homo sapiens | study: EMG produced TPA metagenomics assembly of...
AGTACGGTGGATCTGGCGTAGTGAGCAGCTGGTAGTCCGAAGGGTATCTGGAGAGTGTGCCGTGCAAAGGTACTTTGTCTGTGAGATTGAGGGGCTGTACCGCTCGATGAAAAGAAAGAGGAGACAAAAGAGGATGATGCCGCGGAACAGATGCCGTTCCGCTACGATTTTGCCGTGACCGGTACGCGCCGGGCGGATTTCCGCAGAACAGCTGGAAGAAGATCTCGAAAGAAGTCCTGCTGGACGCAGATGACAGCCTGTTCCAGCTCGGGGATGCGAAGGGCGAGCACGGTCTTCGGGAGGCAATCCGCGACTATCTGCACCACGCACGCGGCGTGAACTGCCGCACGGAGCAGATCATCGTCGGAGCGGGAAATGATTATCTGCTGATGCTGCTTTCGGTGATCTTAGGGCGTGGCCATAAAGTGGCGATGGAAAATCCGACCTACATCAGTGCCTACCGCTGTTTTGCGAAGCTTGGCTATGCGATGTGTACGATTTCGATGGACGAAGCGGGCATGCGGCCGGCGGAGCTGGAAAAAAGCGGGGCGGATCTGGCGTACATCATGCCGTCGCACCAGTTCCGATGGGCATGGTCATGCCGATGAAGCGGCGGATGCAGCTCCTTGCGTGGGCATCGAGGGAAAATGGGCGGTATCTGATTGAGGATGATTACGACAGTGAATTCCGCTACAAGGGCCGCCCGATCCCGGCACTGCAGGGCAATGACACAGAGGGAAAAGTGATCTATCTTGGAACGTTTTCGCGGGCGATTGCGCCGTCCATCCGCATCAGCTACATGGTGCTGCCGGAGACGCTGCTGCCTGCCTACGAGGAGAACGGAAGATGCTTTTCCGCGACAGTTTCGAAGACGGACCAGAAGATTCTGGAAGAGTTTATGCGGAGCGGCGCGTTCGAGCGCCATCTGAACCGGATGCGTGCACAGTATAAAGGGAAACACGACCTGCTGATCCGGCTTCTGAAGGAGTTTGGGCGGGAGTACACGGTGTCCGGCGAGAATGCGGGCGTCCATGTGCTGGTCCACCTGCCGAGAGGACTCTCCGAAGCGGAGGCGGTGCAGCGGGCAAAAGAGGATGGTGTGCGCGTGTACGGGCTGGAACGGTACTGCATCGGCGCTGCCGCAGATCCCGCACAGGGCGGCACAGTGCTGCTTGGGTACGCCGGGCTTTCTGAGGAGGAGATTGCAGAGGCAGCTGCGATTCTGAAAAAGTGCTGGAATGCGTGAAAAAAGATATGAAAAAAACGGATTGCTTCGCCAGTAACAAAAACTGACGGAACAATCGTTTTTACTGTTTGATAGAGAGTTACAATGCGGACAGGATCAGCAGCCCAGCTCTTCGGTCAGCTCGCAGATCTCATCGATGATCGATCCAATCGTCTCGATCGTATCGAGAAGAGGTGCATCCGTCGAGATATCAACGCCGGCCATTTTTGCCAGCTCTTCCGGTGTCTTCGTGCTTCCGGCGGTCAGTACCTTTTCCAGTCATCGACAGCGGTCTGGCCTTCGGTTTCGATGCGCTTGCAGACCTGTGTGGCAACGGTCAGTCCGGCGCTGTAGGTGTAGGAGTAAAGTCCCATATAGTAATGCGGCTGGCGCATCCAGGTGAGCGCTGCGTCATCGGAAATTTCCACATCATCGCCCCAGAACTTCTGCAGGGTCTCTTTCATAATGCTGCTTAACGTCTCAGCCTGTACGCTGTCGCCGGCATCGATGAGCTTGTAAACCTCGCGCTGGTAAGCAGCCTCCATCAGATGGGTGACGAAGTTATGATAATATGTGTTGCTGATCATACAGCTTAAAACCCAGCGGCGGAACCGTTTGTCCGGGGTCGTTTTCAGCAGATAATGAGCCATAAGAAGCTCGTTCATGGTAGACGGCGCCTCGACAAAATAAGAGGAAACCTCGGTATCGAGAATCGCCTGTGCGCCGTTGCAGAGACGGAAATGGCCGGCGTGCCGAGTTCATGCGCCAGCGTGAAAACATCTGCCATGCGGTTATTCCAGCTTAAGAGAATAAAGGAACCTTTTCCGTACGGGCTGGCACAGAAGCCGCCGGTGGATTTTCCCTGGTTCTGTGCAAAGTCAACCCAGCGTTTTTTGTAGGCCTCCTGAATCATGGAAACGTAATCATCACCGAGAATGGCAAGGCCTTTTTCGATGTACTGTTTTGATTCCTCGATCGTGACAGACGGATCGTACTCCGGGTCGACGGCGATTTTCAGATCGGCGAAGGTCATGCGGTCAAGGTTGTGAACCTTTTTCAGCAGGCGGGCATATTTGCGCATATGCGGAGCCAGGCGGGTGGTGATGAGATCGATCTGGCGGTTGTACAGCTCACGGCTGACCTGCTGCGGGAACAGCAGAGAATCGATGACGGAATTGAAGCCGCGCAGCGTGGCCATGGTCTTTTCTGTCTGCAGCTGGGCATTGTAAGCAGCTGCCGTTACATTTTCGTACTGTCTGATTTTTGCAGAAAAGGCGGAGAATGCACTGCGGCGGATATCGGTGTCTTTTTCGTATTCGTAATTATCTTCAAACAGGGAGTAGCCGAGCGGATATTCTTTTCCGTTTACGGTGAAAGAATCAAATTTCATATCGCAAGCTTTGCCATGTTGTAGATCTGGTACGGAGCCGAGAAGGTCTGGGACAGAGCGGAAATGGCACGCTCGGTTTCCGGGCTCAGGCGGTGTGCCTTGTTGCGGAGAATCTCGGCGAGATAGCAGCGGTTCGTATCTGACTGCTGCATGGCCTCGTTCAAAACATCCTCGGACTGTTCGGAAAGCTCGCTCTCGATAAAGGTGAGACGGCTGAAAATCTCAGAGATCAGGCTGTTGATGCGGTCGTTGCGCGTCTGGTTTGCACTGTTGTAATAGTCGACAGAAACGGCGAGATCGCAGTAGTTGGCGGTCAGTGTGATCAGACGGTAGACCTCCTGGTAATCGTCGAGGCAGTGGTTGATCGTGGCTGCATCGGTGAGGTTTCCTTTGTAGGATGCTTCCATAGAAAGACTTAATTCTTTCATTTTCTGCGCATCAGCCAGCATGGCCTCCTCGGTTGGATAAATTAAAGACAGGTCCCAGGTAAGTTCTACAGGAACGTCATCGCGTTTTGCAAGTTCCATAACAATCTCCTTTCCATAAAAAAGGGGAGGTTTCCCTCCCCAGGAATTACTTCCTTATGTTTCTATATTCTGTTTTTGGGTTTTATTCTGCGGTTACTTCGCTTTCTTCCTGCGGAGAAACTTCACGATCCGCACAGCTTTCTTTTTCAGCGTCTTCTTCTTCGGACTCTGTGGTTGCGCTTTCAGCTTCTGTATCAGCTGTTTCGGAACCTTTATTGCAAGCTGCAGATTCCGGATCCGGTGCAGCATCCTCCGCACCTTTCGTTTTCGGAAGGGTCGTATAAGTACGTTCAGCAGGAGCAGGCTCTTCCTCTTCAAATTCGTCTTTAAAATCGTCAAAATCTGTTTCAAGATCTGCTTTTCCTTTCCGGATAAAATAGACTGCCGCACCGCAGGCTGCGCCGACAGCGGCAGAAGCCAGAGTAAGCAGAATACGTTTTGATTTTCGTGACATCTCGATTCAAGTCTCCTTTCAAATGCCGTCCTTTGAAACTATTGTAATACAGTTTCAACAAAAAAGAAGTAAAATCTTACAGAATTCGGAAAAAGTGCCAAAGAAAACAAGAAAAAGAAGGTTTCCTGACACAGAAACAGAATCAGGCAAGGATAAACTTACGAAGAATCTCCGCCACGCCGCTGTGATTGCAGTCGTTTTCCGTGATATAATCGGCACTCGCCTTTACGGCATCGGTCGCATTTTTCATGGCGGCACCGACGGCAGCGCCTCGATCATCGAAATATCATTTTCCTGATCTCCGGCAGCCACGGTGTTGGCAAGCGGAATCTGAAGAAGCTCGCAGAGTTTTTTCACGGCATGGCCCTTGGAAACGTGTTCCGGGACATGCTCGAGGTAATGCGGGCTGGAGTAGAACATCGAAATTTTTCCTTTTGACCACGGCTCCATGGCAGCGCGGTAAGCGTCCATTTTTGCACGGTCGTGGAGATCAATCACGATCATCTTGCATGGTTCCTCGGCGAGGTGCTCCGGCAGAAGCGGATCTTCCACGACGGGAATGTGGATTGCCTGTGTGTAAACGCGCGTTTCCTCGCCTGCATGGCGGCAGAGAAGGGAGGTGTCGGAGTAGGTGTGGCAGTAGAGGCCTGCCTCCTGCGTTTTTTCAAAGATCACGCGTGCATATTCGAGCGGAATCGTGCGGCGGTACAGCGTTTTCTTTGCCGCGCAGTCGTAAATCAGTCCGCCGTTGAATGCGATGGCATAGCAGCCTTCGCGGTCGAGTCCGAGCTCTTTTAAGATCGGCAGAAAGCCGGAGAGCGGGCGGCCGGTGTTGAACACAATTTTGTGGCCGGCAGCAAGTGCCTCTGAAATGGCATCCATGTTTTCTTTTGTCACCTGCTTTTCGGAATTCAGCAGGGTATCATCCATATCGGTAAAAAATATTTTCACAGTCTGATTCATATTCTCTTTTTTTCCTTTCCAAGAATCTGAAAAACAGATTCATTTTAGCACAAAGTGCCGGAAAAGAAAATATGGTTGCGCAGGGAAAAAATACAGGATATAATGATTGCGGACAAGAAGAGAGAGAAGAAAGAAAATCGAAGAACAAAAGAGAAAAAGAAGGGAAGTCAGAATATGATAAAAGCTTGTATCTTTGACCTGGACGGCACCATCGCAGACACTGTAGAGTCGATTGCGCACGCAGTCAACCGCGTTCTGGAACATTTTGGACTTGTGCCGCGCCCGGTAGAAGCCTTCACTTTTACGCTGGAGACGGTTTCGATCTGGCAGTGGAGCGCGCTTTAAAAGACGCCGGAGATGCAGAGCTCAACTATCTGCAGGAGGGCATCCGCCTTGGCCGCGCGTGGTTCAACGAGGACCCGCTGTATCACGTAAAACCGTATCCTAATATGCGGGAAACCCTGACCGCGCTGCGGGAAGAAGTTCCGATTGCCGTATGTTCCAACAAGCCGCACGAGGCGGCCATCCACGTCGTGGAGAGCGTGTACGGACCGGGCTTTTTCAACCGGATTCAGGGGCAGACCGCAGAAATCCCGAGAAAGCCGTCTCCGATCGGTGCGCTCGCGATTGCAGACGCACTCGGCGCCAGACCGGAAGAGTGCCTGTACTTTGGCGATACCAATACGGATATGCAGACCGGAAACGCCGCAGGCATGTTTACCGTTGGTGTGACGTGGGGATTCCGCCCGCGCCAGGAGCTGATCGACAACCATGCGATGGAGCTGCTCGACCGGCCGGAGGAAATCTTAACGCTTTTCACAGAAAGAATCAGGAAAAATAAAACGAACAGAGGAGAAAACCAGAATGGGAGAATATACTGAAGAATGCATCAACACATTTTTAATGAATCAGGGCCAGTTATTCGACGAGCCGGTGGCTGAAAATTACGATGAGGCAGAGGCCTTTCTGGAGGACTGCCTTGCAGTCGTTGCCGACAATCTGGACGACGTGCGCGCCTACATGGAAGAAGAGGGCATGGACGTGGAAGAAATGTCGGATGCAGAATTAGAAGAGCAGAGCGAAGTCTTTGCCCTGCCGGACGGCCAGTATCTGATCGTGATGGGATAAAAAAACGAGAGGAAATTAAAAAAAGAATGAAATATGATGTCATTATTATCGGCGCAGGCCCGTCAGGTATTTTCTGTGCCTATGAACTGCTGAAAGAAAAACCGGATCTGAAGGTGCTGATGATCGAAAAAGGACGTTCGATCGAGAGCCGTCAGTGTCCAAAGAGAAAAACGAAAAAAATGCGTGAACTGCAAACCGTGCTCGATCACAACGGGATTTGCCGGAGCAGGCGCATTTTCCGACGGAAAGCTTTCTCTTTCCCCGGATGTCGGTGGAAATCTGCCGGAGATTTTAGGATATGAAAAGACGGTTGAGCTGATCCATGAGTCCGACCAGATCTATCTGGATTTCGGCGCAGACAAGAATGTTTACGGTGTCGATAAAGAAAAAGAGATCCGTGAGATCCGCCGCAGAGCGATCAACGCCAACCTGAAGCTGATCGAATGTCCAATCCGCCATCTCGGAACTGAGGAGGGCTACAAGATTTACAGCCGCCTCGAGGATCACTTAAAAGAGATCGGCGTGGAAATGAAATTCAACACGATGGTCAATGATATTACGATCGAGGACGGCCGTGCGACAGCTGTAACACTTGAGGACGGAACGGTTTACGAGGCAGATGAGATTGTCTCCGCAGTAGGCCGCGAGGGAGCCGACTGGTTCTCACATATCTGCAACGGCCACGGCATCGAGACCGAGGTCGGAACCGTCGATATCGGTGTCCGCGTGGAAGTCCGCGACGAGGTCATGGAGTTCCTGAACAAGAACCTGTACGAGGCAAAACTCGTTTACTATACCCGACTTTTGACGACAAAGTGCGTACTTCTGTACGAACCCGTCCGGTGAGGTGGCAACTGAGTATATGAAAAGGTCTGGCAGTTGTAAACGGTCACGCCTACAAATCCCAGGGAGTTCAAGACAAACAACACGAACTTTGCCCTCCTGGTATCCAAAGAACTTTTACGAAACCATTTAAAACCCCGATCGAGTACGGCAAACAGATCGCACAGCTTTCCAACATGCTCTGCGACGGCAAGATCCTCGTTCAGACGTACGGCGATTTCAAACGCGGAAGAAGAACGACAGAAGAGCGTCTCTGCCGCAATAACCTGATCCCGACCTTAAAAGATGCCGTTCCGGGCGACCTTTCCCTGGTATTCCCGCACCGTATCATGGTCGACATTGCCGAGATGATCGAAGCCCTCGACAAAGTAACACCGGGTATCGCCAGCGATGAGACACTGCTGTACGGCGTAGAAGTCAAATTCTATTCCAACAAAGTTGTCGTAGACAAAGACTTCTGCACCAGCGTCAAAGGCCTCCGCGCCATCGGCGACGGCGCATCCGTAACCCGCGGCCTCCAGCAGGCAAGCGCAAACGGACTGTCGGTTGCGAGAAGCATTCTGAAAAGCATGAAATAAGAGAGAACGAAAAAAGATCCTTCGTCTGTGAAATGAGACGGAGGATCTTTTGCGCCGGAAAGAGGGGTGTTTCAGATTATATGCCGTACAGCTTCCGGAACTGCTTTGGCGTTGTCCCGGTCTGCTGGCGGAAAACCGAGATAAAGTAGCTGACATCGCGGTAGCCGCAGAGGGCGGCGATGCGTCGAGCGTAGTGTAGGGACGGCTGATGAGAAGCTCCTTGGCGCGGCTGATGCGCAGAACGCTGATGTACGAGCGGACAGAGCTGCCGACAAAACGCTGGAACAGGCGTGTCAGATACTGCGGCGTGATATGGAGCTGTTCCGCGAGATCATCCACATTGAGCGGGTCGGAAAGATGACTTTCGATTTCCTGCATTGCCGGGCGGACATACTGGAGATACAGCGGATGCTCCGTCCGGGAAAGGCCGGTGCGGAGCTGGGAAAGGCGTGTCAGGAACTCAAAGCATCCGACGGAGAGCGCAGCATCGTCGATGTCATTTTTCAGAAAATGTGAGTCGATTATGCGGTCAATCCATTCCTGAAACCACGCGCCCTCTGAGGCCGGAACGAAAAGATACGGCGAGACGGCACAGATTTTATAGAGATCATCGGAGAGCTTTCCGTCAAAGGTCAGAAAGGATGTAAACCACATCCCGCTGCCGTCGTTTTCGCGGTATTCATGCGGCACATGCGGAGCAATCAGAACACCGTCACCTGGTTTCAGCAAAAGTTTCTGGCCTCGAGGGTCAGCAGCCTTCGCCGCGTTCCGTCTGGATCCAGTGATATAAGGGGAATCCGTTCGGGCGCACAACGGGCTCCTGCAGCCAGCGGTTGCCGATGCTGTCAGCGGAGAGGGAAAAATCGGAGGCGGATGGTTTAAAGAAAATAGGCATAACAGTCAGTTCCTTTCTGAAAGAAAAGTCTAAATAAGATTCCGGAATGAGTTTCGAAAATTCATACTTTTTAGACAAGCATATCATACTTTTCTCACAAAGACCAGTATATAATAGAGCCATCAAAACGAGATATCCAAACACAGGAGGAATCAAAAAAATGCAGCCAAAATTCAAAAAAATGTTATACGGAGGAGACTACAACCCAAACCAGTGGCCAAAAGAGATCTGGGATGAGGATATGAAACTTTTCCATCAGGCCGGCATCAACAGCACCACGATCAACGTATTTTCCTGGGCAAAAATCCAGCCGTCCGAGAATGAGTACGACTTTACAGAGCTCGATGAGATCGTAGACACCCTGACAAAAGAGGACGTCCAGATCGTCATGGCAACATCCACCGGCGCACTCCCGGCATGGATGGTACACCGTTATCCGGAAGTGGCAAGAACCGATTTCGAAGGACGCCATCACAAATTCGGTCATCGCCACAATGCCTGCCCGAACAGCCCGGTTTTCCAGAAATATGCAAAGCGCCTGGCAGAAAAACTGGCAGAGCGTTACGGCGACAACAAAAACATCGTCTGCTGGCACATCAGCAATGAGTACGGCGGCGAGTGCTACTGCGAGAACTGTGCAAAAGCGTTCCGCGTATGGCTGAAAGACAAATACAAAACACTCGATGAAGTCAACAAGGCATGGAACATGGAGTTCTGGGGCCACACCATCTACGGCTGGGACGAGATTGTACCGCCGAACGATCTGGGAGACGGAATGCCATGGGGAAGCGGCACTGCATTTGCAGGAATGTCCCTCGACTACATGCGTTTCAACTCCGACGGCATGCTGAACAACTACAAAATGGAGCGTGACGCGATCCGCAAATACGACAAAGAAACCCCGATCACCACAAACCTGATGGGAACGTACAAAGGCCTCGACTACTTCAAATGGGCAAAAGAAATGGATATCGTATCCTGGGACAACTACCCGAGCTACAATACACCATGGAGCCACGTAGCTATGACCCACGACCTGATGCGCGGCCTCAAAGACGCACCGTTTATGCTGATGGAGCAGACTCCGAGCCAGCAGAACTGGCAGCCGTACAACTCCTTAAAGAAACCTGGCCAGATGCGCGCACAGAGCTATCAGACCGTTGCACACGGCGCAGACACGATTCAGTTCTTCCAGCTGAGAAGAAGCGTCGGCGGATGCGAGAAATTCCATGGTGCTGTTATCGCACACGCAGGAACCGCAGATACCCGTGTCTTCCGTGAGGTAACCCAGCTCGGAAAAGAACTGGAGAAAATCGGAAGCCGTGTGATGGGCTCCGAGAACCACGCAAAAGTCGGCATCATCTTCGACTGGGAAAACTACTGGGCACTGGAGTACACCAGCGGACCGAACCGCGATTTACGTTACGTAGACCAGATCGAGCAGATGTACAATTACTTCTATAACAAGAACATCGCTGTCGATATGATCCCGATCGACGCGGACTTCTCCAAATATGACCTCGTTGCAGCACCGGTTCTCTACATGGTAAAAGACGGTGTGGCAGAGAGCCTGGAGGCTTATGTACAGGCAGGCGGAACTCTCATCACCACCTACATGAGCGGTATCGTCGGACAGTCGGACAACGTTCATCTCGGCGGATACCCGGGACCGCTCAGAAAAATGGCAGGCGTATGGGTAGAAGAGATCGACGCTCTTGCACCGGAGCAGAGAAACAAGATCCGTTTCGCAGACGGAACCGAGGAAGAGTGCCGTCTCGTATGCGACCTGATGCACCTCGAAGGAGCTGAAGAAATCGCACAGTATGAGAGCGATTTCTATGCAGGTATGACTGCTGTTGCAAAAAATCGGTTCGGAAAAGGAACCGTATATTATGTCGGAACCGACCTTTCTGAGAGCGGCCTTGCAAAAGTTCTTGCTATGGCAGCAGACGGCGCAGCCATCCAGCCGGTGATTGGAGAAGCAACAGCACTCGAGATCACAAAACGCCAGGCAGACGGCGAGGATCTGTACTTATCATCAACTTCAAAGATGAGGAGATTCCGCTTCCGGTAGTCTTCGACGGAAAAGAAGATATCCTGACCGGCGAGAAAGTACAGGGCGGCGAGATGCTGAAGAAATACGATCTGCGGATTGTCAGCGTTCCGAGAGCATAATATAAAACATATTGTATAGTAGAAAGATAACAAAAAGACACAGCAGGAGGCAGAAAGATACTTCCAGCTGTGTCTTTTTGATGCTGTGAATTTATGCGGGTGCTTAGTGGGAAAACGAAGCCCGTGCGACGATGTTCTCCATCTCGCCCCATTTCTCCTCCATATCCGCTACAAGCGCAATCTGTGTCCGCGCACGTACGAGGTTGTGCTCCGGGTAAGCGGTTTTGAAGTAGGTATCGCCCATCAGGTAATCGGCGAGAAAACGGATGCCGCATTCGAGGGTCATTAATTTTGCACCCATCGGCAGCATTTCGACTTCCGCGCGGGTCAAAGAGCCTGCGCAGCCTGCGAGAAAGCCTTTTGTATAGCTCTCAAAGAGAGGAAGGGAAAGAGACACCTTAGAGACATCCTGTTCGTCCTCAGCGGCCGTATTCGCGCCGAAGCGGATGGAATCGCCGAAGTCAAAGATCGACAGTCCCGGCATAATGGTGTCTAGGTCGATGACGCAGATGCCCTCGCCGGTTTTGTCATCAATCATAATGTTGTTCAGCTTCGTATCGTTGTGCGTTACGCGGAGCGGCAGCTCGCCCGAGGCCTTCATGCGCTCGCTACGCCGTAATCGTCTGCGTGGTCGAGGAAAAACGCCATCTCATCCGAAACGTTCAGCCGTCCTTTCGGATCCGCCTGTGCCGCCTGTAAAAGCGCCTGGTAGCGGAGCGGTGTGTTGTGGAAATCCGGGATCGTCTCGAAAAGAGAGGCGGACGGAAAATCGGAGAGCATCTGCTGGAAGCGGCCGAAAGCATTACCGGTCTCGTAAAACAGCTTTGGATCTGTCACGGCATCATAGCAGGACGCATTGGAAATAAAGAGAAATGCGCGCCAGAATTCTCCGCGCTCATCGACGAAAAACCAGGCATCGTCTGTCGTCGGAATCAGGTTCAGCGTCTCGCGGAATGGATCTCCTCCTGCGGCTGTGATTTTTTTCCGCAGAAATGATGTTACCTGTGCAATATTCTGCATCAGCTCCGTTGGATTGTGGAAAACGGTGCGGTTCATGCGCTGCAGAATCGATTTGCGGAGGACGCCGTTTTCGGTAGAGCGCACCAGAAACGTATCGTTGATATGGCCGTTCCCGTGCGGCGTCCAGTCTGTAATCGTTCCCGGGAAAGCAAATGCGTGGACAATGGAAGAGAGTTCTTCCTGTGTGTATGTAATCATCATGGGTATAAACTCCTTATTTTAATTAGAAAAACCTGATTAAGTAAAGCACACGCAGGGCGAAAAGTCAAGAAAAGGGCGCGAAACGATTGACAACGAGCGGCATTTCCGACTATAATAGACAGTAATTTAAGAAAAAACAAAACCTAAAATGCAGTGACAGGGAGGAGTACCTGGCGGCGCAAAGCAAAGAGAGGAGATGGCTGGTGAGAATCTCCGTGAGCGTGCCTGCGGAAGTAGCCTCGAGCAGTGGACTGAACAGAAAAAGCGGACAGCAATGTTTTCCAAGTAGGCTCCAACGTAGTTCCCACGTTACCGGGATGCCGTATCGGATGAAAAAAGTTAAATCCTGTACGGAATGAGCAGAAGCGTATTCTTCTGGAATTCAGGTGGTACCGTGGATGGAAACATTCTCCCTGAACGTAAGGCACAGAAAAGGTGTTTTATGTTCGGGGATTTTTTATGCAGCAAATTTAGAACAGGAGGTTTTCATATGAAACAGATTACAGGAAACAAACTTCTGGTAAAGGCTCTGAAGGAGGAGGGTGTCGAGTATCTCTTCGGTTATCCGGGAGCCTGCACCATTGATATCAGCGATGAGCTTTACAAACAGGATGAAATCAAAATCGTTCTGCCGCGCCACGAGCAGGCGCTGGTGCATGAGGCGGATGCCTATGCGAGAACGACAGGAAAAGTCGGCGTATGCTCGTTACCAGCGGCCCTGGTGCAACCAACCTGGTCACCGGTCTTGCAACGGCAAACTACGACAGCGTTCCGCTTGTCTGCTTCACCGGACAGGTAGCCCGCCACCTCATCGGAAACGATGCATTCCAGGAGGTTGATATTGTCGGTATCACCCGCAGCATCACGAAATACGGCGTGACGGTAAGAAACCGTGAAGATCTCGGACGCATCATCAAAGAAGCCTTTTACATCGCCCGCACCGGAAAACCGGGCCCGGTGCTCATTGATCTTCCAAAAGATGTCATGGCAGAGCTCGGCAGCGCAGAGTATCCGAAGAACGTCAACATCCGCGGCTACAAACCGAACACCAGCGTACACATCGGCCAGTTAAAACGTGCGCTGAAAATGCTCGCAAAAGCAAAACGCCCGCTGTTTCTTGCCGGAGGCGGCGTCAACATCGCACATGCGCAGGAAGTGTTCCGCGAAGTGGTCGAGAAAACACAGGTGCCGGTTGTCACAACCGTTATGGGACGCGGCGCGATCTCCACGAAACACCCGCTGTTCATCGGAAACCTTGGCATGCACGGCGCGTATGCGGCGAATATGGCAGTCAGCGAGTGCGATCTGCTGTTCTCGATCGGAACACGTTTCAATGACCGTATCACCGGAAAGCTGCATGAATTTGCCCCGCACGCGCAGATCGTCCACATCGACATAGACACCGCTTCGATCTCTCGAAACATCCATGTCGATATCCCGATCGTAGCCGATGCAAAAGAGGCGATCACGAAGATGGCAGAGTACGTAGAGCCATGCTCTACATCGAAATGGCTTGCCCAGATCGATGCCTGGAAGAACGAGCATCCGCTGACGATGCGCCTGAACGGCGTGATGGGACCGCTCGATATTTTCAACGCGATCAACGAGCAGTTTGACGATGCGATTATCGTCACCGACGTCGGACAGCACCAGATGCTGACAAGTCAGTACGTCGACATTACCGAAAACCGCCAGATCATCATGTCCGGCGGCCTTGGAACGATGGATACGCCTTCCGGGCGCGATCGGAGCAAAAATCGGCAACCCGGACAAACCGGTCATCGCGATTTCCGGTGACGGAGGTATGCAGATGAATATTCAGGAGTTGGCAACTGCCGTTCTCGAGGAGCTGCCGGTCATCCTGTGTATCTTCAATAATGAATACCTCGGCATGGTACGCCAGTGGCAGAAGCTGTTTTACGGCAAACGGTACAGCATGACAAACCTGCGCGCCGGTGCACTTTCCCGCAGAACAGACGGAGAAGAGTACCCGGAATACACGCCGAATTTTATCAAATTGGCTGAGAGTTACGGCGCAAAAGGCATCCGCGTCATGAAGAAAGAGGATATCGCCGCAGCGTTTGAAGAGGCGAAGAAAAACGTTTCGATGGTATTATTCCTTTTGCAGATATCAATGATGGTAAATTAGATTTATTGATTGTTAAAAGATGTTCAATCACAGATTTAATTGCTTTAATTAAAGATTATCGTTTTGGTAAACACGATAAGAGTCCTTTTATCCATTATATTCAAGGACAACATATTCACATTACTTGTGATCAAGATCTTACAATTG
>ENA-OQCS01001200-OQCS01001200.1-human-gut-metagenome-genome-assembly--contig:-NODE-1200-length-13692-cov-1.776852_pt1 | contig 13692 bp, 19 predicted proteins | sample MGYA00242757_ERZ504575 | MGnify/ENA primary metagenome ERZ504575 (study PRJEB26092, sample SAMD00036297) | human gut metagenome | host: Homo sapiens | study: EMG produced TPA metagenomics assembly of...
ATTGACTCCATTGCTACAGTGGCGGAAGCCAATCGAGGCAATGGAGAAGGGCAATGGAAAATCATCCGTTCCTATAAACTTCCATCTTTGGGATTGAATGAAACAGGAAAGATCATTGATAATGTTTACTGTAAGATTCAGAAAGTGGGAGATGGTACTGAGAGTCCTATTGCTACGGAGTACGGTAGCGGTGAATTATCGTGGTCAATTGATTAACGGTACGGTTTTTGACCAAAGTTATCAGGGTGAGCTTGATCCGGAAACTGCCACTCCTAGAAAATTTCTGGTAGGTGCGGTGATAGCAGGGTGGAGTACGGCCTTGATGAAAGGATTTGGTGGTATGAAAGCCGGTGACCAATGGAAGCTTTATATTCCTTATCCATTGGCTTACGGAAAAGATGGTACAGAAGGTATTCCCGGATATTCAACGTTGATATTTGATGTGAATTTGGTTGATATATTCCCGTTGATACGGGAAAAAGCATTGATGATACCTTGGATGCTAAAAAATAGCTATCATAGAATATTGGAAAGAAGAGAGTATTGCAGTTTGTTGCAATGCTCTTTTTTTATGGTGTTTTGATTCATGTCGGTTGGACGAGACGGGGGCCTGTCAGGTGAATTGTTTGGGGGATTTGCTGAAATGTTTTTGGGGGGTATGGCGTTTTCCTTGGTATGGTTAATGGTTCTTTTATCCGCTGCTACGCGTTCCATTGTCTGTAAGGAATGGTTTAAAGGTTGGGGTAAAACGGCTTAATTATATTATATTAAGAAGAACTCTTGACGGAAACAAGAAGATTGTTTTATCGGGGATATAAATAAAACACTTCGTTTTTTCGGTATCCGCCGAAGTGTTTTTCCTTTCAGCATAATGTTGTGGGATAGTTTGACGGGCGAATAACTGTAAGAAACAATATAATCTTTATCTTGGTCAATTCATTAAACCAATGATTGACGCAAAGATAAAGATTATGACAAATTATTTAATAAATTATTTCACGTTTCCTGCTTTGATCAAGTATTCGGCAATCTGAACAGCGTTCAATGCCGCACCTTTCTTAATCTGATCGCCTACGATCCAGAAAGTCAGTCCGTTTTCGTTTGCCAGATCTTTGCGGATGCGGCCCACGTAAACCGGATCTTTACCTGCCAGGAACAAAGGCATCGGATATTCTTTCTTTTCGGGATTATCCATCAATACCAGGCCTTCACCTTTGGTAAAGGCTTCACGGGCTTCTTCGGGAGAATGGGGCGTTCAGTTTCTACCCAGATACTTTCCGAGTGAGAACGGAGGGCGGGAACACGTACACACATGGCGCTAACCTGAATGTCGGAGTGCATAATTTGCGTGTTTCGTTGAACATCTTCATTTCTTCTTTGGTATATCCATTGTCGGTAAATACATCAATCTGGGGAATCAAGTTGAATGCCAACTGATAAGCGAATTTCTCTACAGTCACGGGTTCATTAGCCAATACCTGACGATATTGTTCATACAATTCATCCATAGCCGCTGCACCTGCACCGCTGGCAGCTTGATAAGTAGCCACATGCACACGTTTTATGTGTGAAAGATTTTCGATGGCTTTCAGTGCAACTACCATCTGAATAGTTGTACAGTTGGGATTAGCTATCACGTTACGGGGACGATTCAAAGCATCTTCCGGATTCACTTCGGGTACTACCAAAGGCACATCGGCGTCCATACGGTAAGCGCTGGAGTTGTCAATCAGTACGGCACCATGTTTGGTAATGGTTTCACAAAACTCTTTTGTGGTACCTGCGCCGGCTGATGTGAAAGCGATATCTACACCTTTAAAGTCATCGTTGTGCTGAAGGAGTTTCACTTCAATCTGTTTACCGCGGAATGTGTATTTTCGTCCTGCACTGCGTGAAGAACCGAATAACACTAACTCATCCAACGGGAAGTTCCTTTCATCGAGCACACGCAGGAACTCTTGTCCTACAGCTCCGCTCGCACCAACAATTGCTACTTCATTTTGTTTTTGTTTATAAGATAAAATTTAGTAATACTTTAGAACTATCTCTCAGCATGTAAGTACGTTCTGCGTGCAAAATTAGAACATTTTAGAATATAAATCAGTAAAAAAGAAGTTTTTTCGTAATTTTGTCGATATAATGGTATAAAACTCAAAAAAAGATGGAACTATTCGACCTTAACATACATTTTCCGGTCACAGATCCTACCTGGATATTCTTCCTGGTACTCATTATCATTCTGTTTGCCCTATGATTTTGGGGCGTTTACGCATTCCGCATATTATTGGTAGTGATACTTGCCGGGGTAGTGGTTAGGCAAGTATGGCTTTAACATTCTGGAGCGTGACAGCAGTTTGAATTGTTTGGAAAGGTAGGACTTTACTACATTATGTTTTTGGCCGGTCTTGAGATGGATATGGACGATTTCAAGAAAAACAGGACAAAGGATTGGTCTTTGGTATGTTTACTTTCCTCATCCCGATGGGGCTGGCATATGGAGTAGCATGAGTATGCTGAACTATGGATTCCTGACTTCTGTGCTGCTGGCCAGTATGTATGCCAGTCACACCTTGATTGCTTATCCTATTATCAGCCGGTATGGCTTGTCGCGGCAACGGACGGTCAGTATCACTATTGGTGGTACGGCGGTGACTGTGGTGCTAGCTTTGATGGTGCTGGCTGTTATTGGTGGTATGTATAAAGGTGAGGACGTAGGCGGACTGTTTTGGGTGCTGTTGGTTGCCAAGGTAGTTTTGCTGTTCGGACTTATCATATTTTTAATGCCTCGCATCAGCCGATGGTTTTTCCGTACGTATGAGGATGCGGTGATGCAATTTATATTCGTGCTGGCTATGGTGTTCTTGGGCGGAGGCTTGATGGAATTGGTGGGGATGGAAGGTATTTTGGGAGCTTTCCTTGCCGGGTTGGTATTAAATCGTTTTGTTCCTCATGTCTCTCCTTTGATGAACCGGCTGGAGTTTGTGGGTAATGCGCTGTTTATTCCCTATTTCTTGATTGGGTGGGAATGATTATTGATGTACGTTGCCTTTTTACGGAAGGTGAAGCGCTGAAAGTGGCGGTTGTAATGACCGTAGTGGCGACATTCAGTAAGTGGCTGGCTGCATGGATAACCCAGAAGATATATGGCATGAAAAAAGTGGAGGGCAGCCTGATATTCGGATTAAGCAATGCACAGGCTGCTGCGACTTTGGCCGCTGTGTTGATAGGTCACGGTATTATTATGGAAAATGGAGAGCGGTTGTTGAATGATGATGTTTTGAATGGTACGGTGGTCATGATTTTGTTCACTTGTATTATAAGTTCTGTTGTGACAGAACGTGCCGCACGCAAAATGGTGACTCAGGAAAATCTGATGGAGGGCAGCGAAGGTAAGGAACAGGAACGCATCTTGATTCCGGTAGCTAATCCTGAAACCATAGAAGGATTGGTAGGCATGGCTTTGATGATGAGGCATCCTAAACAAAAAGAGTCATTGGTGGCACTGAGTGTGATCAATGATAATAATACTTCAGAAACCAAGGAACTCATAGGCAAGCGTAACTTGGAGCGTACGGCGATGATTGCTGCTGCTGCCGATGCGTCTGTAAAGACTGTGTTGCGTTATGATTTGAATATTGCGCAAGGTATTATTCATACGCAGAAAGAATATGCGGTAACGGATATTGTAATAGGTTTGCATCGTAAGACGAATTTGATGGATTCTTTCTTTGGTACAATGACGGAAAACTTGTTGAAGGGTACGAACCGCCAGATTATGATCGCTAAATTATTGATGCCTGTCAATACGTTGCGCCGGATTGTGGTGGCGGTTCCCGATAAGGCGGAATATGAAAAAGGTTTCTTGAAATGGATGACACAGCTCTGCCGTATGGGTAAACAATTGGATGCCGCGTGCATTTCTTTGCTACGGAAGATACATTGAAGCATTTGCGTGCCCTGACAGAAAAACAGGAGGCGAATACTTTTACGGAGTTTTCTTTATTGGAAGAGTGGGATGATCTGCTTTTATTGACCGGACAGGTGAATTATGACCATCTGTTTGTGGTTGTATCTTCGCGTAAAGGTTCCATCTCTTATCAGACTTCTTTTGAACGTCTGCCGTCACAAATCAGCAAGTACTTTGCCAATAACAGTTTGTTGATTGTGTATCCGGATCAGTTAGGGGACGATCCGCAAGAGATTGTTTCTTTTTCTGACCCTCGCGGACAATCGGAAACACGAGTATATGATAATGTAGGAAAATGGTTCTACAAATGGTTTAAGAAAGGTGATGAACGAAATTAATATAGAGTGGCAGCAACGTACGGAGTTGTTGCTAGGAAAAGATAAGATGAAACGCCTGCGTCACGCTCATGTGCTGGTGGTAGGTTTGGGTGGAGTTGGAGCGTATGCTGCCGAGATGATTTGTCGTGCAGGAGTAGGCCGTATGACAATTGTGGATGCAGACATTGTGCAGCCCAGTAATATTAATCGTCAGCTTTCGGCCCTTTACTCTACTATGACGTCCCAAAGCGGAAATTTGTCGGAACGTTTCCGTGATATTAATCCTGATTTGGAATTGACTGTATTGGTGGAGTATCTGAAAGATGAGCGTATTCCGGAATTGCTGGACAGTGCAAAATTTGATTTTGTGGTGGATGCCATTGATACGGTAGCTCCTAAATGTTACCTTATATATAATGTGCTTCAACGTCGTCTGCCCATTGTGAGTAGTATGGGGGCCGGTGCTAAATGGATATTACTCAGGTTCGTTTTGCCGATTTATGGGATACTTACCATTGCGGATTAAGCAAAGCCGTGCGGAAGCGTTTGCAGAAAATGGGGATGAAGCGAAAACTTCCGGTTGTATTTAGTACAGAGCAGGCCGATCAGGATGCGGTGATATTGGTAGATGATGAGAAAAATAAGAAATCTACTGCCGGAACCGTGAGTTATATGCCGGCAGTCTTTGGCTGTTATCTGGCGGAGTATGTGATAAGAAGAATTTGATTATGATAGAATTACAGGGAATAACGAAGAGTTTCGGGACATTGCAGGTACTGAAAGGTATTGACTTGATGATAGAAAAAGGAGAGGTGGTAAGTATTGTAGGTCCCAGTGGTGCGGGGAAAACTACATTATTGCAGATCATAGGAACGTTAGATAAGGCGGATACGGGTACTATTTTACTGAATGGTACAGAAGTGAGTTGTTTGAAGGAAAAAGAGTTGTCGGCTTTTCGTAACCGGCAGATTGGCTTTGTGTTTCAGTTCCACCAGTTACTTCCCGAGTTCACAGCTTTAGAGAATGTGATGATTCCTGCGTTGATAGCAGGTACATCTTCTTCCGAAGCTATGCGGAAAGCCAAAGAAACGCTAGCTTTTTTGGGGTTGTCCGAACGTGCTTCGCACAAACCGGCTGAATTATCGGGAGGGGAGAAGCAACGGGTGGCGGTAGCGCGTGCATTAATAAACAACCCGGCGGTTATCCTTGCGGATGAGCCGTCGGGCAGTCTGGATACCCGCAATAAAGAGGAACTTCATCAGTTGTTCTTTGATTTGCGTGATAAATTAGGCCAAACTTTTGTTATTGTTACTCATGATGAAAATTTGGCTCGTTTGACGGACCGTACTATTCACATGTAGATGGCAGGATTTCTTTGAAAATTTAATAGAGCAGAGATCAGTTTAATGGTATATGGATGCTGTCATTCTGCTCTTTCCATTGGTCTACTTGGAATCCTCCGGTCCCTCCTTCTTCCAGTAGTACACCGTCCATACTCAGGTTGACTGTTGTTCTTGTCCCGGCATTAAGTTGTGTAGTTAGTTTTTGTTGGTAATGCTTTATTGTTCCGTTACTTAACTGTACAAAGATTTGAAACATAGGATTAGGCTGAGAGGGGAACACCGATACAAAATTATTGTTGAATTCTGTACGGTTAGTGCTGGGTTTCAACCCGAAGCTGATTGTTTTGAAAGTGCCTTCGGGCCGGGCTGAAAAATAATTCAGGTTGCTATGGATATTACTGATGTATATCCACATTGAATCAATGGCATCACTGAAAGCATCACCGTTTGTTTCAGACACTATGACGCTTAAGGCTGCTGAAGCATGTTTAAGATGTGCTTGCAGGTCATCTTTCCCTATATTTATATTTTGTGTTCCGTATACAAGGCTATGTATCGGGTAGTATACCGTATCTCCCGGTATTTTCCTTAGTCCTAAACTGGTTGTATTCAGTTTTTTGCCTATAATTAGCGTGGGATCTGCCAGATAGGCATCACCTGCTGTACCAAAGTAATCGGGATATCCCCAATATATCACATTGTATGTACCTACAGGAAGCCTTAAAGGATATTTTTGGGATTTTCCTATTCCATTCGTGATTAAGTAATATGCTGGAAAAGGAACTTGTTTTCCCTTGCTGTATAATTGCCTATATAAAACTTCCATTCGTTTCACAAGGTAGTACTTCTAATGGACCATTGTAAGGATCTGTGCTACTTTGGCTCAGAGTGGCATATAGTGCCGGAGATACCAGATCTTCTGGTTGGGGGGTGACAATGTCACAATCCTCGTTTTTACCGCACGAAGCTAGCAGTGCCAGTAAAGGTAAAAATAAAACTTTCTCATGTACATCTTTAGTTTAGGTTTGAATACTCCCTATAACAAGATATGGATGAGAAAGTTTGAATGGTATAGGAGAAGTTATGCTTATACTTTCTCGGGAAAACTGGCTTTCAGGATTTCAAATGCCCGGGCATAATCTTTTTCGAAGACTAGAACCTTTATTTCCATTCCCGGAATATAAGCCAAAACTTGGGCTGTATACTCTCCCTGCAACATGGATTCTATACCTTCATTTTTTAGAAGATCCTGTAACATGTGTGCTCGGACATCACTTTTGAAAGAAGTAAGAATAACTGTTTTCATACTCGTTCCTCCTGTATCAGTTGTTTCTTTTTTCGATTTACAGTTTTGCAGAATCCGGCGTGCCACTTCTCCAGTTACATCACCGTCCTCTCCGTATGCTGCGCCTCTCTCATTGAACCGGCGTACTATTTCTTCGATGGTATCATCGCCTATTCCTGCTTCATCCAAGCGAGTCTTAAGTCCTAAATTTCTAAAGAATTCTTCAGTTTTTTCTATGGTTAGCGATACCCGTACACTGGGAACTCCTGAAGTAACCCCCCAGATACGTTCGCCATATTGTAGTATTTTGTCACGTTTTTTATCGGCGAGTGTCCGTAGAGTTCCGGGAAATACGATTGCCAGGGTCTGGCCGTGTGTCATGCCATGTAGTGCGGTCAGCTCATGCCCTATCATGTGGGTGGCCCAGTCTTCGGATACTCCCATAGCAATAAAACCGTTCAAAGCCATAGTGGCGGACATCATAAATTCACTCATCAAGTGATAGTCCTGTTTGTTTTCTTTGATTTGCGGAGCGATTTGTACCAATGTACGAAGGATGCTTTCGCTCCAGCGGTCCATTAGATAAGATTCGTTTGTTTTGGTCATGTATTGTTCCATGACATGTACAAAAGTGTCTGCCAGTCCGCAAGCTATCTGATAGTCGGGCAGTGAGAAAGTTACTGTCGGATCTAGGATAGAAAATACAGGATGAGAGGAGAAAAATGGATATTTTTCATGAGTTTCACGGCATGAAATTACAGCTCCGTTATTCATTTCTGAACCTGTGGCGGGAATAGTTAGCACAGTTCCTAAAGGAATAGTATTTTGTGCACTGCCTTTTTTAACTAGTTCCCAGGCATCTCCGTCGTAGGGAATACCAGCGGAAATCAACTTGGTACCGTCTATAACTGAGCCGCCACCTACTGCCAGCAGGAAGTTGATGTTTTTTTCTTTGCCTGATTCTATAGCTTTTTTCAGGGTAGATATATCAGGATTTGATTCTATTCCCCAAAACTCCGTGTAATCACGTCCTTCAAGGGCTTGGATTACTTGTTCATAGACTCCATTTGTTTTTACACTGCCACCTCCGAAAGTGATCATGATTCTCTTGTTGGCCGGTATCTGTTGGGACAATTGGGCAATCATGCCTTTGCCAAAGATGAGGCGTGTAGGATTGTAAAAGATAAAATTATCCATAACTAATTGGGGTTTTCTTTGTTAATAGCGAGTAAAGATAGTGCTTTTTATTTATCTTTGAGAAAAAATTTAGCTAATGAACGTAAAACTGGGAAAATACAACCAGCTGGAGGTTGTAAAAGAAGTAGATTTTGGTGTTTATTTAGATGGAGGCGATGACGGAGAGATTTTATTGCCTACGCGTTATGTACCCGAAGGCTGTAAGCCTGGCGACGTGCTGAATGTCTTTCTTTATCTTGACAATGAGGAAAGGCTGATAGCTACCACTTTGCAGCCGTTGGTGCAGGTGGACGAGTTTGCCTGTTTGGAAGTGGCATGGATTAATGAGTTTGGTGCGTTTTTGAATTGGGGATTGATGAAAGACCTTTTTGTACCTTTCCGTGAACAAAAGATGAAAATGCAGAAAGGGAGAAAGTATATAATACACGCACATATAGACGAAGATAGTTACCGCATTATGGCATCTGCTAAAGTGGAGCATTATCTTTCTAAAGAACATCCCGATTATCGGCTGGGGCAGGAAGTGGATATCCTGATATGGCAGAAAACAGATTTGGGATTTAAAGCTATTGTGGAAAATAAGTTCAGTGGTTTGCTTTACGATAATGAGATTTTCCAACCTTTAGAAGCCGGTATGCGGCTGAAGGCTTATGTAAAGCAGGTGCGTGAGGATGGCAAGATAGATTTGGTTCTGCAAAAGTTAGGCGCAAAGAAGGTGATGATTTTTCAGAAGTGTTATTACAATATATTAAAGATCATGAAGGTTTCACTCCATTGAATGATAAAAGTGCTGCAGAGGATATCTATGATGCTTTTGGTGTCAGTAAAAAAACTTTCAAAAAAGCGGTGGGGGATTTATATAAAAAACGTCTGGTTGTTTTAGAAGCTGAGGGGATACGCCTTACTTAGTGGAGCTTTTCCCTACCAGATATAGGAAAAGCCCTATGAATTTATGGGGAAAATCAATTGTGGGGGAAAGTGATTTCCCCTATTTTTGTGCCATAGAACTAACAAACTAAAAACGTAACAGCTATGAAAAGATGGACTACATTACTGATAGTGATTTGTATGCTAGGTATAACTATTCCCGCAATGGGGGCCATGAGTATCAGCAAAATGAGACAGAACACTCGTTTTCTTACCGACCGTATGGCATACGAACTGAAACTCACTCCGCAGCAATACAATGATGTATATGAGGTGAATTATGATTTTATCAATAATGTCCGTTATCTGATGGATGATGTGGTAAGAGGCTATGATTATGCGTTGGAACGTTATTATGATTTTTTGGATGTGCGTAATGATGATCTTCGTTGGATACTTTCCAGTGCGCAATATCGTCGTTTTATGAGGGCTGAGCATTTCTACCGTCCCATTTATGCGCATGAGAACAAATGGCAGTTCCGTATCTATCTGGTATATAATAATGTGAATTTTTTCTACTATGGCAAACCGCATCACTATGCTAGTTATTGCGGAGGGCATTATCGTACTCATTTCAATAATGTCAGTTATTATAAGACCCATTATCGTGACCATTACCGCCATGATGTGTACGATGGCCATTATCGTATCCGCCATGACAGAATGACGTATGATATGCACCGTCGTCGTGATTTTAATATAGTTGTTCGTCCTCCTCAAAGGATCATCATCGCCCAGCCACTCCTCCTCAGGCTAGTCCAAACAGACCTCAAATCCGTCCTGACAGGCCGTCGGGTGATCATCATCGTCCGTCTGTTCCACAGGCAAGGCCGGACAGACCGAAGAAGGATCATAATAACAAGCATGATGGGCGCCCTTCACGACGTGGACAGAACTCACAGGTTGATAAGGACCGTCATGAAAATAGGCGTATTACTCCATCCGGCAGGGATGTGAGAAGAGGAAATGGTAAGAAAGAGAAAGATTCGGAACGTTCAGGAGGAAGCAATAAAAGTAATTCTAAGGAGAGAACTGTAGTGCGTATGCGTACGGTATAGTATGATTTGAAAAACGACGAAAATTGACGTAAATAAGAGTTGGAGATACAATGAATTGTCCGGATTGTAAAGATCATTTTTATGATGATTCACCACAGGTCAACGCAGAATTTGATTATGAATGGACTGTGAAAATCTGTGGTGAATCTTAAGAAATTATTCTAAAGTAAGAGGAACTCCTTTGTAGAAATCCAGAATTTTGGTACGGAACAGATAATCATATTTTGCTTGAAGCATATCCGAAACGGCTTTCATCCATTGTACGTGCCTCATTGTATTCAGTAGCGTTGGCTTTACCATTGGCATATTTTTCGCTCATCAGACGGAAGGAAGCCTCAGAAGCATCCGTAGCTGTATTACTGCTTTTATATTTGCTTTCGGCAGCTACTGCATTATAGTATGCTTGCTGTATTTCTTTGAAAAGAGCCTTTTTGCTTTCTTCCAACTTCCATGATAAAGCAGTGCGCTGGATGCGTGCGTTCTTTACTTTATTTCGTGTGTCAAAACGGTTGAACAACGGAATGCTGAGTGAGAATTGCAGGTATTTATTAAAATTTTGATGCCACTGACTGCTGAATGAAGCATTTTCTACTCCTGAAATATTATAGTAGTTTGTTCCTATACCTGCACCGAAGTTTAATTGCGGATACCAGGAACTTTGGGCAATACGGATACTTTTGGCTGCACCTTCCAGACGAAATTGGGCTGCTTTAATACTTGGTTTGTTCAGAACAGCTTGTGCATAGATATCTTCGGGAAGTGAAAGCAGAGTGAAATTATCCTCTACACGGGGAGATACTACTCCAAATCCGTCAGGAGTCGGAAGTTCCAACAGTTGGCTCAGTTCTAACAAAGCTAACTGATAGTTATTGTCAGCCTGTACTGCTGACATTTCGTCTTGGGCGACACGTGTGCGGGCTTCGTAGACTTCGGCTTCAGATGCTTTCCCATTTTTGAAATAAGCTTCTTTCAATTCCAGCTGTTCCCGGCTTAACTCTACTTGGTTGTGAGCTACTTTTGCTAATTCTTCATTAAAAAGAATTTGTAGATAGGCAGAGGTGACAGAAATGCTGATATCTTCTTTGGCCTTGTTCAAGTCTTCTGTAGCTGCTTTCAGGTTCAGTTTGCTGAGAGCGATGTTGTTCGGTATTCGCAATCCTGTAAATAAAGGAATACTGGTACTGAGTGAGAAGTTGGTGTTTTTGGTATTACGGTCGCCATACGTATTGTCTGCCTGCAAGGCACGGCCGAAGTTAAATGACTGGCCCACATTACCGTTCAGATTAGGCAGCCGGCTGTATTTAGCAGTATTCAAATCCACTGCATTCTGATCTCTTGCAGCTTCCTGTTGCTTGATACTCAGGTTGTGTTCTATAGCATAATCAATGCATTTACGTAAATCCCATTTTTCTTGGGAAACGGCCGGTAATGCAGTCAGGGTGGCCAAGGCTATAATGATTTGTTTCTTCATAATGATATTCTGTTATTTCTTTTCTGCTCCGCGTACTTTTTCATTGACATTCAGACCGTTCTTTATTTCAATCTGGATACCGTCACTCATACCTGTAATAACGGCACGACGGCTGAATTTCTGTGAAGGTACACTATCTGTCAATACGTATATAAAAGTAGAGTCGTTTTTAAACTCAACAGTACTTTCGGGTACTGCCAGTACCTTGCTGGCACGTGCCAGAACGATTTCCGCATTTGCGCTATATCCGGAACGGATGGTAATACTGTCGGGGACTGTGATGGCTGCTTTGATCTCAAATTGGTTAGCACCATTTTCTTCTACACCTTTGGGGGATATATATTCTAGTTGTGCATCAAATTCCATGTTTTGTAAGGCTCCTAAAGTTATTTTTACCGGCATGCCTTCGTGTATGCGTCCTACTTCCGTTTCATCAATATTGCCGCGGAAAATCAGATCATTCATGTTAGCTACGGTGGCGATAGTGGTTCCGTCATTGAATGTGTTGCTCATTATGACGGAGTTACCGGCTTTTACGGGCACATCTAAAATCAATCCGTCAATAGTAGATCGGATAAGGGTACTACTGAATGAAGCTTTGTTTTTAGTGATACCTTCTTTGACTATTTCCAGATTGTCTTTGGCTGTTTGTAATTCTTCACGTGCTTGTTTTACAGCTACTTCACTCTTTTCGTATTCTTCACTGCTGATAAGTTTGCTTTCGAACAGTTTTTTCATACGGGCAAAGTCCGTTTCTCCTTGTCTGGCATTGATTTCTGCCAGTCTTACACGGCTTTCTGCCGAGTTTAGTTGTCCCAGTTCGGGGATCACCTTTACTTTTGGCAATCACTTCTCCTTTCTTTATTTTTTGTCCGGCTTCCTTATATACCTCGTCAATGATACCTGAAATCTGCGGCTTAATCAGAATCTCGTCACGCGGTTCTATTTTTCCGGTAGCTACAGTGGTCTTTTTCAGATCGGTGATTTCTGCGTTTAATATAGTATACACGCTGGCTTTGGGTTGTGATTTTTGATAGAGAAATACAAATGTTCCGATGAATATCAGTGCAACGATGACTAATAGTGCAATTTTTACATACTTTTTCATATCTGTTTGTTTTATTATTTTTTATTCTTGTTTGTTCTTGCATGGAAACTTTATCCGTTACGTCGGACGGCTTTATTCGTCTCTTATAGCCTCAATGGGTTTGATGGCCATAGCGCGATAAGCCGGTGCCAATCCGGCCAGCATACCTAGGACCATCAATAAGATGCAGGCCCCGACGGCCATCCAGAAGCTGATTTGGAAATGAGCCTCTGTACCCGAAGCTGCCGTTCCTATTTCCAGCCCTTGTAAGATCAAGACTCCGAAACTAATTCCCATCAACCCTGCAAAAGTTGTCAATACCATGCTTTCAGAAAGAATTTGGTTTAGAATATCTTTAGGGCGTGCGCCAATGGCTCGGCGGATGCCGATTTCGGTTGTACGTTCTTTCACGGTAACCATCATAATATTGCTTACTCCGATAGCTCCTGCCAGCAATGTTCCCAAACCTACCATCCATGCCAAAATTTTGATTCCTGTGAACAGATTGTCAATCATGCTGAACATTGCTTCTGCATTGACCATGATCACCGCTTGTTTGTCGTCCGGGTGGATATAGTGCGCTTTCTTGATTACTTGTTCTATTTTGTCAGCTATACTGGTAACGGTCACACCCGGTTTTACGGTAATACAGACTAAATCAATGCGCTTTCCAAAATTGTATGCTTTTTGCATGGTAGTAAATGGAAGAGTTACACTATCCTCTGTTCCTGCATTGATATTCATGTTACTGGTTGATAAGCTAACACCTACAATCTGATAGTAAATACCATCCACACGCAAATATTGTCCGCATGGTTTCCTCCTTGGGGAAACAGTTCGTCGTATACTCGTTTTCCTATGGTGCATACTTTCCGGCTTTCCAGTATGTCTACGTCATTGATAAAGCGCCCCATTGTAATATTTTGAGCTTCTATCTTTTCATAATCAGGTTGTAACCCTCTGACGGCACAGGAGCTTTTCTTGTCTCCGAAAATAGCAGTAGAGCCCCATCGGCTGATATTGGGAGTGATAACTTCTAC
>ENA-OQCS01001201-OQCS01001201.1-human-gut-metagenome-genome-assembly--contig:-NODE-1201-length-13674-cov-2.088211_pt1 | contig 13674 bp, 17 predicted proteins | sample MGYA00242757_ERZ504575 | MGnify/ENA primary metagenome ERZ504575 (study PRJEB26092, sample SAMD00036297) | human gut metagenome | host: Homo sapiens | study: EMG produced TPA metagenomics assembly of...
CTTAAACCCGGGCAAAAAAGTACTGCTCCCGGATCTGCATGCCGACTGCCCGATGGCTCACATGGCAGAGATTGAAAAAATCAAGGAAGTCCGGCAAGAGTACCCGGATGTGGCTGTCGTATGCTATGTCAATTCCACCGCGGAATTAAAAAGTCATTCCGACGTCTGTGTCACCTCCTCCAACGCAGTAAAAATTGTAAAAGAACTGCCGAACCACGACATCTTCTTTATCCCTGATGAGCATCTTGGTACCTATGTGGCTGAGCAGGTGCCGGAGAAACATATCATCTTAAATGACGGTTTCTGCCACGTACATGCTGCCATCCGCCCGGAAGCTGCAAAGGCTGCAAAGGAAGCGCGCCCGCAGGCAAAGCTTCTCGTTCACCCGGAGTGCAGAAGTGAAGTCGTTGCACTTGCCGATTATGTCGGAAGCACCGCAGGCATCATCAATATGCGAGGCAAGTAAGATACCGAGTTTCTCGTTGCAACCGAGCTTGGTGTTTTCGCGGAGCTGAAAAAGCGCTGCCCGGATAAGAAGTTTTATGCAGTGGGAAATGCGCAGATCTGCCCAAATATGAAAAAAGTAACATTGGACAAATTAATAGAAGCACTGGAAAACGAGGAGAATGAAGTTCTGTTAAGCGAACAGGAAATTTCAGACGCACATGCGCCGCTGTTAAGAATGCTCGAGCTTGCAAAGTAACAAAATAAGCAGAAGCAGAAGCGGAAAAGAGGAAACGAAATGAAAAAGTATTATGATGCAGTGATTGTAGGATGCGGTGTGGCAGGATGCTTTACGGCACTTCATCTGCCCCAGGAAGCCGATATTCTGATGATAACAAAAGCAGATACCGAGGACAGCGACTCCTTCCTCGCACAGGGCGGTATTTGTGTTCTGAAAAACGAGAGCGATTACGATGCGTTCTATGAAGATACGATGCATGCCGGGCACTATGAAAATACGCCGGAATCCGTCGACATTATGATCCGTTCTTCCCGAAATGTTATCAATCAGCTCATTGCCTGGGGTGTGGATTTCCGTCGCGATGAGAACGGAGAACTCTGCTATACGAAAGAAGGCGCACATTCTACCAACCGCATCCTGTTCCACGACGATGTAACCGGAAAGGAGATTACGAGCAAGCTTCTCGCGCAGGTAAAAAAGCTGCCGAACGTGACGCTTCTTGCGCACACGGAAATGTGTGATATTCTTTCCGGCAAAAATGGCTGCGAGGGTGTTCTGATCCGGGATGAAGAAGGAAAGCTGGTTCCGGTTTATGCCAGGGATGTGATCTGGGCGTGCGGCGGTATTGGCGGAATTTATGACAATTCTACGAACTTCCCGCATCTGACAGGAGATGCACTTGCAATTGCGATCCACAGGAACGTAGCACTGAAAAATGTCAATTACGTACAGATTCACCCAACAACGCTGTATTCCCAAAAGAAAGGCCGCCGTTTCCTGATTTCCGAATCTGTCCGCGGAGAGGGCGCTGTTTTGCTCGATAAAAACGGTGAGCGTTTCACCAATGAGCTGCAGCCGCGTGACGTGGTATCCCGTGAGATTCACCGCCAGATGGAAAAGGATCACACGAAGCACGTATGGCTTTCCCTGAAAACGATTCCGCTTGATGTAAAAGAACGGTTCCCGAATATTTACCAGAAATGTCTGGAAGAGGGATATGATATCACAAAAGAACCGATCCCGGTTGTACCGGCCCAGCATTACTTTATGGGTGGCGTCAAGGTAGACAGCAATAGCGAAACGACGATGGATCATCTGTATGCAGCAGGTGAGACGAGCTGCAACGGCGTGCACGGTGCAAACCGTCTGGCAAGCAATTCTCTGCTGGAGAGCCTTGTATTCGCAGAGCGCGCGGCAAAGAAGATGGCTGCCGAATGGGCCGCAGAGGGTCTTGTAGAGAACGCAGACCGCAAAGAAACGGCAACGGAGCCGAAGGAAGATGAATGGAAGCTCCTTGCAAAACGGTACGATATTAGAAAAGAAGATTACCAGGATATGGAAGAATATGCAGAACGCTGCAAAGAGAGCATCTGGGATGCGATCAGAAAGGAAGACAAATATGAATCCAATCACAAGAACACTAAATGTGGATAATCTGCTGCTGTTGGCGCTGCAGGAAGATATCTCCAGTGAAGATGTAACCACGAATGCTGTCATGCCAGAAGCCTGCCAGGGAACGGTACAGCTTCTCTGCAAACAGGACGGCGTCATTGCCGGTATGGAAGTATTTGCAAGAGTATTTACGCTGCTCGATGAGAAAACCGAGATTATTCCGTATGTGAAAGACGGCGATGAAGTCAAAAAAGGCGATCTGCTCGCAACCGTAAACGGCGATATCCGTGTTCTGCTGTCCGGTGAGAGAACCGCGCTCAATTATCTGCAGCGGATGAGCGGAATCGCAACGTATACGAGAAGCGTTGCGAAGCTGCTCGAAGGTTCCAAAACGACCCTTCTCGATACCAGAAAAACGACCCCGAATATGCGTATTTTTGAAAAATATGCAGTCAAAATCGGTGGCGGCCAGAATCACCGCTACAATCTGTCCGACGGCGTTCTGTTAAAGGACAACCATATTGGAGCTGCAGGCAGTGTCACAAAAGCGATCGAGATGGCACGCGATTATGCTCCGTTTGTGCGTAAGATTGAAGTCGAGTGTGAAAACCTCGATATGGTCCGCGAAGCAGCAGATGCAGGTGCCGACATTATCATGCTCGACAATATGACTCCGGCGCAGATGAAAGAGGCGGTAGCCGTCATCAACGGCAGAGCAAAAACCGAGTGCTCCGGAAATGTGACAAAAGAAAATATCGCCACTATCCTCGACACCGGCGTAGACTATGTTTCCAGCGGTGCACTGACGCATTCTGCACCGATTCTTGATGTATCATTGAAAAATCTGCATCCAATAGAATAAGTATAAAAATAGGAATCATTTCCTTATAGATATAAAAATCGCGAAATAAAAAAGCTTCTGTTCCTCCCGGAAAAAGGGAAGAACAGAAGCTTTTTTAAACAGGAAACTTCGTTGAATTTTCTTATAAAAAATTCTCCGGGTTTAGATTCCTTTTTTAAACAGGAGAAAGGAATATCCGATCGGAATCAAAACCAGCGCTGCGATCGTGAGAAATAAAATCCATTCAAGCTGCAGAAAGCTGTTTACGATCATGCAACGCCGCCGATGATCCAAACCCAGCCGGCGAGGCGGTGAGTGCGGTTCCAGTTTTCCTGACTGTGAAGGGTCCATGGAACCTTGATGCCGGTTGTGTAGTTCTGTTTGCATTTTGGCATGTAATTGCCGATGAGAATAAAGAGAAGGCCGACAATCCCATTGCTAACAAAACCGATATCAACTGCGATGCCGACTGCGTTTGCGTAGATGGAGCAGCAGACGATCAGAGAGGTTACAGGTATGATCCACAGAACAAGACGGATCATCTTCGGGCCGATGTTCTGCCGCTTCGGATCAGAAAAAGTGAGAACAGCGGTAAAAATCTGCAGAGCGGCAAGAAACAGAGGAATACCGATCACTGCCATCGTTTTGCTGCTCCAGCCGTTTGGAACATTGTTTGTGCCAAATGGGTGGCAATGGTGTCCGGCATGCGATTCCAGAGCAGAAGTCCGATCACATCGGAAAAGAGAAATGAGTGTTGTCAGAATCAGTGTTGTTTTATATTTTTTCCACATCAGAAGTGCCTCCTTTGAGCTCTGAAATCCAGAGCATGATTTCTTCCAGGACGGAAGTGTTGAGTTCATAATAAATAAAATTTTTCTCCCGGGATTCCAGCACAAGGTCTGCTTTTTTCAGAATACCGAGATGGTAGGAGATGGTTGCACCTGCCATATCAAAGTGCGATCCGATCTCCCCGGCAGAAAGTCTTTCGTTTTTCAGAAGCTCCAGAATCCTTCGCCGGACAGGATCGGAGAGAGCTTTAAACGTTTCTGCGAATGCCATGGAAACCTCCTTTCCGGCAGTATGAATGCAAATTAATTAGAAATTCATCTAAATACTTTTTATCACAGGGAAAGCGAAAAGTCAATAAGCATTTCGAAAAAATTCCAAATAGTTTTATTGTTGATTTTGAGTTGCTATTTTCTGCAGAATACGCTACGATAAGGGAAAAGTTGTAGAAAAAGGGGGACAAAAACATGAAAAACACCTGTCCGTGCGCTACGGCACGATTCAGGGCTGCTACTGGATGGGATACGCGGCACTGATGGGGTATGCCAGCGTTTATCTTCTTGAAAAAGGCTTCACAAACACACAAATCGGCCTTCTGACGGCAGTTGGCTGTATCGTGTCAGCGGTTCTGCAGCCTGCGCTGGCATCCTACGCAGATCGGCCGGAAAGCCCGTCCGTACGAACAATGCTCCTTGGAGCGAACCTGATTCAGCTTGTTCTTATCATTTCCCTTGCTGCAACGGCAGAAAGCAGTTCTATGGTGGTAAGGACACTGCTGTACGGCGCAAGCATTACGATGCTGATGCTGATGATTCCGTTCGTTAATTCTCTTGGTATGGAGACGATCCGCCAGGGAGAGGAACTTGATTACGGAATCGGGCGCGGCATGGGTTCCGTTGCATATGCGATTGCATCATGGCTGCTCGGCCGGCTGACCGCATCCTTTGGAGCAGACATGATTCCGATCTGGGCTATCGCACTGACCATTCTTTTCCTCATCTGTGTATTTCGCTTTCCGTTTAAAAAGGACAGGAAAAAGCAGAAGCAGAAAAGAAGAGACAGGAGCAGCCGGTCCGGTCGATTTTCTGAAACGGTATCCGTCCTTCGTGGTAGTACTGCTTGGCTGCATTCTGATCTTTATGTCACATAGCCTGATTAACAGCTTCAATTATCAGATTGCAATGGCAAAAGGTGGTGGCAGCGGTGAGATGGGAAATGCGATGACCATCTCTGCAGTTTCCGAGCTGCCAACGATGTTTCTGTTCGGCTATCTGCTGAAAAAGAAGAGCAGTGTTTTCTGGCTCCGTCTCTCCGGCCTGTTTTTTGTCCTGAAAAGCATAGGAACCTTCCTGGCCTTTAATATTCCGACATACTACGCTGTTCAGCCGTTCCAGATGTTCGGCTGGGCGCTGATCAACGTCGCCTGCGTCTATTACGTGGACGGCATCATGGAGCCGCAGGATTCGAATTAAAGGACAGGCATATATGGCCGATGACCATCACCGCAGGAAATGTAATGAGCTCCTGTTTGGCGGCTGCTTATCGATGCAGCCGGTGTTGGCGCGATGCTGATCTGCGCATCTCTTGCGGCCTTCATCGGCTGGCTGATTGTGTGCCTCGGTTCGAAAGAAGCAAAAACTGCATAGGAAAGATAAAAGAAAGCGCCCGAAACCGAACGTGGTTCCGGGCGCTTTGCCGTACAGCTCTTATTTATTTCTGTTTCCTGTATACTTCTCATCACAGTATTTGCAACGGTAAACCTCTTTTTCCGGGTCAGCCAGGATAAAGACATGTTTTAATCCCTGCTCAATAGAGGTGATACAGCGCGGGTTTTTACATTTAATCACATCAACCACCTGTTTCGGCAGATGAAGTTCTTTTTTCTCCGTAATCTCGCCGTCTTTAATGACATTGACAGTGATATTGTGATCGATAAAGCCTAAGATGTCAAGATCCATCTTATCAACCGAACACTCAACTTTCAGAATGTCCTTTTTTCCCATTTTTTCACTTTTGGCATTTTTAATAATGGCTACGGTACAGTCCAGCTTGTCCAGTCCCAGATCATGGTAAATGGTCATAGCCTTTCCTGCTTTAATATGGTCGAGCACGAAGCCCTCTTCAATACGTCCTACGTTCAGCATAGCGAAAGATGCTCCTTTCTTAATCGACTTTGATGTTCAGCAGCGTCAGAATCAGGGCCATACGTGCATAAACACCGTACTGAACCTGTTTAAAGTAAGCAGCGCGCGGGTCATTATCCACGTCAACGGAGATCTCATTGACACGCGGCAGCGGATGCAGAACCAGCATTTCCGGAGAAGCAAGATCCATTTTGGACTGATCCAGAATATAGAAATCCTTCATGCGGATGTAATCATCCTCGTTGAAGAAACGTTCTTTCTGGACACGGTCATATAAAGAACATCCAGCTTCGGGAGAACATCTTCCATTTTAATAACTTCCTCAAATGGAACATTGTTCGCCCGCAGCACATCATCACGGATGTAATCCGGGAGACGAAGCTCCTCCGGGGAGATTAATACAATTTTAATGCCGGTATAACGAACCAGCGCTTCAATCAGGGAATGAACCGTTCTGCCGAATTTAAGATCACCGCAGAAGCCGATGGTAAGATTGTTCAGGCGACCCTTTAAAGAACGGATGGTGAGAAGATCGGTAAGAGTCTGCGTCGGATGCTGATGTCCGCCATCACCTGCGTTGATCACAGGAATACGGGAGTACATCGATGCAACGAGCGGAGCGCCTTCTTTCGGATGACGCATGGCACAAATATTTGCAAAGCAGGATACCACGCGGATGGTGTCGGCTACGCTTTCACCTTTGGAAGCGGAAGAAGAATTGGCAGAAGAAAAACCAAGAACAGTACCGCCAAGATTCATCATGGCAGCCTCAAAGCTGAGACGGGTGCGTGTGCTTGGTTCATAAAATAAAGTAGCAAGTCTTTTGCCATCGCAGGCATGTGCATATTTCTCCGGGTTCTTTTCAATATCGTTCGCCAGATCCATTAACTGATCCAGTTCTTCGACCGAGAAATCAAGGGGACTCATTAAGTGTCGCATATATTACCTCCTATGAAGATCCTTATTTTTGTTACCGTTCACAGGTTCCCTGCGAACGGTAACATTCGCAGCCCTCATTTAAAGTTTGCTTCGCAAAAGGAGGCTGCTCACGCCTGAATCACTTTCTTACGCAGCGAAACAGCAGGTGTTTCCCTGCTGAGTGAACAGTAACTTATTTTTTCTGTGTTCCACCTTAACACAAAAACAGGATAAATGCAAGATAAAAAATGGCAGGAAAAAGGTCGAAAAGCAGAGTAATATGAAATGTGAAAAAATAAAGTGAAATAGCAGTCAAAAAGGAAAAAGATTGTACAAAAGCCGAATTTCGGAAGATCTTTTCTTGTAAATTAAACGGAGATGGAGTAAAATATTGATATCTGCAACAAATGCAGAGTATCAGGAGGACCAGATATGCTAGACTTAGGAAAATCCGCGACGAGATCGATGCCACCGATGAGAGATCGTCCGCCTGTTCCAGCACCGGATGGCGCTGACGGCGGAGGTTGCGCAGTACAAGATAGAGACAGGAAAAGCCGTTTTTGATGCGGAACGTGAGCGCCAGAAGCTGGAAAAGCTGACAGGCGAGGGAACAAATGCATTCAATATAAAAGGCATCCAGGAGCTGTTCCAGCAGATCATGTCGATCAGCCGGAAGCGTCAGTATCAGCTGCTGACAGAAAACGGCGGCGAGGAGATGACCGATTACACGCAGGTTGACCACCTCCCGACACACGGCAAAAGAGTTGTTTTCCAGGGTGTGGAGGGCGCCTACAGTTTCGGTGCGATGAAAGAATTTTTCGATGATACGATTACAAGCTTTCACGTAGATACCTGGAAAGAGGCGATGGAGGCGATTACGAGGGGCGAAGCGATTATGCCGTGCTTCCGATCGAGAACTCCACAGCAGGCATTGTATCCGATATTTATGATCTTCTGGTGGAATATCCGCACTACATCGTCGGTGAGCAGGAATTGCCGGTGGAGCATGTGCTGATGGCACTGCCGGGAGCAAAGGCTGAGGAGATCCGCACCGTGATTTCCCATCCGCAGGCGCTGGCGCAGTGCCGCCGTTTCCTGGATTCCAATGAAAACTGGAAGACGGAAGAGCGTCTCAATACAGCCGCCGCTGCAAAAGAAGTATCCGAGAGCGGTGATCTTACGATGCAGCCGTCGGAAGTCCGTACGCTGCAGAGCATTTCGGACTGCAGATCTTAAAAGAAGGTATTTTTGATGCCCAGGGAAATACGACACGCTTTGTTATCATTTCTGGGCAGAAACGCTTTGTAAAAGATGCACAGAAAATCAGCGTATGCATGGAACTGCCGCATCAGAGCGGTTCTCTTTACAACGCACTGGCACATTTTATTTACAACGATCTGAACATGACCAAAATCGAGTCCCGCCCGATTCCGCAGCGGAAATGGGAGTACCGTTTCTTCGTGGATTTCGAGGGGAACTTAAGCGATCCGGCAGTCAAAAACGCACTGCGCGGATTGCAGGCAGAATCCGCGAAATTCCGGATTTTCGGAAATTATTAATCCAGAAGAGAGGGCCGTACCAAGCGGCCTTTTCGCATAAATAAAATGAAAAATGACAGGAAGGAAGAGACAAAAGATGATTAGAATAGAAGAATGTATCCTCTACCGCGATTTCGCAGAGGGGGAGGTACTGCGCGATATGACGATACTGGTGGAGACCTACAAAAAACTGGTCAATGCTCAGATTTCCCTGAAGGACCGCCGGTTCCGTGAGAATATGAGCGCATATGAGCCGCAGTTTTATGAGGCACTGAACCGCCTTGTCGAGATGGCAAACCGCTACGGCTTCTCCGGAAATCTCTGGCACGATTATCTGACATATCTTCTGGTCAACAAAGAAAATGCATTTTCTACCTCCTGCGAGATTGTCGGAAAAGTCGAGGGAAGCATCAACCAGATGGCAAAACATGATTTTGTCCGTTTCAAAGAGCTGTTCGATTTCGATATCTGTGTTTTTGATGAGATTTTTGAGTCCGGCGATGCTCTGTCATCAGTTCCTATGAGAACACGGACAGCCCGAATAAACTATTCAACAAAGAAGTCCGGGATCGTATCTGTGAGCTGGCCATCCGTCTGGCAAAGGCTGCATCCGCAGATGAATTTATGGCTGATATGGTTCAGTTTTACAAAGATTTCGGAGTGGGAAAACTGGGACTTCACAAGGCATTTCGTATTGCGCATACAGGAGAGAACGTTGAGATTATCCCGATTACCAACATTCCGGATGTGCGCCTTTCTGATCTTGTCGGCTACGAAATTCCAAAGCAGAAGCTGATCGACAACACGAAAGCGTTTGTCGAGGGCAAGAAAGCAAACAACTGTCTGCTTTTTGGCGATGCCGGAACCGGAAAATCCTCCAGCATTAAGGGTATCCTGAATGAATATTACGATCAGGGACTGCGAATGATCGAGGTTTACAAGCATCAGTTTCAGGATCTAAATGAGCTGATTGCACAGATCAAAAACAGAAATTATAAATTCATTATTTACATGGATGACCTTTCCTTTGAAGAGTTTGAGATTGAGTACAAATACCTGAAAGCTGTCATTGAGGGAGGCCTGGAAAAACGTCCGGACAATATTCTTATTTATGCAACCTCCAATCGTCGCCATCTGATTAAAGAGGATTACAGTGATAAAGAAGGAACAAGACAGGATATGCATACTTCCGACACCGTACAGGAGAAACTATCCTTGGTATACCGTTTCGGCGTCAGCATCTATTTTGGTGCACCGGATAAGAAAGAATTCCAGAAGATTGTTTCCACACTGGCCGAACGATACGGCGTGACGCTGCGTGAGGAAGAGCTTTTGGCAGAAGCGAACAAATGGGAACTGTCCCACGGCGGTCTGTCCGGCCGTACCGCACAGCAGTTTATCGATTATCTGCTCGGAAAACAGTAAAAAGAAAAAGGTCAAAAAGTCCGCTTGGTATTGGGAGCGGGCTTTTTGGGATATCCTTTGAAAAAGAAGGAGGAAAAGCATATATGCAGTATTCCACATTTGCTGCCATTGATATCGGCAGCTACGACGTCATTCTGGAGATTTTCGAGATCTCCAAAAAACAGGGAATCCGAAGCGTGGATAAGATCTGTCATCGGATGGAGCTTGGAAAAGATACGTACACGTTGGGAAAAATTCGCCCTGAAATGGAAGAAGAGCTGTGCCGTGTACTCGCAGATTTTGTGCGGATTATGGAAGGCTATCGCGTGGACGATTACCGTGCAACGGCATCCAGTGCGATCAGTGAGGCGTCGAACAGTCTCTATGTCCTTGGAAAAATTCATCAGCTGACCGGTTTTTCTGTCACTGTTCTCTCCAACTCGGAGCAGCGTTTTCTTAGCTATAAAGCGCTCGCGGCGATGGAGGACAATTTTAACAAGATCATTGAAAAGGGAACTGCGATTCTCGATCTTGACGGTGGCAGTTTTCAGATTTCCCTGTTCGACAAGGATGCACTTGTCACAACACAGAACATCCGCATGGGAAGTCTTCGCATCCGCGAGCGTCTTGCCGGAATTCAGAGTGAGACGGAACATTACGAAGAGATGGTCGAAGAGCTGATTTGGAATGAAGTATCGAGCTTTAAAAAGATGTATCTGAAAGACCGTAAAATCGAAAACATTATGCTGATCGGCGATGTTTTCACCGACAGTGTTTATCAGAATATCGAAGAAAAAACGACAAAAATCATTTCCCGTGAAAACTTTAATACCTGGTATGAGAAAATTATCCGTCAGTCACCGATGGAGCTTGCTGTAAAACTTGGTATTCCGCTGGAAAACGCTTCACTGATGTACCGTCTGCTGTGATTTATAAATGTCTGATTGATATGATGGGTGCGGAGCATATCTGGATTCCGGGCGTGCATATGACACGTGGTATTGCATACGAGTATGCGGAGCAGATGAAACTGCTGAAAGGCGGTCATAATTTCGAAAATGATATTCTGATGGCGGCAAAAAATATCGGAAAACGGTACGCGGTGAATCGCCCGCACGTCCAGAACCTGGAGATGACGGCCCTTGCCATGTTTGATGCGACGAAAAAGATGCACGGCATGAAAGAACGCGAGCGGCTGCTGCTTCGGATGGCGGTGATGCTGCACGATGTCGGAAAATACATCAGCCTTAATAATGTAGCGGATTCTTCCTATAATATTATCATGTCAAACGAAATCATCGGACTGTCCCATATTGAACGGGAGATGGTCGCACTGATTGCAAAATACAATACGGCAGTGCTTCCATCCTACGATGAGCTGGTGATGGAATCGTCGCTTAGTGCAGAACAGTATCTGACCGTATCGGAGCTGACAGCAATCGTCCGTCTGGCGAATGCACTAGATCGGAGTCACCTGCAGAAAATCCATCGATCCGCCGCTGCCTTAAAGGAGAGAGAACCGTGCATCTGTCTCTGACGGTTGACCGTGATTTCACACTGGAGCAGGGACTGTGCCAGGATAAATTAGATTTTTTCAATGAGGTATTCAGCATACAGCCGATTATTAAGATGAAACGGCAGATGTAAGGAGGCGAACAAGATGGATATAACACCATATAAGAAACCGGAATATTTTCGAAACCGGGAATTGAGCTGGATCAGCTTCGACGAGCGTGTTTTAAACGAGGCGCGGGATAAGAGTATTCCGCTGTTTGAACGTCTGAAATTTATCAGCATTACCTCCTCCAACCTGGATGAGTTTTATATGGTTCGTGTGGCTTCACTAAAAGACCAGGTGCATGCAAACTATACGAAAAAGGATCTGTCCGGCATGGATGCGAAGGAGCAGCTTACCGAAATCAGCAAACGGACGCATGAGCTGGTGCAGCTGCAGTACAATACGTACAATCGCTCGGCGGTTCCGTCTCTGGAGCACGTTGGCCTTACGATTATCAGTGAGCACGAGAAGCTGACGAAGGAGCAGGCGGAGTATGTGGATTCCTATTTTGAGGAAAACATTTACCCGGTTCTGACCCCGATGGCCATGGATTCGGCCCGCCCGTTCCCGTTGATCCGGAACAAAACATTGAATATCGGTGCACTGGTGCAGAAGAAAGAGGATTCGCTTCTGAGCCGTGCGGAGGATAAGAAAGAGAAGAAAGGCAAGGAGAAGGAAAAAGAGAAAGAACTGGAATTTGCGACGGTTCAGGTTCCTTCGGTACTGCCGCGTTTTATTCTGCTTCCGCAGGATGAAAAGACGGGACAGCGGTATGTGATTCTTCTGGAGGAGATCATCGAGCGGAACATTGGAAAGCTGTTCTTAAGCTACGATGTGGTCTGCGCGCATCCGTACCGTGTTATGCGAAATGCAGATCTTTCGATCGATGAGGATGAGGCTTCCGACCTGTTAAAAGAGATCCAGAAGCAGCTTAAAAAACGTCAGTGGGGAGAAGTGATCCGTCTGGAAGTGGAAGATAAGATGGATAAGCGGCTCCTGAAGATGCTGGAAAAAGAGTTTGACATCGATGAAGACGATCTGTTCCGGATTCCGGGACCGCTCGATCTGACGTTTTTAATGAAAATGTATGGGCTCGACGGCTTTGATGAGTATAAAATTCCAAAATACATTCCAGCAGCAGTTCCGGCGCTGATGAATGAGGATGACATTTTTACAAACATCCGAAAAGGAGACATCTTACTGCATCATCCTTATATGACGTTTGATCCGGTCGTGCAATTTGTACAGCAGGCAGCAAAGGATCCGGATGTACTGGCGATCAAACAGACACTGTACCGTGTGAGCGGCAATTCTCCGATTATTGCAGCACTGGCTCAGGCGGCGGAAAATGGCAAACAGGTTTCCGTACTGGTGGAATTAAAGGCACGGTTCGACGAAGAAAACAATATTGTCTGGGCGAAGATGCTGGAAAAGGCGGGATGCCATGTGATTTATGGTCTTCTGGGACTGAAACACACAGTAAGATTACACTGGTGGTTCGGCGCGAGGAGACAGGCATTCGCAGATATGTACATCTTGGCACGGGAAACTATAACGATTCTACGGCAAAGCTGTATACGGACTGTGGCCTGTTGACATGCAATGCAAAGATCGGTGAGGATGCAACAGCAGTATTTAACATGCTTTCGGGCTATTCGGAGCCGGATCACTGGAACAAACTGGTGGTTGCGCCACTCTGGATGAAAGACAGATTCCTGCATCTGATTGCTATGGAGGAGGAACACGCGAAGAAGGGACAGAAAGCGCATATTATTGCGAAGATGAACTCGTTATGCGACCGCGATATTATTGCGGCGCTTTACAGTGCTTCGGCAGCCGGAGTAAAGATTGACCTGATTATCCGGGGAATCTGTTGTCTGAAGGTTGGAATCCCGGGTGTCAGCGAGAATATTACCGTTCGCTCGATTGTCGGCAATTTCCTGGAACATGCGCGGATTTTCTACTTCTACAGTGGTGGAAATGAAGAGGTGTTTATGGGAAGCGCGGACTGGATGCCGCGAAATCTGGAAAAACGGGTGGAGATTGTGTTCCCGGTTGAGGATGAGCAGATCAAGAAAGAAGTAATGCATATTCTTGATATCCAGATGAAGGATAATGTGAAAGCCAGTATTTTACAGGCAGACGGAACGTATACAAAGCCGGATAAGCGCGGAAAGATGCTGGTGAATTCACAGGAGTATTTCTGTAGGGAGGCAACGGAAAGAGCGGAAAAACCGAAAGAACAGGAAAACAGCAGGGTGTTTGTGCCGGCGGAACCGGTGGAATAGGTTTGGACGGACGCCCCGTAACGCACACAAGGTGATGCGCGGTTTCGGGAGCTAGTAATTCTAAGGCTCTGTCATTTTGCTAAAACCATGCGCCAAAAATCAAAACTCGCTGTCGCTCAG
>ENA-OQCS01001202-OQCS01001202.1-human-gut-metagenome-genome-assembly--contig:-NODE-1202-length-13670-cov-2.560363_pt1 | contig 13670 bp, 21 predicted proteins | sample MGYA00242757_ERZ504575 | MGnify/ENA primary metagenome ERZ504575 (study PRJEB26092, sample SAMD00036297) | human gut metagenome | host: Homo sapiens | study: EMG produced TPA metagenomics assembly of...
AACACCACCGACGCCCAGCACCGGCAGCGTCAGCAGCGTGACATAAAATTTTCTCATTAAGGTAGCTGTTGATGTCCTGACGGAAGCTGTTTGGGCTTTTTACCGGCAGCCTTTGCTGCTGGAGCAGGTAATTCGACTGCACGACCATCATGGTCGCCACGACCAGCGAGACAATGATCACCATCGCAATGACGCTGAGCAGCAAAATAGCAAACGAGTTATCGTAATTGTTGACCTCGTTTTTGAGGGTCACCGGTTGAACTGCATCTCCATCTGGACAGTGCCGAGCGTGCCAAACTTTTTTAAAGCCGGAATGCCGGAGGTACCCAGAAAATACAGCCCCAACCCCTGCACCAGCGTTACCAGCAGTGCCTTGATGAGCTGTCCATGCCCGATGTAGCCCAGACCCCAGACAAGCAGCGACAGCTTGGTGAAGGCATCGCCGCGGACAAATGCACGGCCGAACTTCTGAATGAAATTTGCTTCTTTTCCGTCGCCACGCGACGGTGCAAGAACCATTTCTGCCACAGAAGTCATCTCCTTTCTTATACGCGGGATTTAAAAAAAGCGGGCACGCCGCATAGCCGCTGCGTGCCCGCTGGATTATTTTTACTGTGCCACGGGTGCGGTGATACCGGCTACGGCGTCGTCCACCAGCTGCTGGGTGGTCTTGCCCTGCGTATCGCCGGAAACCAGAATCTCGCCCAGACTTGCGGCGGAGCTCCAGTAGTTGGCACCTACGCGCTGCAGGGTGGCGTAGTCGCTCTGCTCAGCCAGTGCGGCAATGGCGGGTGCGGACTGCACAGCCTCGGTGGAGTTTGCGTTGATGTTAGAGGGGCCCAGCTTGCGGTCGTTGAAGCGCTTTGATCTGGTTGTCCTCGTTGGTGATGAAGTCGGCCAGCATCATGGCAACGCCCACGTTGGCGCTGTGGGGGTTGACGCCCACCAGCTTGTAGCCGGAGAAGGAGCCCATCTGGACCTGCTCGCCGTTCAGGGTGTAGGTCGGCAGCTTGGTGGCGGCGTAGCCTCGCCCCAAGCCTCCTCGGCGGTGCTGGCGTTCCATGTGCCGGAGATAGCGGCGCAGCAGCTGCCGTCCTTGATGGCGGAAACAATGTCGGCATCCGCACCGGACTTGAAGCCGGGGTTTACGGCGATATCCAGAATGGCCTGCGTTACGTCTGCGCCGGGAGCCTCGTTCCAGTTGCAGACGGTGTTGATACCGTCATCTGCCAGCGTAGCCACCAGACCGGCACCGGCGTAGAAGCTGTAAATGTACCATGCGTCGTTCACGCTCATCATAAACTTTTTGCCGCAGCTGCAGCCTTTTCCAGCATGGTGTCCATGCTCTGCACGTCCTCGGCGCTCAGAACGCTTGCATCATAGTACAGGAAGTAGCCGTTGTCGGCGGTCATGGGGTAGGCGTAAAGCTTGTCGTTCATGGTGGCAGCACTCACAGAGCCAGGCAGGTTGCGGCTCTTCACGTCGTCCGGGTTCAGCAGAACCTCCTGCAGCGCACCGGCGTTCACCAGCTCGTTCAGCTGGTCATCGGCAAAGGCGAAAACGTCTGCGGCAGACTCCGGGTCGGCCAGAAAGGTGTCCTTTGCGCTGGACTCAGACTGCACGCCGATCTCGATGGTCACATTGCCCTTATCTGCATTCTGCTCGATAAAGGCATCTGCCATCTCGCGCAGCATGGTCTGATCCTCTTCTGCGCCCCACATGGTCAGCTTCACATCACCCCAGCTCTCCGCAGCAGAGGCAGCCGTACTGGAAGCGGCAGCAGAGGAAGCAGTGCCAGAGGAAGAACCGCCGCAGGCGGTCAGCACACCGGCAGCAGCCATCGTACCCATGGCTGCAAGGAAGTTACGGCGGGAAATCAGCTTTTTCATGATCCAGTTCTCCTTCGTTCTCAATCTGAAATCTTCGACTGCTCTTTGTTGCGCTTATAAGTTGCGCGCATCCAAGCAGCTGTTTTTCTGTACCCATAGGATACCGCATTCTTTTGCTCACGTCAATGGACGAAATTCACGGTATTGTTGAGTCGAAACTGGAAAAAGTGACGGTAAAATCAGGATACATGGGCAAAAGTGCGCAACTTTAGCGCAACCTTTGCCATGCAAAGAGCAAAAATGCCCGCTCCGGGAAAGGAGCAGGCACAAAAAGCGCGTTATTTGATGCTGTGGGAGCGTTCCCTCCACTTGGTAGAATCCCGCAGGATGACCTGATGGCCTTCCAGCTGCCGCATGACGATCTCTTTTCCGGCCAGCCGGTCCAGCAGCATCCGGCAGGCGGTCTTACCCAGCTGCTCTGCATCGTACTGTACCGCCGAGACTGAGGGCGTGATGCTGGCAAGCATGGAACTGTCGTACAGGCTGGCCACTCGCAGATCGTTGGGCACGAGGATATGCCGCGTCCGCAGCTCCCGCATGACCTCAAAGGCGATCTCATCATCGCCGCAAAGGATGCAATCTGCCTTCTGCTCCAGCGCAGCCTCCAGTGCATCGAGCGTCTGCCCGGCAGATTCCACACCGGAATGAACGAGCCGCTGGTCTACTGGCACACCAAATTCCGCGAATCCACGCAGATAACCGCGTATGCGGTCGGTGTTGACGGCTAGATGGTACTGCCCACCAGCAGCGCGATCCGCTTGGCGCCCAGCTGCAAAAGGATGCGTGTCATCTCGCAGGCAGCCGCGACCTGATCGTTGTCTGCCTGCGGGATGGTCTTGTCCTCGCTGCGTCCGATGAGCACAAAAGGTGTCTTGTATTGCCGCAAAGTTCGATGCAGGGATCATCCGCCATGGCGTAGGTCAGGATCACGCCGTCCACCTTGTGGTTGGCCAGCTGCCGCTGCAGCTGTGAATACTCGGTGTTGGAGGCGTAGCAAAGCATCAGGTCATAGCCGCGCTGGTCTGCATGGTGCAGATGCCGCCCATGCACTTGCGCAAAAAGCAGATCCAGCGCAATAAACCGCTGCGGTACGACCATGGCAATATTGTTGGTGCGCAGTTTTTCGCCGCTCTGTGCAGAAACAGGCTCGGAGCGGGTACGCCCCATATAGGCGTACACCTTGGTGCGGGTCTCCTCGCTGATGCGTCCCTTGCCGGAAAGTGCACGCGATACCGTTGTTTTAGAAAGGCCAAGCGCATCAGCCACCTGCTCGATCGTCATTTTTTCGGTTTCCTTTGCAGCCACAGGATATCCTCTCCTTTTCACAGAACTGCGCAACAATGCGCCACCCCAGCATACCGGGGTAAGCCCGCTTTGTCAAGTATGAAAGCAAACAAAAAGCGTTCTGCTTTTTCGGCAGAACGCTGAAGTTGGTATTTTTGCGCCTTACAGGACCTGTTCGCCGTTTTCCAGACGGCCGTTCCGTAACGGTTCAGCGCAACACCGCCTACTTCGACCGGATGTTCATTGCAGTTCTGTACAAAGACGAACGTACCGCGCCGCGCGGCCAGAACGCCGTCCGGCAGTGCCTCCGGCCAGGCCGGGGTCAGGCCGACTTCCTTTACAGCAGCACGATAAAATGCGCGATAGAACGCTTCATCGAACCGACTTGCCAGATAATAGGCACGGCCCTCCCCGTAGGAGTGGACAGCCACCGCCGGGCAGTTTACATAATAGTCCTCGGCATAAACGCTCAGCGGTGTGGCAGGGTCGGTGTCATTCAGACTTGCGACCTCGCATAGGACCGAAGCCTGCGTTCCCGGCAAAGCGGAATCGTCCATCGGGGTGCAGCGGCAGGTTTCACCGTCATACATTCCGTCGATCTCAGTGCGGCGCAGGCCCAGCAAGTCGGTCAAGCCGTAGGGCGTGTCACCCAGGCGGCACAAATCGCTTTCATCCACCACACCGGTCCAGTATGTAACCACGACCGTACCACCATTCTGCGCAAAATCACAGAGTTTTTGGGCAAAGGCATCGGTCAGCAAATAAACCATCGGAACAACGACCAGACCATAACCCGTCAGGTCGGATTCCTGATTCACGAACTCCACCGCAATGCCTTCCCGCGCAAGAGCATTGTAGTGCAGCTTCAGCTCGTCCCAGTAGCCCATCCCGGCATTTCGAGGCCGCAGGAACCTTCCAATGCCCACTTGTTTCCCAATCGTGACGATCGCTGCCTGTTTTGTGCGGCAGACTGTTGCAATCTCTGAGAGCACTTCCAGCTTTTGGCCCACACCGACTGTTTCCCGGAAGGGGCGGGCATCCTCCCGCCCATCGTGGCCAATGACTGCACCGTGGAGCTTTTCTTCCGCACCCCGCTGGCCCGCCACTGGAAGTAAAGCACACTGTCCGAACCATGTGCAACCGTCTGCAGAGCCGCAAGCTCCGCAATGCCGGGGCGCTTCTGTTTGGAGATCGGCTGCCAGTTGGTAAAGCTGGGGCTGGATTCCATCAGCAGGAAGGGCCTGCCCTTCATGGAGTAATACAGGTCGTGCATCAGGCCGTATCCAACGCCGTTTCTTCCACCGTTTCGCTGGGCTTGTGCCATGTGGGGTAGTTGTCCCAGCTGGCCACGTCGATCTCCTTGGACATTTTGAAATAGTCGATGCCATCAAACCGGTACATCATATTCACGGTGAACTTTGCAACCGGCGCAAATTCTTTCACGGTATCACGCTCAAATTTCAAAAATCAATATGCCGGTCACTGACAAAGCGCTTCCAGTCCAGCGCAAGACCCTGCACGGCATTTTCCCCCTGCGGGGCAGGGCTTTCGATTTGTTCCCAAGCGGTATAGTCGTGACTCCAGAACCGGGCGTTCCACGCCTTGTTCAAGGCTTCCAAAGAGTTGTACCGTGCCTTGAGCCAGCGGCGGAACGCAGCCTGACACAGCTCGCAATGGCAGTCGCCGCTCATCTCGTTGGAGATATGCCAGAGCAGGACAGCCGGGTCATTGCCGAACCGCTGTGCCAGCTTCTGGTCGATGATGCGGACTTTTTCCCGGTAGACCGGCGATGTATAGCAGTAATTCTGCCGCCGGTTGTACAGCTCCCGGACCGGTCTGCCCGGACTCGGCGCACCTCGGGGTATTTGTGTGCCATCCAAGCAGGGCGGGCCGCACTGGGCGTTGCAAGGATCGTATAGATTCCATTGGCATACAGGTTATGGATGATGTCAGCCAGCCAATCCAGCTCAAATACCCCCTCCTGCGGTTCCAACGTGGACCATGAGAACACACCCAGCGTCACAGTATTAACGTGTGCCTTTTTCATCAGTTCGATGTCCTGCGCCAGAATATCGGGCCGGTCCAGCACTGTTCCGGGTTGTAGTCTCCGCCATGAAGTAATCTGAGCTGCTGCATGATAGCGGCCTCCTTTGGTTGCGCAAATTGCGCAACATTTTTTATCGGATAAAGTGACGTTCGATACAAAGTATAGCAAGAACCTCCGCAAGATGCAATGCAGCTATATGGAATTTCGTTGTAATAAGCTGAACGTTTGATGCGGCACAAGAAACCATCCATGGATGCTTCGGAAGATTCCACAACGTTCATGGGGGATTTATAGGCAGGTTGTCAAAATGCAGAAATACATTGATTGAACGGGAAAGCACTTGAACGCCATGCTATAAGTCCTACGATCACCGCTTTATCACAATAAAATTTGCAAAACCATCTTGACGCACCTTGTAAACCTTGACACTCTCTGTCACAAATTCCACTGAGCTTGTCGGGGCGAGGCCCGACAAGCTCTGCTCACGATGCACAGAATGCAGACAATGCAAAGAAAAACACGGCTTTCCCGCCGGTGTGCAAAAAGTGTGCAAAAGTGTGCAGAGCTCCAGAAAATGGAAAATCCAACGAGAAATCTTGCGATTCTTCGTTGGATTTTGGTGCGCTCGAGGGAACTCGAATCCCTGGCCCTCTGATTAAAAGAGCCCACCGGGTAGAACACTCTGATTTTAGAAGTTTCGAGTTTACGTCATTTTTTGTGCAGAACATCGTGATTTTTCACTGCGTAATTTCTGCACCCTTTGTCGTATTTTGTAAGTCAGAGTGCCCTTGCATCCCTTGAAACCGTGCAAAAACAGTGCAGAAACCGTGCACTTACTCTGGGACAAATGAAAAATAATGATTTTTGATCCATGACTTGATGGCGGTTTGAGTGACCGCAAAGTCAAATTTGATACACGGGAAGAAAAATGCCCACTCGTCTGAGGAGTTCTCAGGGGAGTGGGCATTTTCACACAAGTGGTTAATATAATTTCGATTATGATAATTCAAATTATATTAAGACGTTCCATGGGCTGTAACAGCTTCACCGCTTGGTTTTCAAAAACCACCTGTTGATAGCGGTGTTACTTCTTCACAAATTGGTATACGCCATATTCTGGTGACGTCACAATCCATGCTTGATAAGATTCTTGATGATAGAGGATGCACGCGATTTCTGAACGCCATATAGCTGTGCAACGTTTATGCTGCGGAACTGATATTGATACCGATATCTCTTGAAAAGTTCAAGCGTCCGTTCTTTTGTACTTGCAGTCAGCCTGGTATTATCCAGCCTTTTGCAAAGTTCACTCACTTCGGCATCCGTACTCATTCCGTGGAGCACTGTAGAAGTTTCCGCACTTTCCGCAGAGGTTTCCGCACTTTCCGCACCACTTGCCACACTTTCCATACTGACCTGTGCCGGAGTCGCTACACTTCTATTCGGCAGTGTGACGATAAAGAAATCCGAATCCGAGTAGAAGGTCGGCTTCTGGGCTACTTCCACATAAGAGTTCAGGATGCGGTCAATGCCGCTGCCACGGCGCTCCATAAAGCCAAGCCGTGAGAACACATCCGAGATCACCTGATTGCGCCGCATAGACGGAATGTGCCGGATATCCATGTCCTGCACCCTGCGGCCATTCATCATACCGCCCGGTGAAGTGATCTCCAGTCGGTCATCGAACACTTCTACATGAATCTCCGAACCAAGAATCTGGTAATTCCGATGGATCAGCGCATTGACCAGCACCTCACGAACGGCCTTATACGGGTAGTCACTGCGTTCTTCACGGGTCATACCACGGATACTCCACGGGTTTTTGCTGTTGTTGCGAACAAAATCTTCCGCATTTTGCAGCAGCGTGATCAGACTTGCACCCTGAAATTCCTTGTCATCCAGAGCATCTTCTTCAATGCTGCCCTTGTAGTTGCCTTTCCAGCGCGTGCAGAAAATACGGGATTGTTTCAGAACGCCTTGATCGCAAAGCAGCAGGCCGCCATTCGTGATTTGTCCATCATCTGTTACCAACCTGCGGAGGCAAGTCTTTTTCAAGGTCGAAATCCTCTTTTTTCAGATTCTTAAACGTCGCGGCCAGCAGTGTAAAACTGACATCACCCACTCGATAAGAACTGGGCAGGGCATCAAAGGTCTGGTTCATACCTTGTAGGATCAGCTCGTTCAGTTCCCGTGAAGTGGCTTCTTCGGACTGGTCGCCATGCCGCACATAGGCCGTATGGGAACCGTCAAAGGCATAATAATATGGATACGCCGGACCGTCCTGTACTTCCAGATCAACGCAGGACTTGCCTCTATTTCGACCTCCCGCACCCGATAGCGCGGCGTAGTCAATGCGGACTTTGATAAGTTCCGTCAATCTGCTCACCACAGCCTGCGGATTTTCCAATCCTACGACCTCACGCGGCTCATTCTTTACGCCAAAAATCAGGTGTCCGCCCTCGGTATTGGCAAATGCCGACACGGATTTCAGCCAGCTGCGCGGCTTTTTCTCTTCAAGGCGTTCCTTGTAATCAACATGAGAGGCTTCAATGTAATGGTCGAGGGGAAAAGGCATGGTATCACCTACTCGCTTCTTAATCTTTAGCGTTTGTAAATTCATTATACCTTATTTGAAGGCCAAATTCAAAACTTTTTATCTATTTCGTGCCTGCTGAGCTTTTCCTGCCTGAGCAACGATTGATTTTCCAACCTGATTAGAGTATCATTAAAGTGAGTTATTGTATCTTGTCGTTGAAAGTTAATTTTCGCTTTAGTCAGTCGATTGCGGGGACTCTTCTATGAAAATTCTGGATAATATCAACCATACTGTTCGGGAAGATTTACAGGATACTATGCAGAAAGGGAGCCGCGTGTCCATTGCTGCGGCCTGTTTTTCCATTTATGCGTATCAGGAATTAAAGAAACAGTTGGAAGAAATCGCGGAACTTCGCTTTATTTTTACTTCACCGACCTTTGTGCAGGAAAACACGCCAAAAGAGCGGCGAGAGTTCTATATTCCGAAATTGACCCGCGAAAAGAGCCTTTACGGCACAGAATTTGAGGTTCGCTTGCGGAATGAACTCACTCAAAAAGCACTGGCGAAAGAATGTGCCGACTGGGTGCGACGGAAAGTAAAATTTCGTTCCAATGTCAGTGGAGAGCAAATGCCCGGTTTCATGACGGTTGGTGAAAGTTCCTATATGCCAATCAGTGGGTTTACAACGGTCGACCTTGGTTGTGAACGCGGAAACAACGCATACTACCCTGTTCAGCGAACCGAAGCCTTTGAAAACGGCCGTTACTTTTTGTCGCTGTTCGATGAAATCTGGAATGATTCTTCCCGACTTCAGGATGTTACAGACATTGTATTGCAAAGCATCAGCACAGCTTATCGAGAAAACAGCCCGGACTTATCTATTTCTTCACCCTCTACAATATTTTCAGTGAATTTTTGGAGGATGTGTCAGAAGATAATCTCCCAAATGAAGCTACAGGCTTCAAGCAGAGTAAAATCTGGAATATGCTCTATGATTTTCAGCGAGATGCAGCGTTGGCCATTATCCACAAGCTGGAACAGTATAACGGCTGCATTCTTGCAGACAGCGTGGGCCTTGGCAAGACGTTCACTGCACTGGCTGTAATCAAATACTATGAAAATCGCAACAAATCCGTTTGGTACTCTGTCCCAAAAAGTTGGCAGCAAACTGGAACGTCTATAAAGGCAACTATGTCAACAATCCGCTGGTAGAAGACCGTTTCCGTTACGATGTGTTGTACCATACAGATTTGAGCCGTTCCGGCGGAGCCTCTAACGGTATTGACCTTGCTGCACTTAACTGGGAGAACTTTGACCTTGTTGTGATTGATGAAAGCCACAATTTCCGCAATGGCAGTAATACCTCTACTGATGAGAAAGAAAACCGCTACACAAAATTGATGAATCGCGTGATTCGTTCTGGGGTGCGCACCAAGGTGCTGATGCTTTCGGCAACACCCGTAAATAATCGTTTTGTGGATTTAAAAAACCAACTTGCGCTTGCCTATGAGGGAGATGCCGGAAAAATCAATGAAAAGCTGAATACTTCGTCTCCGATTGATGAAATTTTCCGGCAGGCGCAAAAGGCTTTCAATACATGGAGCAAGCTTCCTGTCACAGAGCGTACCACAAATGCGCTGCTTGCGGCACTGGACTTCGATTTCTTTGAGGTGCTGGACAGTGTGACGATTGCACGTTCTCGCCGACATATCGAAAAATACTATAATATTTCTGATGTTGGTACTTCCCGGAACGGTTGAACCAATCTCTGTGCAGCCATGCCTGACAAGCCTTGATAATGCAATCAACTACCAACAGATTTATAGTGTACTGGATTCGCTGACGCTGCACATTTACACACCAACCAGCTTTATTCTGTCCTCTCGGATCTCCAAATACATCGACCCCAGCCAGCATGGAAAGGGACTGACGCAGGCAGGCCGTGAAGAGGGAATCCGCCGTCTGATGAGCATTAACCTGCTCAAACGGCTGGAAAGTTCTGTTTATGCGTTCCGGCTGACGATTGACCGAATCAGTAAACTGATTGAAGATACCATGCAATCGGTACGTTCATATCAAAATGGCAGCCGTGTGCTGGAGTTGAACGACATTTCCGATGCAACCGATTGGGACGATGATGACCAGAACAACGACATTTTTACAGTCGGCCGCAAAGTAAGATTGATCTTGCGGATATGGATCATGTTTCGTGGCTGCATGATCTGGAAAAGGATGCTGAAAATCTGGAGCTTCTTTCCCTGATGGTGCAGGATATCACCCCTGCATATGATGCCAAGCTGCAAGAACTGCTGCGCCTGGTTGACGAAAAGCAAAGGCATCCCATCAATCCCGGCAACCGGAAAATCATTATTTTTACTGCGTTTTCAGATACTGCTGACTATCTGTATCAGAATATTTCCGGCTATGTAAAGCAAGCGTTTGGCTGAACACTGCCGAAATCACCGGCAGCGTGGATGGTAAAACAACCATTCCCAAACTCAGTGGTGATCTGAATACAGTTCTCACCTGCTTTTCGCCCATTTCCAAGCGGCGGGACAGCCTGCCGAACGCGAACCATGCGGATATTGATTTGTTGATCGCCACCGACTGCATTTCAGAAGGTCAGAACTTGCAGGACTGTGATTATCTGATCAACTATGATATTCACTGGAATCCTGTGCGCATTATCCAGCGTTTTGGCCGTATTGACCGCATCGGAAGCCAGAATTGCTGCATCCAGTTGGTCAACTTCTGGCCGGATGTGGATTTGGATGAGTACATCAACCTGAAAGCCGCGTGGAAACCCGAATGAAGCTGACGGTCATGACTTCCACAGGATGATAACCTCATCAGCCCGGAAGAAAAAGGCGATTTGGAATATCGCAGTGCACAGCTCAAACGGTTAAAGAATGAGGTAGTCGATCTGGAAGAAATGTCGGGCGGCATTTCCATTATGGACTTGGGATTGAACGAGTTCCGGCTGGACTTGCTGGACTATATGAAGAAACACGATGATGTGGAGCATACGCCGCTTGGGATGCACGCAATTGTTGCATCTACGCCCGATGCACCTCCGGGTGTGATCTTTGTTCTGAAAAACATCAACAATGAGATCAATGTGGATCAGCAAAACCGTCTGCATCCATTCTACATGGTTTATATTGGGCAGGATGGCTCGACTGTCTGCGATTATCTTTCTCCGAAAGAGCTGCTGGATCGTCTGCGGCTGCTCTGCAAAGTCAAAACCGAACCCGACCAGAGCCTTTGCCAACAGTTCAATCAGGCCACGGACGATGGAAAGAATATGTCTGCCTATTCTGAATTGCTGAGCGAGGCCATCAATTCCATTTTGGATGCAAAGGAAGAGAGCGACATTGACAGTCTGTTCAAGATGGGCGGTACGACGGCCCTGCTTTCTTCGATTTCCGGGCTGGATGACTTTGACTGATTTGCTTCCTTGTGGTACAATAAGAGGTGAGATCAATGCTGGGCTTTCCATCCTCCACGGAGTTTAACAAACGGATTCCGAAGCAGAAGTTCTATGAAAACGCTGCCGTTCCAGCGGCAGTCAAGCGATTGTTTGCAGACCAGATGCGCTGTATCTACTGGCGCAACAAGCTGGCAGTGTCCACCTTGAATCTCACTGCCGGAGAGCGGGTGACAGAGATCGAGATTTTCGAGCTGTGTCTGACCGGACCAAAACTGGATGAAGCTGTTCTGCGCCAAATCGACAGTGAAATCCCCTATCACATTCTGTTTGTTCTTTCTTATGAGAATAAGGTGCAGGCTTGGATCGGCTGTAAAGATACATCTGCGAACAGCAGTATCAAGGTAAGCTGTTATCTGCATACAGACTGGATGCCAGAAACAGAATTGTCCCTTACGATAAGCGGCCTGAGCTAGATGCAGTTTACGATGGACTGGTGCGGCAGATTGCCCGATTGCAGGGTAAGAACTGGAACGCCGCATACAGCATTGCGGAGAACATCCAACGCTCTGCGGAACGTGAAAAGCTGCAAAAGCAGATTGCGGCATTGGAGAATAAGATTCGGAAAGAAAAACAGTTCAATCGTCAGGTAGAGATGAACGCAGAACTGAAACGACTAAAAAAGGATCTGGAACAACTTACAAAGGAGGAGTTATAAGATGGATAACAGTCTTTCATCGTTTTATACCGCCGCTGAAATAGCAGATATGCGGTCAACTATTGATGATATTCAGAAAATTTTGCAAACAATTCCATTCGATGAAGATGTTGCTCGCCAAAAGGTTTATGAAATAAACGCAAAGCATCCAGATAATAAAATGATTTGGAATTTGATTCATGCAAACACTCCTTCCGGGGTTTCGATTCAGCAAGCATCAAAAGAAAATCTGTGCCAAGATTTGCAGTGGAAGGCATATTATCTCGAAGCTAAAATTCTCGGAAAGTCTGTTGATGAAATGCGAAAGGAATGGCAAAATAGGTGAAACAGGAATATCTATTCGTTGAAGATACACACAAAGCAGAAATTGAATCTTATAATCCGGAAAATGTTCGTTGTTCAATTCAAAATATAGAAGATTCCTCTTGCTGGATTGCTGTCTATGAGGCTTCTGGTGAAAATCTTCAAAGCGCAAAAACATTATCAAAAATCAATGGTTATATTACATCAAAATTCAATCCGACAATTTTGACAAATGAAAGTGCCGCATATTTCAACAAATCTCTTTATCCGTACTTTAATGAGTTTGAAAGAAAGCTGCGGAAACTTTTATACTTAAAAAGTGCTTTGCAACATGATGCTACCGATTCTCAAGTTATCAAAGAACTAGAAAGCAAAGATCTTGGAACAATTTTTGAACTGCTTTTTACAGATGCTCAATTTATAAAAGATGTCAAAAAGAACATCAATGAAAAATCATGGCAATTTACAAGAGATGAGCTTATAAATACTATCAATAATCTTTCTGAAAACACCGTATGGGATTCTCTAATCGGCCACGAAACTATTTCTATTCTGCGAAGCGACTTATTCGGGTGAAAAATTATCGAAATGATGTTATGCATGCACATAATATGGATGCGGCTTCTTATACTTCAGCACTAGGTGTAATCAAAAAGATAAATGACCAGTTGGATGACGAGTTAAATAAACTTGTTAAATCCCCGGAAAAAGAAGAAGCGAATGATACACAGTCTTTTAACTCCACTCTAAACCAAGCTCTTAGAAACCATGAAACGGCTATGGCAATATCCGTTAATGTGCCGCATTCTCCGTATGAGAAGATTTTTCACGATATTGCATCGCAGGCTGAAATTTCGCCTACCATTCGAGATATGCAAGCTGAGATTGCTCAAAAATCTGCGTCGTCAATATATGCCGAATTGGCAAAGACTATTGAAGAAGCCTCACAAAAAATGCCAGCCTACATAAAATTGATGCAAACATTAAGTTCTCCCGAAATCAAGGAGCCATATCAAAACATCCTCCGTATTCTTGAAGCTCAACATGGTGAACTTTCAAAGCCTCAAGATGATTTGGAGAAAAATATTGGTGAAACTCCTCCCGTAGAAGAAAGTGAGAATCCGAATGAACAAGCTGAAAATGCAGACCCCCAACCTGACAGCCCAGAACATTGATAAAATCGCCGCGCTTTTCCCAAACTGCATCACAGAAATGCTGGATGAGGAAAAGAGTACCCCCGACCGCAAGGTTTACAAGCGCGGTATCAACTTTGAACTGTTGAAGCAGATGCTCTCGCCGGACGTTGTAGACGGAGATGAAGCATACGAGTTTACATGGGTGGGCAAAAAGGATCATCGTGAGACTAACAAGCCCATCCGCAAGACCCTGCAAAGAATGACAGAAGAAGATATCTTCATCCTTTGAACACGAATGGATTGATTTCATAATAGGTTGTATGGCAGATT
>ENA-OQCS01001203-OQCS01001203.1-human-gut-metagenome-genome-assembly--contig:-NODE-1203-length-13663-cov-2.110963_pt1 | contig 13663 bp, 19 predicted proteins | sample MGYA00242757_ERZ504575 | MGnify/ENA primary metagenome ERZ504575 (study PRJEB26092, sample SAMD00036297) | human gut metagenome | host: Homo sapiens | study: EMG produced TPA metagenomics assembly of...
ATACAAAAAAGTACTTGCTATTTTATGAATCTCTGATACTATATAAAAATCTGTCACGAACGGTGACAGACATGCGGAAGTGTCGGAACTGGCAGACGAGCAAGACTAAGGATCTTGTAAGCATTGCGCTTGTGTGGGTTCAAGTCCCATCTTCCGCATTAACTGAAATTTTGAAAGCCCTCGAGAATTGTCCTCGAGGGCTTTTTTCTTTTGGAAAAATACGAAAGCAGAAAAAACGAGTGTGATCGTAAGAGCAAGGTTATGAATGAAATATGTGGCATGTTCGAAAAAGATGCTGCTGTTTGTCTGAGGTATGGCATGGTTAATTTTTGGAGCGTATTTGTATTCTCCATTCTTTGGGTGGTAAACCATATTTTTCCTTGAATATTTGATAAAAATAAGTCCGATTGGAATAACCCAGTAACATACAAATATCACTCACACTCATGGTGGTTTCTGTAAGCAGACGCTCCGCTTCCAGAAGAGAGAACATCTGGGCATATTGGATGAAGTTCATACCGGTATATTTATGTATGATACGGGTGAGGTGGTCTCCTGTGTATCCTAATTGATGTTCTAATTCGGAACGTGATATATTACCATGTTGGTTTTCAATCATTCTGCTGATTTGAATGAACAGCTCTTCGTGTGGCGGCGTATTCACAAGATAAGATGTCGGTTCATAAAAAACAGTGTCTTCAAAGCAGGATAAAAGCTGGCAAAGATAGTTCAGAGTATTATAATACCATCCTGGTTTCCTAGAGGTGACGGCAATTAACAAAGAATTAATAATGTAAATGGTGTGCTCGGATAAGGTCTTACTGCTGTGGTATTCTTTGTTTTGTATCAATGGTTTAGCAGGGAGCGGAGGGGTCTGCTTAATATGTCGAATGGCTATGAATTCTTTTTTTGATTCTTTTTGCATTCCTTTTGAAAATCCGTTCTGATCAATGAAGAAAAATGGGATGAAATGTTCTGCTGGTATCTTCTGTGAAGTCATTTATCTCATTTTTTAGCACATCTTTTAAAAAGTCTTCCTGAAGCATAATCAAAAAGTACTCACAATCTATATCATGAAGTTCAACATGTCGTATGTTTTTGTTACAGACACAGCAATCATTTTCGTGAAAATAATAATCTTGTCCTTCAATGATCATATGCAATGTCCCGGACACAATATAGGTTATTTCAAAAAATTCATGTCTGTGAAGAGATGTGGTTTCCGCGGTTATAAATTCAGAATAACTGGAAGAGATTGTGAAATTATGAGATTTTGTTACCTCAGTAAGGACAAATTGATCGTTTATCTGACTTACTTTTCCATAGAGAAACATAAATGGGCTGAATAATTCAACAAAAGAGGAAACGGTATCTCCATAATTACGAAATACAAGATCAGAATTGTGAATCCCTGTCCTTGAAGATAAAGACTGGGATTGCTGGTGCTGTCTGAAAGCCTGATGCCGGGGAAAACGGTATGTTTCGTCATGTTTTTTTCCTTTCTAAACCTGTGTATTCTTGTTACTATTATAACATTCAAATTCGGATTGAAAAGACAAAAAATGAACAAATCGGATTACGATACAAAATAGATTAGTAAAGACGAATGGCGTTATTTTATTAAACCATTCATTGGCATACAATAAGTACTATAAAAACAACAGTTCTCGAGAAACATGGTTGAAAAATAATTACAAATGAATAATGAGTGCGATAATCATATCGGAAAAAGATATCATTATTGCCGTATATGTTTGGAGGAATACGTATGAAGGAAAAATTTCATTTCGAGAAATGCTCTGCTATGCATTTGGTGATATGGGGTGTAATTTTATCTGGACCACAGTAGCATCTTTTTTAATGCTATACTACACAAATAGTGTTGGAATCAGTGCGGCTGCAACCGGTACGCTGATGCTTATCACGAGACTTCTGGACGGAGTTTCTGATTTGGTTGCCGGTTTTGCTATTGACCGTACAAAAACGAAATGGGGAAAAGCACGACCTTGGATTTTGTGGACAGCTCCATTTATGGGAATTGGTCTTGTTTTACTTTTTAGTGTGCCGGAGACTCTTCCGTCAGGAGGAAAACTTGTATACGCTTATATAACTTATATTCTTATGGCAGCCGTAATTTATACTGCTTGTAATTTAGCATATACAACGTTATTGTCGCTTATTACACCAGATCCGGAAATTCGATCCAAGATCAGTTCTATCCGTTTTTTCTTTGTTGTAATAGCAGTATTGGTTATTAGTTATGCAACAACACCTTTAGTTGAAAAAATTGGCTGGGGAGGTATGGCTGCAGTGTTTGGCTTTCTTGGTTTTGCTTTTATTTTGATTTGCTTTTTTGGAACAAAGGAACGTATTACAGAAAGCCATATGGAGAACAGTACCTCATCAGAAGAGAAGGTTTCGGTAGTAGAATCTTTCAAAATTCTATTCAAAAACAAGTATTTTATTCTTGTCGCCTTATTATTTGTATTGACTTATGTATCAGGTGGCGTCGTTAATGGATCTGGCGTGTATTATGCAACTTATATTCTGGGGAATGGAAACCTGTTTGGAAATTTAATGTTATTCGGAACGTTACCGGGACTCTTGTTTATTCTTTTTATTCCTAAGATGAATCAGGCTATGGGAAAGTGGAGATTGCTCTTGTTAAGTTTTGCCATTCAGATTGTTTCTTATGTTTAATTGCAATATATCCGGATAATCTTCCTATGCTTTATACGGCTTTGGTGATCCGGGCATTTGGGCAAACGGCACCAATGTCACTTATTTTTGCATTGGCAGCCGATGTAGTAGATTTTGGAGAATTAAAAACAGGGAAGAGAATTGATGGTCTTACCTATTCTGCAGTTTCATTTGGCATGAAGGTTGGTACCGGTATTGGATCCGCAATCGTTGGATGGGCCTTAGCATTTGGACATTTCGATGGAATGGCAGCGGTTCAGCCGGACACTGCAATGACGGCAATTAAGGCATTATATTCCTATATTCCAATTGTTATTGGAGTTATCACATTTATCGTTATGTATTTCACAGATGTTGAAAAGGCAAGTGACAAGTTACGTAGGGAAAAAGCATAAGATTTATCTGTTTTGAAGTTTTTAGACAGAATAGGGAAAGGCGGTTTGATAATGAAATTATTTGTGGATGCAAAATCATCTAAACAGGGAGACGGAAGCAGGGAAAATCCGTTTAAATGCATTAATGATGCTGCAAAGGTAGCTGCTCCCGGAGATGAAATATTGGTTATGCCGGGGATTTATCGGGAAAATGTATGTCCGGTTCGTGCAGGGCTTCCGGATGCGCCAATAGTTTATAAGAGTGTTGAACCGTTAGGGGCGGTTATTACAGGCGCAGAGCCGGCAAAGAATTGGGAATTGTATCAGGATACTGTGTGGCGCATGAGTGTAGATAATGGCATCTTTGCGGATTACAATCCTTATACAACCTTTATCTATGGAGACTGGTATATGGGTTCCAAGATATATCATACAGGAGTTGTTTATCTGGATGACCGTCAAATGTATGAGGTCTCTTCATTGGAAGAATGCATAAAGGCAGAGGTATATCCATATTCTTGGGAACCGGAGTATTCTAGGTATAAATGGTACACAGAACAAAAAGAAAATAAAACAATCATTTATGCCAATTTCCTGGGTAAAAATCCGAATGAAGAAAATGTCGAGATTAATGTACGTAGAAATTGTTTTATGCCGGTACAAAATGGGATCGATTATATAACGGTTCAGGGATTTAACATCAATAAGGCTGCTCCTACATGGGCACCTCCTGCAGCATATCAGGATGGAATGATAGGCCCTCATTGGTCTAAAGGCTGGATTATTGAAGATTGTGATATCAGTAATAGTCGGTGCAGCGGCATTTCATTGGGAAAATATTATGACGAAGAGAACGATCATTACTTTACCAAAAACCATGTTAAAAGTCCAACACAGATGGAACGAGATGCAGTCTGCAGAGGACAATATCATGGATGGACCAAAGAAAAAATTGGAAGTCATATAATCAGACGAAATAATATTCATCATTGCGAACAGGCCGGAATCGTCGGACGTATGGGATTGCGTATTCAGTGTTGTTGAAAATAATAATATCCATCATATTAATAATATGCAACAGCTTATAGGAGCAGAATTGGCGGCAATTAAATTTCATGCGGCAATTGATGTTGTTATCAGGAATAACAACATTCACCATTCTACCATGGGAATATGGCTGGACTGGGAGGCTCAGGGAACACGAATTTCTGGAAATCTATTTCATCATAACAATGCACCGTCTGAAGATACACCGCTGATGTTTGGCGCTATGATGTGTCAGGATGTATTTGTAGAGGTCAGTCATGGTCCTACATTGATTGATAATAATATTATGCTTTCACAAACTTCTGTGCGTATAGCAAGCCAGGGTGTAGCCTTAGTACATAACCTCTTTTTGGGAGCATTGACCGGAATCGGTGGTGGGACGGATAATATAGCAAATGGTGTAATTGAACGTCGTTATACGCCCTATCATATACGACATGAAACGGAAGTGGCTGGATTTATGACGATACTTCATGGTGATGACCGGATTTACAATAATATTTTTGTACAGAACGAACCGGTTAAAGAGGCAGAAGTTACGGAAGATATGGGATTTACGACGGTAAATAATAATATTTGCGGAACAGAAATTTTTGATTCGTTTTTGAATTATCAAACATGGATTGACCAATTTGACATGGATCATCTGCCGGATATGACTGCTCTGCAGGATTACCATTTCAGAAGTCTTCCTGTCTGGATCAATGGAAATGTTTATCTCAATGGTGCAAGATCCTGGAAATTGGAAAAGGATAAATTTGTAGATCATACACATAAGGTTACGGTAGAGTTAATTGAAGAAGGGAATCAGTATAGATTAAAAACCAATTTGGCACAGGTTCTTAAAGATTATACAACGGGAATGATCTGCACACAGACTCTTGGTAAAGCTTTTGAACCGGATGAATATTTTGAAAACCCGGATGGGACACCTATTATTTTTGATAGGGACTATTTTAGTGAACATCGGAGTATAAATGTCATTCCGGGACCGTTTGCTGATCTGGCAAAGGCGGAAGACGGTTTATGGTACTGAATAAGATGTGACAAATGAAAATATGTAGTAAATATGATAATGATAATATGGGACTGATGTTAAAAATATTGAATTCGTGTATGTGCATATTATAAAAAAACCGGTTATTGACATATGCCCATAAATTATAAAATAAAGAAAAGCAAAAAGACACCGGAATTTCTGACAGTAGATGAATATGAGACAATCCGTCTTCTGGATAAAGAAGGATATAGTCAGGAGCAGTGTGCAGGGGTTTTATCAAAATATGCAGCAGTGGAAGCTTTTGTGAACGGAACATTAGATTATAATCCGGATGTGAAATGTAATCATCATGACCATAATCATGGAGAGGAACATACCTGTGGTGATCACGGTTGCGGAAACCATAGCTGCCATTAATGAAAATCAGATAGAACGTTGGGATTTTCCATCTTAACGTTCTATCTGATATTTTTGTAGTAAGTTGAGAGTGTGGGGAGCTCTTCACTCCCCCTTGCTCAACTTTGTTGAGTATCTAATTAGATTGAGCACTGTGTTTAGCAATTGTAAAACGACTACTATCAGATTTATAATTGCAGTGGCAAGAATGGCGTTTTGGATGGCTTTATTCTTGCCTTTTTTCTTTCGTTTTTCTTTTTCATTTGTCTCAGTTCCTAACAAGATTAGTTAGAATGTCAGCTTTTTTATACGCATTTTTTCAAAAGACAAATGTTTAGATGCTTAAAGGGCAGACTATTTTGTCATAACGACAGCGCCATCATCCGTAATGCGGACCATGTATTCTACCTGAGCAGAAAGTCCGTCATCTTCGGTATAAACCGTCCAGTCATTGTCTTCATCAACAAAGAATTCCGGACTGCCTTCGTTGATCATTGGTTCGATGGTAAAGATCATACCCGGAACCAGAAGCATTTCGCTTCCCTTTGGTGTAACATAGCTTACCCAAGGTTCTTCGTGGAATTCAAGACCAACACCATGTCCGCCGATTTCCTCTACAACAGAATAGCCATTTGCTTTTGCATGTGAATTGATCGCATCTGCAATGTCTCCGAGATGGTTCCATGGTTTTGCCTGCGCAAGTCCAAGTTCGACACATTCCTGTGTGACACGAACCAGTTTTTCGGCACGTTCGCTGACCTTGCCGATCATAAACATACGGGATGCATCTGAGAAATATCCGTCCAGAATGGTAGATACATCCACATTGATGATATCGCCTTCTTCCAGAATAATATTTTCATCCGGAATACCATGGCAGATCTCGTTGTTAATAGAAGTACACACACTCTTTGGGAATCCCTGATAATTAAGCGGTGCCGGGATTCCACCGTGTTCGGTTGTATAGTCATAAACTAATTTATCAATTTCGGCTGTACTCATGCCTGCGTGGATATGGGCTGCTACATGATCAAGTACGGCAGTATTGAGATCTGCACTTTTCTGGATTCCTTCAATCTGAGGAATGGTCTTGAGCATATCTCTTGTCGGAACGATTTCTCCTTTATCTGCATGATATGCGATCTTTTCTTCGATCATAAGATGGCATTTTTGTATTTTTTCCGCTGCCACACCAGCACAATTCATTTCTTTCCATGAGAATACCTGACTTTCTTTTATAAATTTTTACGTGCAGAGTCTGATGTGATCACAAAAAATCAGATGTATGCCTGCACTAACTGTTTCACTTCTATAATATATCCATTCCGGAACAAAAAGTCAATCTGTGCTGTGCATTTCGCCAGATGTGATTCAAAATGACAGACCAGGATGCGGTATGTATCAGTTTTGCAACAGAACTATTGCTTGTATAGGACTCAGGAATCGGTTATAATACAAAGGGATTATAACTGAAAATAACAGACTGATCTGGAAAAGATGAACAGGGAAAGGATGGGCAATTATGTTTAGAATTGGAATGCTTACCAGTGGTGGGGATTGTCAGGCACTGAACGCAGCCATGCGAGGTGTTGTAAAAGGACTTTGTTCAAAACGAAACGATGTGGAAATTTATGGATTTCAGGATGGATATAAAGGACTTATTTATTCGAACTTTGAGATGCTGACAGCAAAGATTTTTCGGGAATACTGACGATGGGTGGAACAATCCTCGGAACATCCAGACAGCCGTTTAAACTGATGCGCGTACCTGGACCGGATGGAATCGATAAGGTCGAAGCGATGAAGCATACTTATCACAAGTTGAACCTGAACTGCCTGGTAGTACTGGGAGGAAATGGAACCCATAAGACTGCGAATCTGTTAAGAGAAGAAGGACTGAATGTGATTACACTTCCGAAGACGATCGACAACGATCTGTGGGGAACAGATATGACATTTGGCTTTCAGAGTGCGGTAGATATCGCAACGGAAGCAATTGACAGAATCCATACAACTGCAACTTCACACAGCCGTGTATTTATTGTAGAGGTTATGGGGCATAAAGTAGGATGGGTAACACTTCATGCCGGAATCGCAGGCGGAGCAGATATTATTCTTCTCCCGGAGATCCCGTATGATGTGGATAACGTAGTGCGTGCGATCAAGAGCCGTACAGAGGCAGGAAAGCATTTTACGATCATCGCGGTTGCAGAAGGCGCGATCACAAAAGAAGATGCAGCCCTTCCGAAGAAAAAATTAAAAGAAAAACAGGAAAAGAAGGGCTATCCGTCTGTGGCATATGAGCTTGCAGAGAAGATCCAGAACCGTATGGATCAGGAGGTTCGTATCACGGTTCCGGGACATACGCAGAGAGGTGGAAGCCCGTGTCCGTATGACCGTGTGCTTGCAACCAGACTTGGAGCAGCAGCAGCAGACTGATCTTAAAAGAGGACTACGGATATATGGTAGGAATCAAGAACGGCAACATCCGCAAGGTTCCGCTTGGAGAGGTTGCCGGAAAGCTGAAGATGGTAGATCCGAAAGCGGATATCATCAAAGAAGCCAAGATTGTCGGAATCAGTTTTGGTGATGAGTAAAGGAGTAATTTAACATGTCATATACTGCCCTGTATCGTAAATTCCGCCTGCGGAATTTGAAGACGTAAAAGGACAAGATCATATTATCACAACGCTGAAGAATCAGATAAAGGCGGACAGGATCGGACATGCATATCTGTTCTGTGGCACAAGAGGAACCGGAAAGACAACAGTAGCGAAGATTTTTGCAAAGGCAGTCAATTGCGAGCATCCGGTAGACGGAAGTCCCTGCGGGGAATGTACCATGTGCAAAAATATTGCAGCCGGTACTTCCATGAACGTCATTGAGATCGATGCGGCTTCCAACAACGGTGTGGACAATATCCGTGAGATCAGGGAAGAGGTATCCTACCGTCCGACGGAGGGAAGATATAAGGTGTATATCATCGATGAGGTGCATATGCTTTCAATAGGTGCATTTAATGCTCTGTTAAAGACTTTGGAGGAACCCCCGGAATATGTAATCTTTATTCTTGCAACGACAGAGGCACATAAGATTCCGATCACGATTTTATCCAGATGCCAGCGCTACGATTTCAAGCGTATTACGATCGATACGATCGCAGCGCGGTTGGATGAACTGATGAAAAAGAACAAGTTGAGGTAGAAGAAAAAGCAATCCGCTATATTGCGAAAGCGGCGGACGGATCCATGCGAGATGCACTAAGTCTTCTGGATCAGTGCATTGCGTTTTACCTCGGACAGAAGCTGACCTACGATCATGTTCTTGAGGTTCTTGGCGCGGTGGATACGGATGTGTTCAGCCGGCTTCTCAGACAGATCATCAGCCAGGATGTGGGAAAGGTACTTGCTACCGTAGAAGAGCTTGTGATGCAGGGAAGAGAACTGACGCAGCTTGCGGCAGATTTTACCTGGTATCTGCGCAACCTTCTTCTGGTGAAGACTTCGGATAATATGGAAGATGTGCTGGATGTATCGACGGAGAATCTGGCGCAGCTGAAAGAGGAAGCACAGATGATCGAATCCGGGGTGCTGCTCCGGTATATCCGTATTTTTCCGAGCTGACAAATCAGCTCAAATATGCAACACAGAAAAGAGTGCTTCTGGAAGTAACACTGATCAACTTTGCAAACCGCAGATGGAGAGTACGAAGGATAGTCTTCTGGACCGGATCCGTGCACTGGAAAAACAGGTAGAAGAAGGAAGTTTTGCAGTTGCGCAGCCGCAGGAGAGGGTTGTTTATGTAAATGGTGAAGCACCGAAGCCACAGCCAAAACCGCAGCTTCCGAAAGCACTGAAGGAAGATGTAAAGCAGGTGACATCCAATTTCCGGAAGATTGCAAACGAAGCATCAGGAATGCTTAGAGGCTATCTGAAGCAGGCAAGACTCAGCGTGGACAATCAGGACAGACTTCTGATCGTTCTGCCGGATGAGATCAGCGCCAGCGTGGTAGGAAGCGAAGAACATAAGCAGGAATTAAAAGATCTGATTGAGAAAAAAATCGGCAAGACTGTGGAGATTGATGTGCGTCAGGTGGAGAACGGACGCCATTTTGAAGACAGTTTTGTGGATATAGAAAAAGTGATCAATATGGAGATCACGATTGAAGATGAATAATAATTAGGAGGATTTATAGTTATGGCAAAAAGAGGAGGATTCCCAGGAGCGGGATGCCGGGAAATATGGCAAATTTAATGAAGCAGGCTCAGAAGATGCAGAAGCAGATGGAAGAGCAGGCAAAAGAGATGGAAGAGAAAAGTTTTACAGCAACTGCAGGCGGCGGAGCTGTAGAAGTGACCGTAAGCGGTAAAAAAGAAGTCCAGAAAGTAAAACTTCAGGAAGAAGTTGTGGATCCGGATGATGTAGAGATGCTGGAAGACCTGATTATGGCAGCAGTCAATGAAGCACTTCTCAGGTCGATGAGGCAAATACTTCCGCTATGAGCAAGCTGACTGGCGGACTTGGCGGAATGCCGGGAATGTTCTAGAACGGGAGTGTAAAAGATGGATTATTACAGCAGTCAGATCAGTAAACTGATCGAAGAATTATCAAGACTGCCTGGTATCGGAGCAAAGTCAGCCGGAAGGCTGGCTTTTCATATCATTAATATGCCGAAGGAACAGGTAGAACAGCTTGCAGCGACACTGGTAGATGCAAGAAATAATGTAAGATACTGCAAGCAATGCTGCACGCTTACTGACAAAGAATTATGCCCGATCTGTGCCAGCGAGGAGCGGATCATAAGACGATCATGGTTGTGGAAAATTCCCGAGATCTTGCAGCTTATGAAAAGACTGGAAAATATAATGGTGTGTACCATGTACTTCATGGCGCAATTTCCCCGATGCTTGGGATCGGACCTGGAGATATCCGGCTAAAAGAGCTGATGGAGCGTCTTCAGGGGGATGTGGATGAAGTGATCATCGCAACCAATTCTAGCCTGGAAGGGGAGACTACTGCGATGTATATCAGCAAACTGATCAAGCCGACAGGAATCAAGGTCAGCCGGATCGCAAGCGGCGTGCCGGTCGGCGGCGATCTGGAATATATTGATGAAGTGACGCTTCTGCGTGCACTGGAAGGACGTACAGCACTTTAGGTGACTTAACGTGACTTAAGGACTGCGAGGAGTGCCGGAAACGTATGCATTTGAAAGAAGTAAAGATATGAGAAAGAAGAAGTAACCTCTTCGGATATCAGTCTGCTCGTAACCTCCTCGCTGATATTACCATCCAAAATGCTCATGTTGCGCCCCACAAAGCGGAACCAATATGCAAAGAAGGGATCGCTCACCACATACATTCCCTTGCGCGATTTACTCGGATCTTCACCAAACGGCACTTTTCGCTCAATTAAGCGCAAATCGACCAGCGTTTTCAGATATGCTCCAATCGAATCAGATCCGACACCCGCATGTTCAGCGATAAGCTTTGGCGAGGAATTACCACCCGCAATAGATTGCAATATCGAATAATACGATGCCGGTTCACGAAGCTCCTGACGCAACAGCATCATAGGTTCCTCACGCAGTACGCCCAAGTTGTCGAACATCAAGCGCAGCACATTGGATTCAAAGCCATCGGCTTCCTGTATACGGGCCAGATAATATGGCGTACCGCCGAAGTCGCATAGTATTGGACCAGTTCTTGCGGAGATGTGTTCGTTAGAAATTTTGCCGCATCCGCATAGTCGAATGGCAGGAGTCGAATCTGTGCTGTACGACGCCCGTATAGCGGGCTTTTACGCCCCAATACGTCGTTTTCCATGAATCCCTCGTTACTACCGGATAGAATCATCGTCACTTTTGTGGCGAGGAATCCATGGTCAATTGCTATCTGCAACATGGAGGGTAATGCTGGCTCGGCGGCAGCTGCATAAGGGAATTCATCGAATACGAACACCATACGTTCGTCAGTCTGTGCAGCACGTTCAGCAACAAACGATAACGCATCAGACCACCCGCCAAACGACGGGGTGGAATCCGGCATACCAAAGAACGACAATGCCGCTCTTGAGAAATCTTCAAGATTCATCTTGGCGCTTTGCTGTATGGCCGTGAAGTACAGCACGCGTTTATCTTTGACAAATTCGTCGATCAACGCCGTTTTCCCTACACGCCGTCTACCGTACAGCACCACCATTTCGAACGAATCGCTGGTAAACAGCTTTTCCAGCACTTGTAACTCGTGCTCTCGTGCGACAAACATTGCAGCCCTCCGATCCGCTACTGCCCAATAATAAGAGTATCATGGTTAATGTAATCACGATTACCTTAATTATGATACTGATAATTGTTGCCCTACCGCGAGGAGGATCTTCCTTCCGCTGTCAAAACGAAAGCCCAACAGTCCAGACTGACGAGCAGCAACATCGGCAGATCAACCGCTGACGCCAGCCAGCCTGACAGCACAAATCAGCCTGATTGCAGGCATATAGGCACTAGTTAGCGAAACCGGCTCTTCGCATTTGGTGCGTAGGGCGTGCGGTTTGATTCGGTGTGTGATTGAAAAAGTGAATGAAACCGCACGGCCCCTACACGCCAAAACCGGAAGAGCCCATAAAGTCCCCTCAGTAGCGCCAACCTGCCAGTCCTTTGGCGGAACCACACCACATAGACCTTCCTCAACGGCGCCAAGCTGCCACACGCTGGCAGACCAACACCACTGTGTGCATTCTCTGCGTCGGCGGCAGTCCAAAACTTGGCCCAGCAACGACGCTTGCTGTGCCCAGCGTCGGCAGAGGGCCAAGAATTGGACGCATACGACACAGAACGCACCCTCAGCGTCGGCAGAACTCCAAGATCTGTACCGCTGACGACGGTAAGCCCTCCACAGCGTCGTCAGAGATACAAAATCTGTCCCAACACCGACGCTGCCACCCCCCAGCGTCGCCGGAGTCCCAAGTCTCGGCCCAGCAACGACGCCTGCGATCCCCACACATAAGAAACCGCACCTCCGATCATCGAATCTGAATTACTTCAGTCCAACAACCGGGGTGCGGTTCACTGAGGAGAGTTCCGTCAGTATAGCTATATCAGTCGTCGCCGAGCGTAACGTGCACACCGCCGACCAGAGAGCTGACCACGTTGTAGATCAGTGCCGCAATGGTGGCCAGCAGAGTGAAGATCACCACTTCGACAATCGAGAAGATGGTGACGCCGGAGACCACGGTGGTAAGGGACAACACGTTCTTGAGATCGAAACCGCCTGCATCAAGACCGGTGGAAGACACAATCTGCGTAATCTGGCTGAATACACCGACCACATCAAGCAGCACCCATACGATCGCGGAGGCAACGACCTGAATATCGCCACGGCGATGGACAGCATGAACGTCACCTTGGCCACGACAGCATCCACGCGGTCAGCGACAAGCTCATGCGGCGAGCCTGGGGGCGCTACGGCGAGGTGCCGGACGCACGGGAGTGGCGGCACCTGAAGAAGGCAACGCGGATTCTTCCGGATCGCTGGACACGGAGCGTGCCACGCGGGGAGCGTGCTCAGTACCGATCAGCGGCTCGACATGCTCGTTCTGCGTATTGCCGACTGCCGGCGGTATGATCCGGGGCTCGTTGTCTTCGAGATTCTCGCTCATCGTTTCTCCTTAACAGGCTTGGCGGTAGCCTCTGCTGTATGCGAGGCTACCAGCTTTTCAGGACGCTGCTCACGCCTCGTCCGCGTTGTTCACATTCTCGCCGGATTGTGCGGTCTCGGCGGTGCCGTTCGCCGCGGCATCGCCGCCATCCTCGGGCTCGTCCTTCTCCTCGTTACGGGCGATGGAGAGAATCGTGTCGCCCTTGTCGGGCTTGGCAAAGGTCACGCCCTGGGTGTTGCGCCCGGTGCGCTTGACTTCGTCCACGTTGGAGCGAATCACCTTGCCGGACTTCATGATGGCCATAACCTGATCGTCTTCGGACACCACGAGCGCGCCGACCAGAGCACCACGGCCCTCGACCAGTTGCACGGCCTTGATACCCAGGCCATTGCGGCCCTGCAGACGGTATTCGCTGATGGCGGTGCGCTTGGCGAAGCCTCGTTGGTGACCACGAACAGGTCCTTGTCGGAGTCGCCAGGGACCACATCCATGG
>ENA-OQCS01001204-OQCS01001204.1-human-gut-metagenome-genome-assembly--contig:-NODE-1204-length-13644-cov-4.058001_pt1 | contig 13644 bp, 16 predicted proteins | sample MGYA00242757_ERZ504575 | MGnify/ENA primary metagenome ERZ504575 (study PRJEB26092, sample SAMD00036297) | human gut metagenome | host: Homo sapiens | study: EMG produced TPA metagenomics assembly of...
TACTTTTCCCCGGGTCAAGAATTTCCGGGTATACTGCAAATCAACGACATCTATCAGAAGTTCGCTTCCGTACTTAGTTTTGTAGAAATTGTATCGTGGGATGGCATTTTTCATGGCTTAACATTGTATGATGGCAGTAAAGTTAGAGAAAAAGCTGCTCCGTACAATAGCGAATAGGAAAATGTTGGGTAAAGACCGGGAGTTTTGTTTATCTTTGCACCCGCAATTATCAATCGCCTTGCAACGATTGTCTGGAATTATCATATTATGAAACAGAAACGAATACCATTGGTGGGCAGACAATACCTTGTGCCCTTCATTTTGATTACCTCTCTTTTCTTTTTGTGGGGATTTGCCCATGCCATTCTGAATGTACTGAACAAGCACTTTCAAGAGATACTGGATATCACGAAGACACATTCGGCCTTTATACAGATGACGATGTATATGGGATACTTCATTATGGCCATTCCTGCAGGATTTTTCATCAGTCGCTTCGGATACCGCCGGGGTGTGGTATTCGGTCTGTTGCTTTACGGCGTCGGTTCGCTGCTCTTTATCCCCGGGCAGCATTATCTGTCTTTTAATCTTTTCTTGTTTGCATTGTTCGTGATAGGCTGTGGACTGACGTTTCTTGAAACTGCCGCCAATCCTTATGCCACAGAATTGGGCGCAAAGGAAACTGCTGCCAGCCGGCTGAATTTCGCGCAATCCTTCAACGGTCTGGGATGTATCTGTGCACCAGTACTGGCTGGACTGCTGCTCTTCTCGAAGGATGGGCAGACGGGCTCGGGTAATGTCGCATTGCCCTATATCTGCATGGGGGTAATTGTGTTGCTGGTAGCGTTGGTCTTTTCAAGAATCAAGTTGCCCGAGATTGAACATAGTGTGGAGGTGGACGAAGCTGGTAATAAGGTCGGATTGTGGTCACACCGGCTTTTCATTTTCGGGCTGATAGCCTTGTTTGCCTATGAGGTCGGCGAGATTTCCATCAACAGCTTCTTCATCAACTACGTGGTGGAGCAGAATTGGATGAATGCCCGCGAAGCTTCCGTAGTGCTTTCTTTCGGTGGACTGGGATTATTTATGTTAGGACGTTTTGCCGGTAGCTGGATTATGGGACGTGTGCGTGCGAGAAGATGTTGCTGGTTTGTGCTACGGGCACTGTGATGACTACCTTGTTGGTGTTGCTGGATGTAGGAATGGTGTCGCTTGCAGCTCTGTTGTGCGGATATGCATTTGAGGCTATTATGTTTCCCACGATTTTTGCACTTTCCTTGCGCGGGCTGGGCAACCATACCAAGAGGGCTTCCTCTTTCCTGATGATGTCTCCCGTGGGAGGCGTGGTAGGTCCGCTGTTGATGGGACTGGTGGCAGACCATACGACGATGGTGTGGGCGTTCATCGTACCGCTGGTTGCCTATTGCGTGGTGTGGGCATATGCCCGCAAGATGGTGTCCGTCTCTACCGCTTCTTCAATATAGAAGGAAGCCTGCGACTCCGGCAAGGATTATCAGTAAGATAGGGTGGAGGTTCCACTTCCACGTCACGCCGAAAGCGGCTGCAAAGATAAGTATGCTTTTGTAATCTATGAAATTTTCCTTGTTCATCAGCAATAGGGCAGCAGCAGCTATCAATGATACGGACATGGGCAGCAGTCCCGACATTGCCGCCTTGATGTATTTGTTGTCCTTGCATTTCACGAAGAAGTAAGAGATGAGCAATACCAGGATGAACGAGGGAAGACATACTGCAATGGTGGTCACGACAGCTCCCCACACGCTTTGAGTAACTGCATAGCCACATAGGTGCACTGTTGATGCCTATCGGACCAGGCGTCATCTGCGAGATGGCCACTACGTCCGTGAATTGTTGCAGGGTGAGCCAGTGATGGTGGTCCACCACTCATATTGGATGAGGACAACATGGCGTAACCGCCTCCGAAACCGAACATTCCGATTTTTAGATATACCAATATCAGCTGCCAATAAATCATATCTGTAATTTTCTCAGTTTATCTTTTAACCATAATGTATAGAGCATTCCTCCTGCAATTCCTGCAAGGACAATGTATACGGGGGATAGCCCGAATTGCCAGATGAGTATGGTGGCGATGGCTGGAAGCACCAGTTGCCAATACTTCAGCTTCAGTGCCCGTGCAGCCGAAATGCAGGGTATCACAATCAGTGCGACTACTGCCGGACGGATACCGTTAAAGATGCGTATCATCACCTGGTTGTCCTGAAAATGAGCGAAGAACATGGCTATCAGCATCATGATGACAAAAGAGGGGAGGATTGTGGCAAGTGCACACACCAGGCTACCTTTTACTTTATGCAGCTTGTAGCCGACGAATATGGATATATTGACAGCAAAAACACCGGGAAGTGACTGGGTCAACGCAAACATTTCCATGAAATCTTCTTTACTCATCATCTCTTTTTTACGATTTCCCGTTCAATGAGAGGTATCATAGCGTATCCGCCACCGATAGTGAACATTCCTATCTTGGCAAAGGTCATAAAAAGCAGTAAATATTTCATTATTTCTCTTCGGGTGACTTTCTTTTGCAAAGAAACCCAAATTAATCAACATATACAAATTAGGGGGATAATATTTATTTATTAATATTTTATATTACAGGGCTATATTCTTAAATCTATTTAAAAGGAGAATATTCCGTCGTAAATAAGCTTTATCTTTAACACGTAATTACAAATAATATAAATGTAGATATGATACAGATAGTGCAATTACATGGTACGGATAAAAAGCTGTACGAGCTTGTAGCCCCTTTGGTTATGAGCCCGGAAGTGCTGAAACAGAACTACAATTACCCTTTCCGGACATCGGAAGAGTACGAGTGGTTTGTTGCTCTGGATAATAAACATGTTGTAGGTTTTGTGCCGGTGGAGCACAAGAAGTATGAATGTGTCATCAACAACTATTATATTAAGGAAAGGAATGTTGACACGCTAAAATTGCTTCTGGAAAAGGTACTTGAGAAGCAGGGCGAGGAGAGTAGTCTGACGGCTGTTAGCTTTGTTGAAGATAGGGATGTCTTCAGCGAGCTGGGCTTTTTGGAAGACAAGGTATGGACCGTTATGTGAAAATGAAGAAAAACAGATAATTATGGCTACACCCAAAAATGTGTATGAACTGGCGCAAGAACGTCTTGATGTGATTTTTAGGGAATTTGACACGATATGCGTCTCTTTTTCGGGAGGAAAAGATAGTGGAGTGTTGCTGAATTTGTGCATAGACTATATCCGCCGGAACCGGCTGAACCGTAAACTGTGTGTATTCCATATGGACTATGAGATACAGTACAGCATGACCATTGATTATGTGGACCGGGTATTGGAGGCGAATAAGGATATATTGGAGGTGTATCGTGTTTGTGTGCCTTTCCGTGTAACGACTTGTACGTCGATGTACCAGAGTTACTGGCGTCCGTGGCAGGAGGATTTGGAGGACATTTGGGTAAGGAAGATGCCGAAAGGCTGCCTCACTAAAGAGACGTTTCCTTTCTACACTCCCGAAATGTGGGATTATGAGTTCCAGATGCACTTTGCCAAATGGCTGCATGAGAAGAAGGATGGAGTGCGTGCCTGCTTTCTCATAGGCATCCGTACGCAAGAGAGTTTTAACCGCTGGCGCAGCATCCATCTGAACCGGAAGTATCAGATGTACCACAATTACCGCTGGACCTCGAAGATAGGCAATGACATTTTCAATGCTTATCCCATTTATGATTGGAAGACGACGGATATCTGGACGCCAATGGCAAATTCGGCTTTGACTATAACCATTTGTATGACCTATATTATAAAGCCGGAGTCAATATCGAACGCCAGCGTGTGGCAAGCCCTTTTCTTTGTGAGGCACAAGAGAGCCTGAAGCTGTATCGTGTCATCGACGAATACTTGGGGAAGAATGATAGGGCGGGTCAACGGGGTGAACTTTACCGGTATTTACGGAGGGACGCGTGCTATGGGGTGGCAGACGGTCCGACTGCCCGAAGGGTATACGTGGAAAGGCTTTATGCAGTTCCTGCTTTCCACCTTGCCGGAAGAGACCCGGAGGAACTACTTGAAAAAGCTTACTGTCAGCATTGAATTCTGGCGTACAAAAGGGGGGTGTCTGGCTGACGAGACCATCCAGAAGCTGAGGGATGCAGGAGTGTCCATTGAAGTGATAAATACCACGAATTACAAGACAAACAAGAAGCCGGTGCGCATGGATTATCTGGATGATATTGACATCGCGGAATTCCGGGAAATTCCCACTTATAAGCGGATGTGCATATGCATCCTGAAGAATGACCATGCCTGCAAGTACATGGGTTTTGCCTTGAACAAGGAAGAGGCATACAAAAGAGACAAGATAATGGAACAATTCAAAAATATGATGTTATGAGCGTAGATAAAAGTCCGGTATATAACGTAAGGGCAATTCCAATAGAGAAAATACAAGCAAACGATTACAATCCGAATGTAGTGGCACCGCCCGAAATGAAGCTTCTGGAGCTTTCCATCTGGGAAGATGGTTTCACCATGCCTTGTGTCTGTTACTATGATGAGGAAGAGGATAACTACATCCTGGTGGACGGTTACCACCGTTATCAGGTGTTGAAGACATCCAAAAGAATTTATCAGCGCGAAAACGGGTTGCTTCCCGTGGTCGTGATTGACAAGGAACTTTCCAACCGTATGGCGTCCACTATCCGTCATAATCGTGCCCGTGGTACGCATAATATCGAGTTGATGTGCCATATTGTTGCGGAATTGGACAGAGCCGGTATGTCTGATGAATGGATAATGAAGAATATCGGAATGGATCGCGACGAAGTGTTGCGTTTAAAGCAAATTTCGGGTCTGGCAGACTTGTTTGCGAACAAGAACTTCAGCATTCCGGATAAGAAAGAAGAGTATGTGGCGGATAAATAAATGAATATTTCAGGGGTGGATTTTTTAATCTGCCTCTTTATATTCATTAACAAGTGAAATATTTCGTTGCAAACTTGCATAATTTAGTCAAATCGCCTACATTTGTCAGCATCAAAACAAACAGAATAGGTCCTATGTGCTTTAAGGCACTATAAAAAACATTACATGAAGAAAATTTTGGTTAGTGGCGGTGCTGGTTTTATAGGTTCTCATCTTTGTACCCGATTGATAAACGACGGGCATCAGGTGATTTGTCTGGATAATCTTTTCACCGGTTCGGAAGGAAATATCACTCATCTGAAGAGCAATCCCCGCTTTGAATTTGTACTGCATGATGTGGAAACCCCTTATGAGGCAGATGTGGACGAAATCTATAATCTGGCTTGTCCTGCTTCTCCCATCCACTACCAATATGATGCCATTAAAACCATCAAGACTTCTGTATTGGGCGCATCAATATGCTGGGGCTGGCCAAAAAGACGAATGCCAAGATATTGCAGGCTTCTACCAGCGAAGTGTACGGTGACCCCGTTATTCATCCCCAAGTGGAAAGTTATTGGGGAAATGTAAATCCAATTGGCCTCCGTTCTTGTTATGATGAAGGGAAGCGTTGTGCCGAGACATTGTTTATGGACTATCACCGCCAGAATGGAGTGCGGATCAAGATTATCCGTATATTCAATACGTACGGTCCTCGGATGTTGCCGAATGACGGACGGGTGGTTTCCAATTTCGTGGTTCAAGCATTGCAGAACCAGGATATTACAATATACGGTTCGGGTAATCAGACGCGAAGTTTCCAATATGTAGATGACTGTATAGAAGGTATGGTGCGGATGATGAACACGGAGGACGATTTTATCGGTCCGGTAAACTTGGGAAATCCGAATGAATTCTCCATATTGGAACTGGCGGAAAAGGTCATTAGGCTGACGAATTCCAAGTCGAAACTGATTTTCAAGCCACTGCCTCATGATGATCCCAAACAGCGTCAGCCGGACATCACTCTGGCAAAGGAAAAGTTGGGCTGGGAACCGACTATAGAGCTGGAAGAGGGTTTACAGTATATAATAGAGTATTTTAAGGAATATCGTTCCTAACTAAATAGTAATTTTGATAACGGGAAAAACAATATAGAAAGATGAACATGGAAATAAATCCTTCCGAATACAAGATTCTCATCGTTGACGATGTGATGTCAAACGTTTTATTGTGGAAAGTGCTTTTGACAAATGAGAAATTCGCGATTGCTACTGCAAGTAACGGGCGGCAAGCGTTGGAACAGGTGGAAAAGGAAAATCCTGATTTGGTTTTGCTTGACGTAATGATGCCGGACATGAGTGGTTTTGAAGTAGCTCAACATTTAAAGTCAAATCCGAATACAGCTGATATTCCAATCATCTTTCTGACCGCACTGAATAGTACGGCAGATATTGTGAAGGGGTTTCAGGTTGGCGCGAATGACTTCATCTCTAAGCCTTTCAATAAGGAGGAATTGATTATCCGTGTTACCCACCAAATATCTTTGGTAGCTGCCAAACGGTTGATTTTGAGTAAGACGGAAGAACTGCAACGTACTATTGCCGGGCGTGACAAGCTTTATTCGGTGATTGCCCATGACTTACGTTCTCCGATGGGATCCATCAAAATGGTGCTGAATATGCTGATATTGAACTTGCCATCTGAGAAATTGGCGCCGAAATGTACGAGCTTCTGACGATGGCTAATCAGACTACGGAGGATGTGTTTTCATTGCTGGATAACCTGCTGAAATGGACAAAGAGTCAAATCGGTAAGTTGAACGTGGTTTATCAGGATGTGGACCTCGTCGAAGTGACAGACGGTGTCATTGAGATTTTCAGTATGGTGGCAAGCCTGAAGAAGATAAGAATCCGCGAGATGAAACCGGAAAAATGATGGTCAACGCTGATATTGACATGCTGAAGACAGTGTCCGTAACTTGTTGAGTAATGCCATTAAGTTCAGTAAGGAGAACTCAGAGGTACTGGTGAAGATGGAGGAAGTAGATGGTATGGCAGTTGTCAGCGTCCAGGATTATGGCTGTGGCATCAGCGAGGAGGGCAGAAGAAGTTGTTGCATACTGATACGCATTTCAGCACGTTCGGCACGAACAACGAAGAAGGCTCGGGACTGGGCTTGTTGCTATGCAAGGATTTTGTCGTGAAGAATGGCGGTAAACTGTGGTTTACTTCCAAGGAAGGCGAAGGCTCCATATTCAGCTTCTCTATTCCGGTGAAGAAGTGATAACGAAGAAAATAGAACGGATGGTCCGTTGAAGTAAAACAGACCATCCGTCAGACTCAAATAGACCGTCTGTTACGGTCGTACAGACCATCTGTTTCTTATGAACGGATGGTCTGTTTTTTATCTCTTACACAGACTGCGGAAATCGCAATATTCACATTTCCGGGTATCCTCTGTTTGGCTGAATGTTTCTTCTTGGCTGAATATCTCCTGCAGGAGTCCGTGCAGCGTTCGCGAAACTCGTCTTCGAAGAAAGCGAAGTTGTTGACCGGTACCTTGGGTTGTCGTGGCGCTCCCATTTCGATGACCGGGGAGTAGCTTTCGGAAGCTGCCCGGTGGATGTAGAGCAGGGAAGGGGCTACCTTCAGCGATTGCTTGCGGCAGAGGATGGCGGCGTACAGAAACGTCTGGAAAATATAGTTGGGACGGTTGTCGGCGGGAGTAAACAGTTGTTCTATATTTTCGGGAGTCTTGGGAGTACCGCCTGTCTTGTAGTCCACGATACGTAGCGTGTCTCCTTTGCTGTCCAGGCGGTCGATGGTACCGCCTATCTGTAAGGCAAGCTTTCCTTGCGGAGTATCTATTTCCATCATTTCTCTGACGTCCTGTTCCATGCCCTCCATACGGAACGGGGCGTATTGCAGGTCATTGCGCAGGAGCTGGCGCAGGTAAGAGGCGATGACTTTGGAATGGATGAGCTGCGTACCGTTATACTCCGGTTGCTCCGTAAGGGGCACATGGAAGAACTTTTCTTTGAAAGCATTGTCCACATAGGCTTGCAGGCGAACATCGTCTTTCAGTAATTGTTCCAGGTCGTCTTTACGTATCTCCCGTCCGTTGGCTGTCAGTTCGTTGTACACCAGTTCGGCGGAACGGTGGAAGATGGTGCCGAAGAGGGCGGAGTCTATCTCGGCGCTTACTTCATCGGGAGCTTTCAGGCCGGCTACGTATCGGTAGTAGAATTTCAGGCGGCAGTCCAGATAGGCATTGAGGCAGAGGGGGAGAAGAACGCTTTGGGACGTTGGTGGATGTTGTAGGCGTCGAACATCTGTTGCAACATCTCCGGTGTCTTGTGAATCTCAATTTCCCGGGCTTGCTGTGGAGATTGTCCGGCTTCAAGGTACTCAAGGGAGATGTTGTGCGGCGACTCTACCAGGAATTGCAGCATGAAGCGGGACATTTCCCCGCGGTTCAGTCCGTCCGAAGAGGTGTTATATAATAAGGTGACGTTTTCTGCCCGTTGGATGAGGCGGTAGAAGTAGTAGGCATAGACGGCATTCTTGTGTTCTATGGTGGTCATGCCGAAGGCTTCCTCAGGTTGTAGGGAATGAAGGAGGAGTCGCCTCCGGCTTTGGGCAATTGCCTTCGTTGAGGGAGAGCATGATGAGGTTACGGAAATCGAGGTTACGCGTTTCCAGCACCCCCATTACTTGCATGCCGATGGCGGGTTCTCCGTGGAAGGGAATGTTGGCAGAGGTAAGCAAGCGGTTCAGCAGTCGCTTCAGCGTGTCTGTGCGCACACCACTCAATTCGCCGGTCTCTATCAGGCTGAGCAGGCGGTTGACGAGGGTGTAGCTTTTGAACAGAGACTCGCGGTACAGCTGGTTGAAGATGTCTTCCACGTCTTTTTCCTGGCGGTAGAGGACGGCCACTTCGCGAAGCAGTTCGGTGAGGTAGCTGCATAGGGCGGCGATGCCGTTCTGTGGTGTAAAGACTTGTTCAAGGAATGCGTCCTGCTTCAGCTCCGAGGGAAGGGGATAGAAGCGGTTGTCCCGGGTAAGCTGTTTTTCCAGTGTTTCGGCATTGGGGGAAAGTTGCCGGGTGTAAGGGTGTTTCAGCAGCGTGATTACGGTTTCGTAGATGTATCGTCCGGTACCTGCATGGTAGCCGGTAGTCTGTAGCTCTACAAGGGCGTTGATAAAACTGTACACCGGAGTTTGGGCAAGGGGAAATCCCATTGTGATGTTGACGTTCTTTACCTCTGCCGGAATGGAGTGGAGGACGGGAAGCAGTAGGGATTCGTTGCAAAGGACAACGGCAGTGTCTTTGAATGAAGAAGGGGTTCTTAATTCTTCATTCCCCTAATCCATTGCGGCAAGTAGCGGGCTTGTGCATTTTCGGTAGAAGCGGAGATAAAGCGTACGTTCTTGGGTTTCCGCAGTACATCAAAAGAAGTTTCGGGCAGTTGGTTGGGAAACAGCTTTAGGTTGCGGAGGATGAATTCGCCTGCTTCGTGGGTATAGGGCGGCTTTTGCTCAAGGGGAAGACGGGTGTAGAACACGTCGTAATCCCAATAGAACATTGCTTTTCCGGCATCCTGCAAGAGCTGGAAGAAACGGGTTTCTACTCTATTCAGCACGTTGAAGCCGACAAATACATAGCGGTCGTAGCGCAGTCGGTCGGTGTCGAGTTGCTCCATGACATTGCGGTACATCATGCCTTCGTAGGCGATGCCCAGTTCTGTAAGATTGCGGCGGTAGTGGCGGTAGATGTCGCCCAGTTTATCCCAGAGGGAGATGAATTTGGCTTTCAGCTCCGTGCGCTTTCTATGGAAAGTTCTGGAAGAACTGGCGGATGGCTTCTTCTTGTTCTTGGTCGAGGAAGTCGTAATTGTCCATAATGTTCTTCAGTTCTTGCAGGTTGCTGAAGAGTTTGTCGGCATCTACAAGGTTTTTGTCTACGTCATCGAAATCGCTGATGAGCAGTTCTCCCCAGAAGTAGAAGTCATCCAGAGTTTCTTCGCTGCGGGTCTCTTCGCGGAACACCTTATACAGTTCGCATACCAGGCGGATAGGGTCACCGGACTTCAATGGAGAGAGTTGCCGGAACAGTTCGCTGATGCTGACGTAGGCAGGCGACCACAAAGGGCGGTCCGTTTCAGTTGCCAGATATTCGTTGAAGAACAGACTGGCACGTTTGTTGGGGAAAACGATGGCGGTGCGCGAGAGGTCGTTTCCTATTTTGGCGTAAAGGTCGCGGGCGACCAGTTGGAGGAATGTTTCCATGATTTAGTTGATAATTGATAATTAATAGTGGATGGGGAGTGAGTTATACCGGTTCTATGTTGTTCTCCTCTACATACCACAAGTAACCCCGTATATTTTCTGCGACATACCCCATGCGGACCAGCAGTTGCATGTATCCCTGCACCTGCTTGTTGTACTTCTTGTTTGGCTTTCCGAACTTGAAGTCCACCACTACGATTTCTTCGCCACGCATCATCACGCGGTCCGGGCGGCGTGTCCGCAGTTCACCGTTTTCCTGCCAGATGATGTCGCATTCATTGAATAGCTGCCACGTTCCTGAATACCAGTCCTTGACTTGAGGCAGGGAGAAAGCGCGTTGGGTGAGATTGCGTATTTCTTCTTCCGTCTCACTCCGTCCATCACACCTTCAAAGACGAGCTGGCTGATGGCATTGTCAATGTCTTCTTCGGTTTCGATAGCGGAGAATAGGGTATGCAGCAAACGTCCCCGGTTGATGAAACGCCAGCTGGACTCTGCTTCGTCTACTCCTGCTATGAAGTCTGCCGAACGGTTGGATTGCCGGAACTCGATGTCGTGGAGCATGCTCTCCATGTGGACGGGCAGTTTGACCGGCTTTTGCGAAAGTCTGTTGACTGGTTGCTGTTCGTAAACCTCAGGTTTACGTTCGCAGTATAGAGGTTTACGTTCGCAGCATAGAGGTTTGGCTTCGTCATCAGCAGGGTTGTCTGCGTCATGCTGTGAGACGGGGACGGAGGAGGGACAAATCCTGCCGTTCTCGTATATGGCAGCCTCTTCGTCCCAACTGCCTGCTCCGTCTTTGGCTATGCGGGGCAGGGTGTTGGCAAGGAGTTCGGACATGGTTCCCTTCTGTTCCTTCCGGCTCCAGAGGATGAGGTTCTTGCCGGCACGGGTAAAGGCCACGTACAGCAGATTCAGATTGTCCACCCACAGCTGAAGACGTTCGTGCAGATAGTCCTGCCGGTATATGGATTCCGCCATGGTGGTGGAATAGTTCACCGGCACTAAGCTGATGGCATTATAAGGCTCTTCCGGTGGGACGCACCACACCAGCTGGTTGTTGGTTTCGTTCTCCAGCTTCCAGTCGCAGAAGGGAATCAGTACGGTATGGAATTCCAGTCCTTTGGACTTGTGGATGGAGAAGATGCGTATGCCGTCCATCTCACCGCTGGGGATGGTTTTGCTGCAAAGGGTTTCGTCCCAGTAGCGGATGAAGCTGTCCAGTTCGGAAGAATTGCTTTGCAGATACTCCGTCACAGCATCGAAGAAGGAGAAGAGGTAGGCATCCTGCTTTTCAATGCGGCTCATGCCGAAGATGCTGAACAGTTCTTCCAGTAACTCATACAAAGGCATCAGGCGCAGCGTTTCCCGTCGGGAGGTAAAGGCTTCGGGAAGGGGAGTGGCTGTTGTGAATTTCGGTTGCTCGTCATTTGTCATTTGTAATTTGTAATTCTCCATCAGTGCAGCCTCCGCAATCCTGTTCTCCGGATTCGATAGGCAGCGCAGGGCATCCATCAGCATGCAGATGGCAAGGGAGGCATCCAGACGGAAAGCTTCGTCGGACACGACAGAGAGATGCAGTTCTTTGTCGAAATAGTCGGCTATCGGTGGGATATTCTTGTTCTTGCGGACAAGGATGGTGATGTCATTCAGTGTTACGCCCTCTTCCAGTAGCCGCTGTACTTCTTCTCCTAAGGCGAGAAGGGTCTGCTCTGTATAGTTGTGTTCATCGTCCGGTTCAAGGAAGGCAGCTTTTACGTAGCCGTACTCCGTGTTCTTGGGCGATTCCTGCACTACGTCGGCATAAGCGCGTTTTAGGGGTAGGCAGTCCTCTTTCAGTTCGTTCAGGTGTAGCGCATTGAGGTAGTCTATGGCAGCGGTAAATACTTGGTTGTTGAAACGGATAATGTTAGTTTCGCTACGTCGGTTTGTTTTTAGGGTTTCCACACGGACGGGGAAGTTGTTTAATGGAGAACTTGATTCTCTATTCTCCATTTTCAATTCTTCATTGCCTAAACTATTCAGTATTCCCCAGTCCCCGTTCCGCCAGCGGTAGATGGACTGCTTCACATCTCCCACAATCAGACTGTCGGCTCCTTGCGAAAGTCCTTCGAGCAGCAGCAGGCGGAAGTTGTCCCATTGCATGCGGCTGGTGTCCTGGAACTCGTCAATCATGACGTTGCGTATGTTGGCGCCGATTTTCTCGAAGACGAACGAAGAGTCACCCTCGCGCACCAGTTTGTGCAGTAGGGCGTTGGTATCCGAGAGCAGAAAGCGGTTGTGCTCCCGGTTTAGCGTGCGTACCTCTTCGTCGATATGATTGAGAAGTTGCAGTTTGTTGAGGTGCTGGAGCGAGAGGCGGCAACTGTTCAAGGTACGGTTGCGTTGCGGACGCATTCTTTCGGCTTCCTGCAGTAGAGGCATCAGGCTGGTTTCTGCCAGACAGATGATGTCGTCCTTCCGTGAGGATGTTTTCGTTGCCCAGTTTTTTGCATCTGCCAAGCTGTTTTGCAGGGTGGCGTTCAGCACATCCTTGTCAGACAGTCTGCCGTCGCGCAGTTTGCGGAAGTAACTGCCGATGCCTCGGGCACCTCCTTTCAAGTCTTCGGGAGTGAGGGCATGCCTTCCAGTTCGCCTTCAAACTGGTCGTAGAAACTTTTCATCTGTTCCAGAGCCTCGGTTTCCATATCGCGCAGCACATCCCGGTAGAGTTTCAACGTGTTCGGAGTACGAAGGCATTGCCGTAGTTTTTCGCCGCGTTCTATGTAGCTTTCATCGAAGATGTTTCGTCCGAAACTTTTCACCTCATTCGATACGTTCCAGCGTTTGTCGTCGCGGATGCGCTCGTCGATGTAGTCCAGGAGCCATGCCAGCACGGGAGAAGTGGGGGTAAGCTTCTCGATGAGGCTGTCTACGGCATCACTCAGCACTTCACTGTTGTTCAGCTCTATGTTCAGGTTAGGACTCAGTTCCAGTTCGCGGGCAAGGTTGCGCATCACAGATTGAAAAAAGGAGTCGATGGTTTCCACGCGGAAACGGCTGTAGTCATGCAGCATGTATTGCAGTGCCATGCCGGCCCGTTGACGAATCTCCGTCCGTCAATCTGTCCCCGCCTTCTTCTTTAATTTTTAATTTATAATTTTTAATTCTCTCCAAGTATGCTTCGGAAGAAGGTGCTCCCTTCCAGATACCGTAAAGCTGTGTCAGTATGCGCTCCTTCATCTCTGCCGTAGCCTTGTTGGTGAAGGTTACGGCAAGTATCTGCCGGTAGCGCGTGGATTGATTATCAAATGCTTGATGTATTCCACAGCCAGCGTAAGGTCTTGCCTGAGCCGGCAGAGGCTTTGTATACTAATAATTCCATGTAAATTGCTGCATTGAGTATGTATCTGCAAACGTACACAAAAATAATGAGAAAAATAAAT
>ENA-OQCS01001205-OQCS01001205.1-human-gut-metagenome-genome-assembly--contig:-NODE-1205-length-13633-cov-3.397601_pt1 | contig 13633 bp, 17 predicted proteins | sample MGYA00242757_ERZ504575 | MGnify/ENA primary metagenome ERZ504575 (study PRJEB26092, sample SAMD00036297) | human gut metagenome | host: Homo sapiens | study: EMG produced TPA metagenomics assembly of...
CAAGCCCCAAAGTCTGGCTCTGGGGATGCTCATTATTTGTCAATAGTCAATATTCAATTTTTAAATTGTAGGTTAATTATATCTTGATAAGTTTTTCAGGAGTGCTATACTCCTGATAACTTCTAATTACCTAAAATTTTACATTCTTTCAGGAACCTCGATGCCGAGCAGAGCCATACCATTTTTCAGAATCTTGGCAACATTGGCTGCGAGAACCAGGCGGGTAATCTTCTCTGCCTCGCTCTCAGCATTCAGAATGCTGTAGTCGTGATAGAACTGGTTGAACTCCTTGGTCAGCTCGTAGCAGTAGTTGCAATGCCACCAGGGTTGTAGTTGTTGCCGGCATCGGCTACGGCTGCAGCGAAGTCGTTCATCTTCTGGATGAGGTCGATCTCCTTCTCGTTGATAGGAGCATCAGCGCCCAACTCTGCAGGAATCTCAATGCCCTCGGCAGCAGCCTTACGCATGATGCTGCGGATACGAGCGTAGGTGTACTGGATGAAAGGACCAGTGTTACCGTTGAAGTCGATACTCTCCTCTGGGTTGAAGAGCATGTTCTTGCGGGCATCTACCTTGAGGATGAAGTACTTCAACGCTCCGAGACCCACGATGCGTGAAATCTCCTGGCGCTCTTCCTCGCTCATGTCCTTGAACTTGCCAAGCTCATCGCTTGTCTGGCGAGCATCCTTGATCATCTCTGCCATCAGGTCATCTGCATCTACTACGGTTCCCTCGCGGCTCTTCATCTTACCGTTAGGCAACTCTACCATTCCGTAAGAGAAGTGAACCAAGTCCTTACCCCACTTGAAGCCGAGACGGTCGAGCAGGATAGAGAGCACCTGGAAGTGGTAGTTCTGCTCGTTACCTACTACGTAGATCTCTTGTCGATAGGGAAGTCCTTGAAACGGAGGTCGCAGTACCGATGTCCTGAGTCATATAAACAGAAGTACCGTCAGAACGGAGCAGGAGCTTCTGGTCGAGGCCCTCGTTGGTGAGGTCAGCCCAAACAGAGTTGTCATCCTTGCGGAAGAAGAGACCCTTCTCCAATCCTTCCTCTACCTTCTTCTTACCCTCGAGGTAAGTATTTGACTCATAATATATCTTGTCGAAACTTACACCCATCATCTTGTAAGTTTCATCGAAGCCAGCGTAAACCCAGCTGTTCATCTTCTGCCAGAGAGCGCGAACCTCAGGGTCGTTGTTCTCCCACTTTACGAGCATTTCGTGAGCCTCCTTGATCAATGGAGCCTCTGCCTTTGCTTTCTCTGTGGCAGCTTCTTCTTCCATGCCCTCCTTCATGTACTGAGCCTTGAGCTCTGCGATTTCCTCACGATAGTGCTTGTCGAAGCTACATAGTAGTCGCCGATGAGGTGGTCGCCCTTCTTGCCGGAAGTCTCAGGAGTTTCGCCATTGCCCCACTTGAGCCAGGCGAGCATAGACTTACAGATGTGGATACCACGGTCGTTAACGATGTTTGTCTTGATTACCTTGTTGCCGTTGGCCTCCATGATCTGGCCAATGACCAGCCGAGGAGGTTGTTGCGCACGTGACCGAGGTGGAGAGGCTTGTTGGTGTTAGGAGAAGAGTACTCAATCATGACGAGCGGACTGTTCTCAGTAACTGGCTTCTCGCCGAACTTAGGGTCAGCGTTGATGGTGTTCAAGAGTCCTACCCAAGCGGCAGGAGCGATAGAAAGGTTGAGGAAACCCTTAACCACGTTGAAGTCTGCGATAAAGTTAGCGCAGTTTTCCTTCAGGTAGTCACCAATCTCGAGTGCAGTTCTCTCAGGAGTCTTCTTCGACATTTTGAGGAATGGGAATACGACGAGGGTAAGGTTACCTTCGAAATTACTCTTGGTCTTCTGCAGGGCTACCATCTTTTCAGGTACGTCCTGACCATAAAGCTCCTTCACCGCCGCGATGACAGAGCTGATGATTTCGTTTTCTATCTTCATTATCTTTATATCTTTTTTACCGGTAATCTATTTATTTATAGCTTGTCGATGGGGGAAAAATAGTTACCCTTATCGCTTAATCGGCTGCAAATTTACAAATAATAATTGAATTGTGCAAAGAAAACGACTTGTTTCTTTGCACAATACATAAAAATATCTCATCTGCGTAGGCTCTTGCTTGGTATCTCTTAACCTTCGAGGATGATGTCTGCCACGTCCTGAGGTGTATTCCAGAGGATACCATCTTGCAGCTCATCGTCGGTAAATCCATTGAGAGCCTCGGTAGCTTCCTTCTCGCTGAGCGCAGGAGTACCGTCTTCGTTCTTAGCATCGAGCAGTGCCTGTAAGATGGCAGCTCTGTATTCTTCTATTGTCATCATTCGTTTTGTTGTAAGTTTAATGTGTTATTTTATATTTTCTGTTATAACTTACTTAATGCTGTTTTACAATTTATCTAATAATACTTTTGTCATAATGACAATGCAAAAATAAACAATTATCCACAAATAGCCATAATTATTTTGCTAAAAAAAATAAAAAGCCCTCAACATATAGTGGATTGTACTATATGTTAAGGACTTTTATGCTATTGCTGGTAAATGGATGTTTTACTTCAAAACTTTAGCCAAGAAATCGCTGGCGATATGAGCGGCTTGCTCTTCCTGACCGCCGAATCCGTGGTCGGCATCGGTCATCAAGTGCCATTCGCTCTTCTTGTTCAGATAGTGGAAACGCTGACCATAGGTGTAAGGCACTACTCGGTCGGCATCGCATGCAGGATGCACTCGGCTCCGTGGTAGTTCTTGGCCGTCTCGTAGATAGGCAGAGTGGTGGCTGTGCGGATATAGTTGCCACCCAGGGCCTTGCCGTCCCACATCTCTATCTTGGCTGGAGGATTCTTGGGGTCGTACATCTTGCCGAATGTATTGCCACGCAGGGCATCGTCACGGAGCACGGCGGCAGGGGCAAGGAGCACCACGGCTTGTATCTTCTTGATATCCTTGTCAGCTTGTGCGACTAGCTGTCCGCTGGTCATGGCTGTAACCACGCCACCTTGTGAGTGGCCGCCCATCGCAATCTTGTTCACCCAAGGCAGCGAGGAGGCATAGCGCAAGATGCACTTGGCATCTTCTATCTCATTCAGTACGGTCATATCCTCAAATTTTCCCTCGCTCTTGCCATGGCCATTGAAGTCGAATCTGATCACGGCAATGCCTTTCTTGTTGAGGCTGTCTACGAGGCAGTCGAAGAGTTTTCCCTCCTTATTGCCGCCAAATCCATGGCAGAGCACGAGGAGCGGAGTCTTCTTGCCTGCCTTCGTTTTGGCCTTTGCTTGGCTTCCGTTGCCATTGGCTGCATCATTGTCTGGACGCTGGATGACTACATCGAGTTTGCCATGGTCGCCCTGCACGGTGGTATGCTCGGTTGAGGCTACTGCGCCGAGTGAGAACAGGGCGCAAGCGGTAAAGATAATTGTTTTTAGATTCTTCATATTGTTATGTTATTATTTTATTTGTAAGTTTCGCTTGCAAAAAGTACATAAAAGCCTTGAAACCACCAAAAGTTTTTGTTTCATCTTCTTTATTATATATTTCATTCCATCCGGAATGTTACATGATAGCCTGCCACATTGTGCTCGGCAAGGGAGAGATTGATGGATTGCATCATCAGCATCTGGCGGGAGATGGAGAGGCCGATGCCCGAACCTGATGGCTTGGTGGAGAAGAAGGGGATGAACATCTCCTTTGCCACATCGGCAGGGATGGGGTCGCCATTGTTGCTGAAATAGATGCCTGAGAATTGTGAACTCTCGATGCTCTCTGGATGTTTGTGGAAGCATCGAATGTCGATGGCTGAGGCGTGAGCCTCAATGGCATTCTTGGTCAGATTGATAAATACCTGGCGCAGCATGTTCTTGTCGGCAGACCAGGTGGCATCTTCGGGGATATGGATGTGCCATTCTATCTGAGGATAGAGCGGCTTGATGCCTTCTACGAAATCCTTGAGTGGAATGTTCTCGATGACAGGATTTTGTAGTTGGGTGAGCTTGCGATAGCTGTCCACAAAACTGGTGAGCGATTTGCTGGTATCTCGAATGGCTCGGATGCCTTCCTCATAGGACGAACCTTGGATGTCGGGATTGCTAAGATAGGCTTGGCAGATGCTGGAGATGGGGGCGGTGGCATTCATAATCTCATGGGTGAGCACACGGGTTAGCCTTTGCCAAGATTCCACCTCATGCTGCGCCACCAGTCTGCCGATGTCGTTCTCCATGTCGTTGAGGGCTTGCTGCAAGGCTCGTTCTCCAAAGAGTAATCCCTTGGTGGATAGGCGGAAGGAGTAATCGCCATTGCGAATAGCCTCTTGCATCAAGAAGGCACGGCTCTTCAGGTTGCGCTGGTGACGCAAGAAGAGATAGATGATACCTCCTATGACGAGGAGTATGATACCTATTATATATATGTGGAAAATGGTGTTCATATCAGATGTTTGTAATCATGAATGATTGTGATAAAGAATTATCGCTTGAGCTTGGCATAAAGCGTTTGGCGAGTGATGCCGAGCAGTTCGGCGGCACGAGAGATGTTGCCGTGGCATTGATCCACCACCTTGTGGATATGAGTGGTCTCGATGCTCTCCAGAGTCTCCACTTCCTGGCTTCGGTCGATGGCATCTTTTAGGGTTCTGATCAGTTCGTCATTATCCCAGGGCTTGGTTACAAAGTCGGCGGCTCCGCTTTTCAATCCCTTGATGGCAAGCTGCACGTCGGCAAAGGCGGTGATGAGCACCACGGGGATGTGGGCGTGGAGCGGCGGAAGGTGCGGAGCCAGAGCAAACCGTCCTGTCCGCTGTTTACGCCGAGCGAGAAGTTCATGTCGAGTAGGATGAGATCTACCTGCTCCTGTTGCAGCAGCGTGGGGGCGGTATCGGGGCGAGAAAGGGTGAGGATCCGTTCGAACGTATTGCCCAGACAGATTTTCAGCGCCGTGAGTATCGACGGATTATCGTCGATGACAAGAAGGGTTCCGTATTTCATTTCTTTTATTTTTTGTTTGCAAAAGTACGCTTTTTTCCCGAAACGACAAACAAAAATGGGGCTGTTGTGTGATAATCATACAATAGAGTGTATGAATTTCATACAATCCACCTTCCGGGCTGCCGGAAATCTTGGCAGAAAACGGGAGAAGCCCTACCTTTGCAGCAGCTAACGAAAACAGGGAGATGGTATTCTTCCTTTATCGTTTGATTTTAGTGAAACAAAAAATAAATGAGTATATGATGAAAAGTTATGTGAAATTCTTATCACGCAACAAGCTTTATGCCACCATAGAGCCTTGGGTCTCTCGGTGGCACTGGCTTTTGTGCTGATTCTCGTTTCCTACGCTACTGCAGAGTATCGTGTGGGAACGAATCAGAAACTGGCGAAGGAACTCTATGTTGCAGGTTCCGGCGATTATCTCGGAATGACCTGGGGCACAGCCAAGGAATTCTTTCCTTCCATCCCGGAAATCAAGGATGGACAAGATTTGGTGAATATTATACTCCGCAGGGAGCCATGATAGATGGACAGTATTATGAGGCAAATATCTGGCTATCGACCCGAACTTCTCTCAGTTCATGGGTTACAAATGCCGTGGTTGTGCGCCGGATCATCTCCTTTCGGATACTCATCAGGCGATGGTTTCGGAATCGTTTGCCAAGAAAGCCTTCGGCAGCGCCAATCCTATCGGCCGAACCATCCAATACGGTAAGCTACAGCTGAAGGTGGTGGGAATCATGGAGGATTTCGACCGTGAAGACCTTCTTGCCCCATACGATATTTTCGTGTCGATGAAACTGATAGAAGCTGAGGCTCAGCCGATGGATCAGTTTGGGTCCTGCACCACGGTGGCGCGACTGGCGAAGAATGCTGACCCGGAAAAGGTGAAACAGACTTTGCTTGGCAAATACATGAATTACTGGAAAGGATGGAAGAAGGATTCGGATGGAGTCAGCTTTATGTGGGGCTGCCAGTTTGTGAGATGGGACCAGATTCATTTTGCGGATGATGATGTCGAAATTTTCAAGCATGGCAATCGTACTCTCGTGAATATCCTCCTGGTTGTGGCGCTGGTTCTGCTGCTTTCAGCCCTCTTCAATTACATCAATCTTACGGTGGCTCAGATCGGCAACCGTGCGAAGGAGATGGCTACCCGAAGACTGCTGGGCGAATCGGTCGGGGGCGTGATGCTGCGCTATCTCAAAGAGTCGGCGCTCTTCACGGCAGTCTGCTTCCTGCTGGGCTTGTTGATTTCCTGGGCATTCATCCCGTTGTTCAATTCTATGTTGGATACGAAAATCGACCTGTTCCATTCCTTCGACCTTCTGTGGTTCCTGCCGTTAGCTTACGTCATCATTTCCATCTTTGCGGGAATCCTTCCTGCCATCGTGGTTTCCCGTTTCAATCCGATAGATGTGGTGAAGGGAACATCCGCATGCGCAGCAAGATGTGGTTCAGCAAGATATTTATCGTAGCCCAGAACGTCATCAGCATCACGCTGGTAGTGATGGCGATAACGATGATGCTCCAGATGAAGCATCTTGCCGATTTGCCATTGGGTTATCAGACGAAGGATATTGTTTCCATCTTTTCTTCCTTGGATGGCTCGCCGGAGAAGATGGCTATTCTCAAAAACCGTCTGAAAGCGCTTCCTGAGGTGGAAGAGGCAACTTACGGCAACGCCAATCCTATCAGCAGCTGGGGAAATGGCGTGCATGATGACAACGAAAAACTGATAGGAATGCTCCGTATGTTCTTGGCTGATTCCACGGCGATGAAGATGCTGGGAATCAGGGTGATTGAGCAGTATTGCGAGCCAGCCTATGGTAAGATTTGGGTAACGGAAGAGGCGAAGCGTGCCTATGGCGTTTCTGCCCACAAGCCTTGGTTCGGAATGAGAATGAAGGATGGAAAGCATGAATACGAGGTGTGTGGCGTGATTGCCGATTACCATAGTGGAGATGCGCTGAGCGAGAATGAAAAAACGGAGCATAATGCCATTGGAGTCATTACCCCGCAGCAGCGTGGATGGACAGTTCTGGTGAAAACCCGTGGCGATCATGCCCAGGCGCTGCAGGCAATCAGGAATACCTGCAAGCAGGTGGCTAAGGAACTGATGGGTGTTCCTGCGGAAATGGAGGCGGAATATATGGATGATACTTTGAAGAATAACCTCAAGGACAAGCATAATATGATGGTGCTCATCATCACCTTTATGAGCATTTCTATCCTGATTTCTGCCCTGGGTCTCTTCGGAATGTCGGTTTATTACGGCAACCAGCAGAAGCGCCAGATTGCCCTGCGCAAGGTGATGGGCGCTTCGATTGGGGATGCGGCTTGGCAACTGGCTAAGAGATTCCTCGTCAGTTCGCTGGTGGCTGTGGTCATCGCCATCCCTATCTGCGTGAAGCTGATGCAGACTTATCTCATGGATTTCGTCCATCGCATCTCCTTCCCTTGGTGGGTGTTGCTGGCTGGTGCCATCTTTACTTTATTGATAGCCTTTGTTTCGGTTATCGGCTGCACCCTGCGTACGGCGATGTCGAATCCGATAGACAGCATCAAGGCTGAATAATGAGTCATAAACTTTAAAAAGATTTCTAACGATGATACGAACAGAGAATTTAACTAGAATATTCCGCACGGAAGAGGTGGAAACCATCGCCCTGAACGGCGTAAATATAGAGGTAGAAGATGGTGAGTTTATCGCCATTATGGGTCCTTCGGGATGCGGCAAGTCAACCTTGCTGAACATCCTGGGCTTGCTGGATAGTCCTACGAGGGCAAGTATTGGTTGAATAATGAGGAAGTGGGCCATCTGAAGGAGCGTGAGCGCACCGCCTATCGCAAGGGTCGCATCGGCTTCGTGTTCCAGAACTTCAACCTTATCGACGAACTTACCGTTGAGGAAAATGTGGATTTGCAGCTGAAATACCTCGGAGTGGGAAAGGCGGAGCGCAAGGAGCGCGTGCTCGAAATTCTGAGAAAGGTGAAGCTGAGCCATCGTGCCAAGCATTATCCTCATCAGCTTTCGGGCGGTCAGCAGCAGAGGGTTGCCATCGCCCGTGCCGTGGTGGGCAAGCCTAGCATCATCTTGCCGATGAGCCTACGGGTAACCTCGATTCCAAGAATGGTATGGAGGTGATGCAGTTGCTCAGCGAGCTGAACGAAGAGGGAACCACCATCGTGATGGTTACGCACTCCAAGCACGATGCTACCTACGCCAGTCGCATCATCAATCTGTTTGATGGACAAGTGGTGGATGCGATGAATGATCAGCTTTGATCTTTGGTTTCGAATGATTAGCTTTGATCTGCGGTTTACTGTCCAACATTAGACGGTGGTGTCTAATTGTTGGACAGTTTGTTTAATGAGGGTTTTTATTTAATGGCTTGATTATCAGGAGAAATGCTGTTTTGGCACGGCTCTTGTCCTAATCATGCCAAAATGAAGAAGATTATGAAAAGAATAGGAATATTGATAGGATGGTTGGTTTGGGCGGCTGGTGCCTCGGCACAGAGCTGGAGCCTTGACGACTGTATGAAATACGCCGTGGAGCACGCCACGGAGGTGAAGCGGGAGGTGGTGAATGCCCGCCAGCGCAAGCAGGATTACCAGCATGCTGTGGCAGGATTTCTGCCTACCGTTACGGGTGGCGTGCAGGGACAGTATGCCTGGGGACGAAACATCGACCCGGAAACCAATACTTATAATAATGTAACGACATTCAACAACTATTATCAGCTTTATGCCGAACTGAATGTCTTCGATGGTTTCGCCACCATCAACGCCTTGAAGCAGGCTAAGTTGAGCCGGGATTATTCAGCCACGGCGATGCAGAAATTCAGGACGATAGAGCCACCGAGTGATGCAGAAATATGTGGATGCTGCCTATGCTGAGGCAAGCATTCGGATAGCAAGCGAGAAACTGAACGAAAGCAAGCGGATGCTGGCTAAGATGAAGCGCCTGTATGAACTGGGCGAGAAAGGCCGACCGGATGTGGTGCAGATGGAATCGCAGGTGGCAGAAGATGAATACAATCTTACGCATCAGGAGAATGTGGCAAAACAGAGTCTGCTCGCCTTGAAATCCGCGATGAATTTTCCGGTGGATGAAGAGCTGAAATTGGCGGCTCTGACGAAGACTCAGAAGAAAAGCCTGGAATCCGGAATGCTGAAAGAAAGCGAGAAAGAAGCTGGTAGTCAGAGCGTAGAACCAAATGGGGTAGAGAATCTGGGGACTGACAAAATAGAAACGTCAATCTTACCTGTAAACTACGAAACCGTTTACCAGGGCTTTCAGAATATTTCTCCCGATTTGAAGTCGGCAGAATACGAAGTGGAGCGGGCACGGTATGATTACAAGATAGCAAAAGGCAGATTGCTGCCATCACTCTCTCTCGGTGGCGGCATTTCTACCAATTATTATAAGAATCTCTCTCAGAAAGGGCAATACGATGGGTTTGCCTCGCAGTTTCGCAACAACCAGGGCGAATACCTCGCGTTGACCCTTTCCATACCTATTTATAATAGCGACCGCTGGCACAGCGTGAAGAAGGCACGCAACGACTGGCAACTGGCGCAGGTGAACCTGGAGGAAACCCGTCGCAAGCTTCACGACCAGATAGCCAGGCGGTAATGGATGCAGAGGGTTACGCCAAGGAGTTGCATCAGATGCAGAAGAAGGTGGCCTCCGATTCGCTCGCCTATCACATGTCGAGCCGGAAGTTTGAGGAAGGAATGCTTTCCACCTTCGATCTTCATACCGCAGCCCAGACGCTTCTGGAAAGCAGAATCAAGGAACTCCAGATGCAGATGCTGCTTATCATCAAACAGAGATTGGTTGCTTATTATCAGGGAGAAAATTTAATAAGATAAATTATGGATATAAAGATAGAAAAGAAAAAATATCTCGTGCCTCGCAAGTACTGGGCATGGATTGGCGGAGGAGCGGTTTTGATCGCAGTCCTCATTTGGTTGGGATTGGGCAATTTCTCTTCCACCCTGAAGGTGGATAGAAAGGGATTGAGCATCGGAACCGTAGAGAAGGCGCAGTTCAACGATTATGTTTCGGTGGATGGACAGGTGATTCCTATCTCCGTGGTACAGATCAGTTCCGAGGAAGGCGGTATCGTTCTGGAGAAAGTGGTGGATGAAGGTGCCCACGTGAACAAGGGCGATGTAATCGTGAAACTGAGCAATTCGAATCTCGACCTGGAGATTCTGAATGCCGAAAGCGAACTTGCCGAAAAGCAGGACATGCTTCGCAACACCCAGATTTCGATGGAGCAGGACCGCCTGAACAATAGCAACGAGGAACTGTCGCTTTCGCAGGATGTCATTACCAAGCGCCGTTCCTATCAGCATCAGGAGGCGTTGCACAAGGAAGAACTCAATTCGCGCGAGGAGTATCTGAAGGCTAAGGAAGATTACGACCTTGCCGTCAAGAAGCATGCGCTCATCAGCAAGCGATTGAAGAAGGATGCGCAGCTCCGCCGTTCGCAGATGGATCAGATGGGCGATAATCTGGAAGCCATGCAGAAGAATGTGCAACTGGTTCGCCAGCGCAAGGAGAAACTGAACATCCGCAGCACCATTTCGGGTGAAATCGGCTTGCTAGATGTGGAGCTGGGACAGAGCATCCAGGCTGGACAGAAGATTGGAGTCATAAACGACCTCAGCGATTTCAAGGTGCAGGCGCAGGTGGATGAGCATTACATCGACCGGGTAAAACCGGGACTTACTGCCACCTTCGACCAGAACGGTAAGCATTATCTCCTGCAGGTTCGCAAGGTTTATCCCGAGGTAAGAGATGGCAGGTTCCGTATCGACTTCATCTTCAAAGGCGTTCGCCCTGGCAACATCCGAACCGGTCAGACCTATTATGTAGATTTGCAGCTCGGTCAGTCGAAGCAGGCAATAATCATCCCTAAAGGCACGTTTTATAGTGTAACGGGCGGTCAATGGATCTTTGTTTTAGACAAGAGTGGCAAGAAGGCTTATCGCCGAAGATTACCATCGGTCGCCAGAATCCTCAGTATTACGAGGTGATTGAGGGCTTGGAGCCGGGCGAGCAGGTTATCGTTAGTGGCTATGAAGCTATAAGGATAATGATGTATTAGTTTTTAATTAGTAGTGATTAGTTAGCAATGATTAACTAGTAGTGATTAGTGATAAATTGGGCTAACGCCCTTGAAACAGGATATTTGATATGAATCATATTATTAACGCATTCAAGAATCTGCCGCGAAGGGGCCAGCACAACTTTGTGAAAATCTTGTGCCTGGCGCTCGGATTGGCAATCAGTTCGGTAATTATTGCCGAGATTTATTTCGAGCAGACTTACGATACGTATTTTCCAGGATGGGAGAGGACGTATCAGATTATGGAAGTGGGTACTAACCATGGCGAAACCATGGAGTTTACTAATACTTCTGGAGCCACCGCCCAAGGTGTAAAGCAATATGCGCCTATGGTGGAAGCTGCTACCAGTACTCTCTATTTTTATGATGGTGCCCAATGCAAGATGGAAGACCAGAACATCGTTTCTGCCAATATCAGGATGGCAGACAGTTGTTTCTTTGATGTCTTTCCACAGAAGATATTGATAGGCAAGGCTAAACAGATTTTATCCCAACCCTTATCCTGTCTCATCGATTCAGAAACGGCAGCAAAGATTGGCGGTAATGTTGTAGGCAAGCATTTCACGCTTTCTAATTATCCGGGAACCACTTTTACCATCTATGGTGTTTTCGAAGCGTTTCCTTGGGGCTCTTCCTTTCATGGTACGCAGATGATTCTGTCGATGTGTAGTGTGCCATACGTATATTCCTACGATGGCAGAGGCCAATGGGTGGGAAATGATTCCTATGGGTCCTACATCCGATTGGCAAAGGGACATGATGCAAAAGAACTAAAGCCTTATGTGAATAAAATGCGTCAGGATCATTTCCCTTTGAAGGAGATGAAGAATATGGGAGTGGAACTGAACTACGATTTCACGGTGTTGAGTGATGTTTACACCCAAGACCCTTACATCAAGAAGATGGGTTGGATTATGTCTATTGTGGCTTTTGTCCTCCTTTTTACTTCGGTGATGAACTATCTGCTTATCATCGTGGGCAATTTGGTAAGCCGTTCGCGCGAATGGCTGTCCGCAAGTGCTATGGTGCCAAACCTAAGAACATTCATGCCATCATTTTCTCTGAGGCTTTGGTGCATGTGGGGCTGGCGGTTGTTCTTGCGGCTGTTCTTGTGTTTCTTTGCAAGGGAACCATCGAAAACTTCCTTTCTGCTCCGGTAAGCACGTTGGTGCTTAATCGTGGCAGTTGGATATTGGTGGCTATCTGTATTCTGGTACTTCTGGTTGGCGGCTTGCTGCCAGGTTGGCTTTACAACAGGATTCCTGTAGCCATCGCTTTCCGTGGTTATAATGAGAATCGCAACCGATGGAAACTTGGTTTGCTGGGCATCCAGTTCGTTATCTCTGGTTTGCTGTTTAGTTTGCTTTACATCGTGAATGGTCAATACCAGCTGATGTTGGGGCTCAATCCTGGGTATGATTACGATCATGTGGCTATTGTTTCGGTAGATGCCAGCAATAGAGACCAGCGCAACCAATGTCTGGCAGAAATCAGGCGAATGCCGAATGTCAAGGATTGCAGTTCGACTTTTAATGTTCCGCTCGATGGGTATGATCGTAGTGGAAATATGGTTGGAGTACCTGGCGACGAGAAGAATACCTTTAATATTATGGAGATGTCGGGAGTGGACGACAATTTCTTCAAGATGCTGAATATTCCTATCGTTCAGGGTTCTTTCTTTACGGAAAGAAATGACAGTTGCCGACAGGTAATTATTGATGAACGAGGTGCTGAGAAACTCATCAAGACGTGGCATTGGAAGGATGGCGTAGTTGGCAAGCAAATTACCTGTACAGGACATGATGATAATATCTTTACCATTTGTGGCGTGAGCAAGAATATTCGCTGGGGGGCTGCGGAAACTGGTGGTGATGGAATGAATGGATTTCCTGACTTGTATTTCTATTCTGCCAAGACGGCTTACTATATGTTGGTTAAGTTTAATGAACTAAGGATGAATCGTTGTCGGAGTTGCAATTGAAGGTGCAGGCGATGTATCCGAACAATAAGGTCATCGTGAAGAGTTATGCTTCTGAATTGGCTAACCAGTATGCTTCCCAGCTTAATTTCCGCAACGGAATCCTGGTAGCCGGCATCGTAACGATGATTATCGCCCTCTTCGGATTGGTGGGCTATACGAGCGATGAGGTGAACCGCCGCCGCAAGGAGATTGCAATCAGAAAGGTGAACGGGGCGAAGGTGAAGGATATTCTTCGCATCTTCCTAAAGGACATCATAAAGATAGCCTTGCCTTGCATCATCGTAGGAGATTTGGGGGCTTGGCTGATAGCCAGACAATGGCTCATGTCGTTCAGCGAGAAGATTACGATGACGCCTTTGCTGTTTATCGGCGTTACCATCATCTTGCTCGTCATCATCGGGCTTTCCGTCGTCATCAACTGCTAACAAGGTGGCGAATAGTAATCCGGTGAAATATCTCAAGGATGAATAAAATTAAAAGTAAAAAGTAAAAAGGTAAAAAGTAAAAAGATAAAG
>ENA-OQCS01001206-OQCS01001206.1-human-gut-metagenome-genome-assembly--contig:-NODE-1206-length-13631-cov-2.116854_pt1 | contig 13631 bp, 17 predicted proteins | sample MGYA00242757_ERZ504575 | MGnify/ENA primary metagenome ERZ504575 (study PRJEB26092, sample SAMD00036297) | human gut metagenome | host: Homo sapiens | study: EMG produced TPA metagenomics assembly of...
CGTCGATGGAATTACACTTGTCCGTATCTGGAAATTCTGTGTTGGTTAGCTTCTTATATAGGATATAATAGAATCGAATTCAAGTTAAAGATCGTTCTGTTGTCGATATTACATTATCGGAGGATACGCAAGCATTGGAAGAAGTAGTTGTCGTTGGTTATAGTACCCAAAAGAAAGTAAATTTGACCGGTTCGGTTTCCACTGTTAATTTTGAAGAAATGTCATCGAGGCCTGTAACTGATGCCTCTCAAGCTCTTAGTAGTGCTTCACCAGGTCTTCAGATCATGCAAAGTTCTGGGCAACCTAATGCAGAGAGTTTTTCTTATAACATTCGCGGTGTTGGAACATTGAATTCTTCCAGCCCTCTTATTCTTGTTGATGGAATGGAACAAAGCATCAGTATGGTCAATCCTTCTGATATAGCCAATGTCTCTATCCTTAAAGATGCAGCTTCTTGTGCCATATATGGAAACCGTGGTGCTAACGGTGTTATCCTTATCACGACCAAAAACGGCACGGAAGGTAAAATTAGTGTGACGTATGATGGTACAGTCTCATATAATGAACCTTTCAAGATTGTTCATACAATTTCGGATTATGTTCAGTATATGAAATTGATGAATGAATCATCTAATAACTTGGGAAACTCTGATATCTTTTCTCGGAGTTCTATTGATCTTTGGGAAGCCGCTAAAGCTGATCCTAACGGAATTTCTGCTTCGGGTTATCCGAACTATGTTGCTTATCCCAATACAGACTGGTGGGATGAGATTTATACGAAGCAATGGATGCAGAAGCACACGATTTCACTCAATGGCAAGGAGAAGAAAACAGGTTATTCAATGAGCTTTTCCTATATAGATAATCCGGGTATCATGAAGAATACGGGATATAATCGTTATATGGGACGTGTGAACTTGTATTCTGACATTACCGACTGGTTGCGGGTTGGAACTCGTACATCGGGAAATGTTACCGATCAAGAAGTCAGTGTTACTAGTTATAATGGGAGCAGTCATATCAATTCTATGAACACGGAAAAGATGGTTCCTTGTATATATCCGTATTATGATGGAAAATATGGTGCACCGGAAGGACCTGAAGAAGATCCACAATCGCATAACGGACTTTGGGATAATGTATTGAATGGGTTTGACAAATATTCACAGCTTTATACGGAGTGGTATGCTCAAGTCAAGTTTCTGAAATATTTTACATATAATTTTGATTTTTATTATCAGGATCTTCGCCGGGAGCGAAAGTATCGGACGCTTCCATTGGAAGTTCAGTTTTTCTAAGGGAGCTTATTCAACAGGGGCCGATGACCCATCAACTCTTTATACTCGTATGTATTATACAAGGACGAATCGTACGAAGTTGAACCATTTACTTAATTATAACCAGTCTTTTGGTATTCATGATGTGTCGGCAATGGTTGGCTATGAGGAAGAAACGTATGATTACAGGGAGACGAATGTGAGTAAGCTGGGACTTACAGATGCCGCTGTAAATGACCTTGATGCCGCTACAACACCTTATTCGACGGCTGGTTATGGGACTGAATATGCTGCCCGTTCGGTGTTCGGACGTGCGAATTATGCTTATAAGAGCAGATATTTGCTTGAGTTTAACTTGCGCTATGATGGCTCGTCGAGATTTTCTCCTGATTATCGTTGGGGAGCTTTCCCTTCTTTTTCGGCCGGTTGGCGTATGAATGAGGAGTTGTGGCTTAAACCAGTACAGTGGCTGACAAACTTAAAGCTTCGTGCTTCTTGGGGTAAGTTGGGTAATAATGCAATCGGTAACTATGATTGGCAGTCTGTATATTCGGCAGCAAATTATTCTACCGGTCAAGCTTTGACAAGTGGTATCGCCATCACTTCTATTGCCAATGCCGCTCTTACTTGGGAAGAGACAGCTGTTACCAATGTCGGTCTTGATTTTGGTTTCTTTGATAATAAATTACATGGTAATATAGATGTTTATAATAAGTTGACTACCGGAATTCTGTACACTCCTGATATGTATATGGTAATGGGAAATGCGACTGCTCCGAAAGCGAATATTGCGGAAGTTACGAATAGGGGTGTTGAATTGGAGCTCGGATGGAGAGATAATATCGGCAGGGATTTCAGCTATAGCATTAAAGGTCAGTTTTCTTTTAATAAAAATTTTTGTCAGCAAATATAAAGGTAAATTGGAAAAAGGATGGAATAAGGAACATACGGAATATTCTACTAATATAGGAGATTGTTTCTACTGGTAGTACTACGAGAGTTATCGAAGGACGTCAGATTAATGAGTTTTATCTTCCTAACGTTTATAACGGTAACGGTTCATATTTCAATGCGGACGGTACAGTCAATATAAATGGTGGTCCTAAAGATGGTATGATCCGTACGGAAAACGATATGCAATGGCTTCAACCATGCAAGCGGCAGGTTATACTTTCCAACCTTATAATAATATTGCTAAAAATGCACTTTGGTATGGCGAGTATATTTATGCGGATGCGAATGGGGATGGAGTTTATGGTAATTCATATGATTCTGAATTTCAGGGAACTTCAACAACCCCTAAATATAATTTTGGTATCCAGGCCAGTGCAAATTGGAAAGATTTCGATTTTTCTATGACTTGGGGAGATCTGCTGGATTTAGTATTTATTACTATGGTAAGGCAAGGAATTCAAGTGAAACGACTTATGGTTATGCAATTCCGGATGCGGTAGCGAATGATCATTATTTCTATGATCCTGAAAATCCATCAGATCCGAGAACCAATCTGTCTTCAAAACAACCTCGTTTGGTCAATGTGTCAGGGGCTCAGAGTTCAGCAAGTTCTTCGCTTCATCTGGAAAAAGGGAATTTCATTAAACTTAGAAATTTGACTTTAGGATATACAATGCCTAAAAGCATTTCTAAAAAGTTCTATGTTGAAAGGCTTCGCGTATATGCTTCGGGGGAGAATCTGTTTGCGATTACCGGCTTCTCCGGTATGGATCCGGAAATGCGTGTTAGTATGGGATATTCTACCATGCGTCAGTATGCCTTCGGTATTAATCTAACATTTTAATTATTTTGGAAACAGCTAATATATTGAGAATATGAAAAAATTATTTAGAAAAATAGCTATCATCGGAACTTTATCGGGCATGTTATTCGGTTTGGAAGGGTGTACCGGCGATCTTCTTGATACATCTCCAAGTTATAGTTTCTCGAGTTCGAATGTATGGACCAGCCCTATCTTGGCCCGTGCGGCTGTGATGGGGGTTTATAATGAACTGTATGAGAAATTCTCTAAGAATTACGATAGTCCTTCTATCGGTATTCCGTTTGATGCCTGGTCGTCCGTAATGGATATCGATATGAACTGGAAGAATAATTGTTTCGTGATTTCCGGTTCTTGTACGCCTCGAATGGAAATGTAGGTAATCATTATAAATATTATTATACGGTTGTGTATAGGGCTAATGATGTTATCAACAACATTGATAATGTCCCGGAAATGGATGACAGCGAGAAAGCACGATTGAAAGCCGAATGTAAATTTCTGCGGGCTTGGGCATATTATCATTTGAATGTCTTGTGGAGAGGTGTTCCTATCTATATGGAAAATGTGGAGAGTTCGGAAGCAACCAAAGCGCGTTCATCGGAAGCTGAGGTATGGGAGCAAATTCTTTCAGATCTTACGGATTGTATTAATGAGCCTAATCTTCCTGGTAAATATGCTCAAGGTAATAGTAGTTATGGACGTATAACAAAAGGTGCTGCTTATGCTTTTAGAGGTTATACTTATCAGTTTATGGGAGATTATGCTAAGGCTCTTGCAGACTTTGAAGCGATTGAAGGGCTTGGATATGCACTTTACAGTCCGAGTAATGGCGTAAAAGGAAACAGAGATTTCTTTCAGCTCTTTAAACCGGCTAATGAGCAATGTGATGAGATGATTTTTTCAGTACAGTGTGTTGAGACAAGTGGGATGGGAAACCCGAGAGGAATCAATTATGGTAATCGTTGTACGGGTGGTTCTGCTTGGAACAATTATCTCCCGAATCCTGCTTTTGTGGAAATGTACGAGTGTGCGGATGGCTCCGAATTTGATTGGGAAAAATATTGTCCCGGATGGCATTCGATGACTCCCCAGGAAAGGTTGCTTTCTTTCTGCGTGACGGACTTCAATCCGGTAAAGGAGAGTGGGGAACAACTGAAGCAACTTCTAATTATCAGGCTCTTTATAATAATATGGTTTCTTATGGTGCCGATATGAGCAAATATTTGGATCAAGGGAACGAGGCGAGAATACGCCAGGCATATGAAGATCGTGATCCGCGCCTGATGCAGTCGATTATAACTCCTTACTCGACTTACGACGGGAATCAGGCAGGTGTGGGAAATCATACCTGGACCCTCCGTTGGCCGTACATTCTGGATGCTGGAGAGCCTTATGACATCCGTACTGATACAAATTCTAAATTTTATTATCTTTGGAGGAAATATGTAACAGAGAATGATGAATGTACGACTCGTTGGGTCTATTCCGAAGATATTATACTCTGCCGTTATGCTGAAATTCTTCTTAGGCGGGCTGAATGCTTGAATGAGCTGGGCAGGACAAGTGAGGCTGTTGCTTTTGTAAATAGGGTAAGACAGCGTGTCGGGCATGTTCTTCTTAATGATCAGGCTTATCCTGCGACTATTGTGAGCGGGCAGGAGGATATGCGGCAACGCATTCGGAAAGAGTTTTATGTTGAACTTGGCGGTGAGGATTCTATGTTCTTTAACGAGCTTCGCTGGGGTACATGGTACGACAGGAAGTTTAAAGATCATTCTTCCGGACAGGTAGGAGAACTTAATACGAATGGTTTGATGCAGATTTGGGGAGAGACTACTTACAAGCATCTTAGCGTTGGTGAACAGATAAAGATTTGGCCGATCCCTGCAAAGGAAAGGGAGATGAACTCAAATCTTACGCAGAATCCAGGCTGGCAGGATTAGTCTGCAAAATGTGAATAACGAAAATAAGGGGTATAAAATGAAAGGTTTTATACCTCTTATCTTAAATCAAGATTATATTTTTACATCATATAAAAGAACCATATCATGAAACGAAGAGCATTTCTAACAATTAGTGCAACATCACTTGCCGGTTTGGCATTTGGAAACCGATTGTCCTCTTTCTCTGAATCGAACTTGGAGAAAAAATATTCGATCGTATTGTTAGGCGATACACACTTTGATACGGAACCGGCCAGTGTGTATCATGCAGACTATAATGAACCGGTAGAATGGTTGAACCGGGTACAACGTGCTGAATTTGCCGTAATGGGGAGATGTGGCGGGAGCGTTGCCCTTTGTTACTAAAACGGGCTGCCCAACTGATTGGTTCTGATACCAAAATGGTATTTCAATTGGGCGACTTGATTCAAGGAGATTGCGGTAATCCGGAGGTCCACAAGAAAATGTTAGAGGACGTGATGAACCGTTTTAAGTCAGAACTTCATGGTTTGCCTTTTGTGACTGTAACGGGTAATCATGATATCCGCGGAACGAACGCAAAAGAGGCTTATCATGCCTATATGCCGGAACGGATGTCTGAGGAATTGGGAAAGTCCATTACGCATACGAACTTTTTTTTCACGATCGGCGATGATGCATATATTGTACTGGATTTCAATGATCCGGATGATACACTCATTGATCAGATGCTAAAAGAGTGTGAAGGAGCCCGACATACATTCGTATTGACCCACGGTCCGGTTCTGCCCTATGACGGAGGAAGTTGCCGATGGTTCTTCCACGGGGGAAAGTCGGCTGAAGAGACTGCTGCGCGTAGACATTTTCGTAAAGTATTTGCCCAGCGGAACGCTTTGTGTATCTGTGGACACATTCATACGACAGAATTGGCTGATTGGTATGGGGATGGTGGTCGCATTACACAAATGACGGTTAATAGCGTCTGGTCTAAACCGGAATTAGGAACCTATTCTTGTACGTCGGATCAGCCGCGGGATTACGGTGATATTCACGAAATGGCTAAATCCAAGAAAAAAGAGGATGGATCCAAATATGAGGATGACAGTGGGCTGTTGAATGAATATAAGCTAGGTTTGAAAACCTATATCCGTTCGAACTTCGGCTGGCTCTTATAAAATGAATGTTTCTGATCGGCATGTGACTATCGATTTCTACGCTGGTAATTCACAGAAGATTAGTAAACATTTCGTGTTGAGGTGATAAACGCGTACTCATCCGGATATGGCTTTATTGAATGTGACACGAAAGTAGGGTGAAATTTCACGAGCGAAAAGTAAATAATTATTCAAATGAGAAAGAGTGTATTTTTATTGTCATTGTTTGTTTTGCCATTGTATATGTTGTTACAAGCGCAGGAAAAAACGACACCTTTTTGGGGTAAGCAGGAAGTGTATCTGATTAATCAAAACTGAAAAAACTTTTCATCTGGTAGATGCTCTCTTAAAAGAGAACCTTCCTTCTTCCGGTAATCCGGCATTGGCTCGTAAAGCAGCATTGCAATTATTGGATGGTATATTCCATGATACGTGTTTGGATGGTAGTGAAACGCTTTCGCGGTTTATGGAATCTCGTTTGAGCGGACTTTTGGAAGACATGCAGAAACCTTTGGAAGAGGGTATGAAAGTGTATAAACTCTATAATGACGGGTTTATCGTAAAGACAAAAAGTGTCACTGTCGCTTTTGACTTGTACCGTGGGGGAGCGATGAAGAAATCTCCTTCTTTGATTTCGGATAAAACGATGCAAGCTATTGTTGCCCGGTGCGACATTATGTTCCTTTCTCATAATCATCCGGACCATATAGATCCGGTTGTCGTAAAGATGTTTACAGATATGGGAAAACAGGTGATTGCTCCGAACAATAGTTTGGTAGGAAATGAATTGGTGACCCACATTCGTTCAGAGCAGATTATCGATAGGGAATTTAAAACAGAGGGGGGCAAGCTGGATGTAAAAATATTGCCGGGGCATCAAAGTGAACTGATTAACAATATCCATGTAGTGACGACTCCTGAAGGTTTTACTTTCGCACAGACAGGTGACCAATATAATAAAGAGGACTTGACGTGGTTATTGGATGTGAAAACAAAAATTCCTGCATTGGATGTTTTGCTGATCAATTGTTGGGCGAATCGTTTGTCCGATACGATTGAAGGGTTCGATCCAAAACTCGTGATTACGGGGCATGAAAATGAATTAGGACATACGATTGATCATCGTGAGTCCTATTGGACTTCATTTATTAAATTGGAAGACGTTAAAAAGCCCAGTTGCTTAATGACGTGGGGAGAGGTCTATTGGTATAAACGATAGCCTGATCTTCTATTAAATATCATCCGGATTTCTGAATACGCAGGAAGATGAGATACACGGTTTTTCATTAAGCAGGAACAACTTGATACATGACACATTATTCTGATTACGATAGTGCGTAGGCATACAGATCCGGGAATATCTTTTTAAGATGGATATCCCCTTCTGGAAAGACTTACATATTCAAGGACAAAAACGTACATCTTTGTTCTCTGATATGTAAGTCTTTTGTTTTCTAGAATGGGATATATTATTTCTTTTTGTCCCCCCTCTATAGGTGGATTTGTTTTTTTTCGTTACATTAGCACCTGTTTTTAATAACTCAGTTAATGATTAAGAATTAATACCTTATGAAACACATTCTTTTACTTCTCTTATCGTTCTTTGTACCCGTGGTATGGGGGCAGCAGGTAGAACAGTTCAAGCTCTGGCCGGATAAGCCGGAAGCGGGCGAGGCGGAAATCTTTGTTTATCATCCGGCGAAGGGCGGGAAAGCGGCGCCGGCGGTGCTGATATGTCCGGGTGGCGGATATAGAGGGCTGGCGATGAATCATGAAGGGCATGATATGGCGAAATGGTACGCTTCGAATGGGTTTGTTGCAGTCGTTTTGAAATACAGGATGCCGGAAGGTGTACATACGATTCCGCTGAGCGATGCGGAGAAAGCGATGTCTGTTATTCGGGGCAATGCAGCCAAATGGAATCTGGATGCGAATAAGGTCGGAGTGATCGGCTCGTCGGCAGGCGGACATTTGGCAGCTTCACTCAGTACGCTTGCAGTAGATGCCAACCGGCCGGACTTTGCAATCCTTTATTATCCGGTGATCAGCTTCGATAATATGACGACACATGGCGGTTCCAAGAAGAACCTTTTAGGTACAGATATCGAGAATAAGGAATTGGTAGACCGCTATTCCTTGCAGAAACAGGTGGATGATAAGACACCGAAGACTTTGCTTCTGCTGAGCGATGACGATCAGACCGTTCCGCCGTTGAACTCTATCCTTTATTATACGGCGCTGAATGAACACCATATCCCGGCTTCTCTCTATATGTTCCCCAGTGGAGGACACGGTTGGGGATTCCGGTATGACTTCACCTACTATCAGGAAGTGAAAGACCTGATACAGAAATGGCTTACCCACATAAAAATCACAGATTAATCTACCGATATCATGAAACCGATTACGCTATTGCTGGCAGCAGGCTCCCTGCTGCTGAGCGCACAAGGACTTTCCGCACAGACGGACGGTTCCGGGAAAAAGGAATATTGGAATGCAAATACCTCTTGATCCCTTATCGCTGCCACCTGCTCCCGCAGGGTATAAGCCTACCTATACTAGACTTGGACGTGACGGTGATCCGGATATCCTGCGTACGGTGACGGCCAACGGTATTCCGGTGCAATGGATCGATGACGACGACGATATGCAGTACGGCGATCTGGAGGGAGATACCGATAACGACTGCCTGATGATAGACCGTAATAAGGACGGTGTCTACGGTGGTTACGGCGACCTTATCATCGACTGGGTGGGCGAAGATGAAGACGGTAATCCGGCCATGCAGGTCGTAGTCGACAATATCCCCGAAGCAAATCGGATGAAGACCGGCAACGGACATTATATGTGGTGGTGGATACGGACAAGGACGACGTGTTCAACTATATCGACTGGAACACGTTCACCCTCCGCTGTTGGATACATAACGGCCTGTCGGATTTCTACGAAGATTATAACGGGAAGAGCACTTTCATGAAGATACACAGCACGACCGAACGTGTGAACGATGTCCGTATGAACTGGGAAAACCCTTTCCTGTTCTATGATCCGACAATGACGGGTTGACAGAGATGGCGATCCGTTTCTGCGACTCTCCCAAGATCGTGAAAGAGAACGGACAGGCAAATTCCGTCCTCTCAGGTAATATCGACTGGGTTTCCGTTTCGATGGATACGGATAACGACAATGCGCCGGGCAATGAGTTCGATTTCGATATGACCATCCATTTTACAGGTCCCGGCTTCAACTACGAAAACCAGAAACATATCAACAAGAACCTGCGCGGACTTCCCGAAGCCGATACATTCTTCCTCGATGCCCGTTGGCGTAAACTTCCGGAACTGTTATATCCGGATCATGACGCTGCTTGGGATTTGACGTTCAAGGAAGGTAAATGGGATAAGGTCTGGTTTACCTACGATGAGGACGACGATTGCAACCGTTGGGAACGCGTGGAGTTGTACCAGCCGCGGGATCCGTTCAAGGTAGGAAAGAACCAAGGCGGAATAGACAATAACGGACAGGCTGATCCGGCGGGTGACCGGGGTGAATGGGATGAGGACAATTCCGGCCACGGGCAGTTGTATGTCAGCCCGATAGACGGCAAGATCCACCTGTACGGAGCCGAATGGGGTTGCTGGCGCATCGACCAGAATGCCCGTTACTATCAGGGAATGGGCGGAATCTATGACGGTTACGGTCCGAAACGCATCGAGACCGAGCCAACCGTGTTTCCTACTGTCAAATATACGGATACGGACAATAACGGCTTCTTCGACCTGATGGAGTTCGACTTGGATGGCGACAAGGTGTTCGAACAACGCCTTTCCATGAAAGAGTTGGGGCTGGATGACCGTTGCCAGGTGATCAATACCGCTTCCATGAAGTACGAAGATTTTGTCGATCTCGAATCGAAAGTTTCCGACACCATGTGGAAGAATGCCGAGAAAGCGGTCGAAGTGGCAAAAGCCAAAAAACTGAATACCAAATGGTATGCTTTGATGTTGCAGCCGAAATCCATTCGCGAACGCTATCATTATGGTTTTTGGTTGCAGTTCTATCTGTACAATGACCTGAAAGATCTGGCCGGACGGACAAACGACAAGGCGTTGGCAAGCGTAATTGACAAGGCTTATTTGCAAGGCAAATGGGAGCTGATTAAATAATTTATTAACTTAAGAACAAGAATAGTATGAAAAACATTTCGAGAAGAACCGCCATTAAGACGGTGTTGGCAGGAAGCGCAGCGATGGCTGTGTCCCGTATGGAAGCAGCAGCTCCCGCAAAGAAGAAGAAAGTAGAGAAACCTGAACCGCTGAAAGGCAATATCCGCCATTCCGTGAGCAAATGGTGTTTCGGCAATTATCCGTTGGATGAATTTTGTGAGATTTGTAAAACATAGGAATCGAATCGATCGAACTGCTTGACCCGAAAGACTGGCCTGTCGTGCAGAAACATGGCTTGACTGTTGCGATGGCGCAGGGTGCGGGCTTAGGTATCGATCGGGGGTTCAACGATCCAAGTTGCATGACGAGCTGGTAGCCAGTTATGAACAAGTCATTCCGATGGTGGCCGAGGCCGGACTGACGAACCTGATCTGTTTCGCCGGGCGCGGAACGGTGTGACCGACTTGCAAGGTTGGGAAAACTGCGAGAAAGGCCTGAAGCGTCTGATGCCGATAGCCGAAAAGTATAATGTCGTCCTCACGATGGAGCTTCTGAACAGTATAGGGCATAAGGATTACTTGTGCGACCATACCGTCTGGGGAGCGGAACTATGTCGCCGTATCGGTTCGCCGAACTTCAAGCTGTTGTATGATATCTATCATATGCAGATCATGGAAGGAAACGTGATCGAGCATATCCGGAAATATCACCAGTATTTCTCTCATATTCATACAGGAGGCGTTCCCGGCCGTGCGGAGATCGACGAAACGCAGGAACTCTACTATCCGGCTATCATGAAAGCGATTGTGGAAACCGGCTATAAAGGGTTTGTCGGACAGGAATTTGTCCCGAAGCAGGAAGACAAAATCGCCTCGCTTGAGAAATGTATCCGTATCTGCGATGTATAAACAGCCAAGTATGAAACGAATTGCTATTTATCCTCTGCTGTTGCTCTTCGCTTTGTGCGGATGTAAAGGGAAAACCGAGACTTCACAGGCCGGGAATGTTTTTAAACCCGGTGAAATCTGGCCGGACAATAACGGCGTGCACATCAATGCTCATGGCGGCGGTATGTTGCAGCAGGGCGATACCTATTATTGGTTCGGCGAGCATAAGACAGAAGGCGAAGGGGGAAATGTAGCCCAGGTCGGCGTTCATTGCTATTCTTCCAAAGACTTATATAACTGGAAAGACGAAGGAATCGCTTTGTCTGTTTCGGATGACGAGTCGAGTCCGATCGTGAAAGGTTGCATTCTGGAGCGGCCAAAGGTGATTTTCAATAAGAAGACGGGCAAGTACGTGATGTGGTTCCATCTTGAACCGAAAGGCGCCGGTTATACGGGAGCCAAAAGCGGTGTGGCTGTCAGCGAAAAGGTTACAGGACCGTACAAGTTGTTGTCCGCCGATCGTCCGAACGCCGGTTTCTGGCCGAAGAATGTGTTGGATATCCATAAAGGTCCGGTTCCCGAAGAATCGAAGAAAGGTTTCGGTGGCGGTGGTCTGCCTGCCCATCCTGACACGTTGAACCTGCTGGGACGCGATTTTGAGAGCGGGCAGATGGCACGTGACATGAACCTGTTTGTCGACGACGATGGAAAGGCTTATCATATCTACGCTTCGGAGGATAACAGCACGTTGCATATTTCCGAACTGACGGACGATTATACGCTTGTTCCGGCAACTACGCCCGTTTCTTTGTCGGCCGTTTCATGGAAGCGCCTGCCATGTTCAAGAAAGACGGCAAGTATTACCTGATTATGTCCGGTTGCACCGGTTGGGCCCCGAATCCGGGGCGTTCCGCTGTCGCATCTTCTATCTGGGGGCCGTGGAAAGAATTGGAGAACCCGTTTGTGGGAGCTGATTCGGAAACCTCTTTCCACTCTCAGAGCACTTATGTGCTGCCTGTTCCCGGCAAGCCCGGACAGTTCATCTACATGGGAGACCGCTGGACACCGAAGAACGCCATAGACGGCCGTTATATCTGGTTGCCTATCCGTTTCGAAGGCGAACAGCCGGTTATCGAGTGGCTGGACGAATGGGGAATTGAGAATTGACAATGGATAACTGCCAATCGGGAAGGGAATGATATTTAATTGTCAATTCTCAATTCTCAATTGTCAATTGTTTTGTACTTTTGCAGCCGCATAAAACAAACGAAGAATGAAACCAACATTGTCAATGAACTCTAACCATGTAATGGTCAGAGAATTAAAGGACTACCTGATGATCGCCTTAGGTATGATCTTTTATGGAATCGGGTGGACTGTTTTCCTGTTGCCAAACGATTTGCCTTCCGGGGCGGTTCCGGGTATTGCCTCTATTGTCTATTGGGGAACGGGCTTGCCTGTACAATACACTTATTTTGCCATTAATGCTTTGCTATTACTGCTCTCGCTGAAGATTTTGGGTTGGAAGTTCAGTATGAAGACGGTGTATGCCGTTTTCGTCCTGACGTTTTTCCTTTCCGTGATACAGCGTTTGACATCCGGGCTTCAATTGTTGCACGACCAACCGTTTATGGCATGTATCCTGGGGGCTATCTTTTGCGGTAGCGGTATCGGTTTCGCTTTCACTGCGAACGGGAGTACGGGAGGTACGGATATTATTGCAGCGATTGTCAACAAATACAGGGATGTCAGCTTGGGGCGTATGATTATGTTCTGCGATATGATCATCATCGCGTCCAGCTATTTTGTGCTACACGATTTGGAGAAGGTTGTTTACGGGTATGTGACGCTGTTTGTCACAGGGTATATGATTGACCAGGTGGTTAACAGCTCTCGCCAGTCGGTCCAGTTCTTCATTATTTCCAGTAAATATGAGGAGATCGGTAGGGAGATTAATGCTTTGCACAGAGGTGTGACTGTGATCGACGGGACCGGGCTTTATACGGGAAAGCAAGTGAAAATGATGTTTGTCTTGGCAAAAAGAGCCAGTCCAATACGATTTTCCAAATCATCAATGATATCGATCCGAGGGCTTTCGTTTCGCAAAGTGCCGTTATCGGTGTATACGGGGAAGGATTCGATCATTCAAAGTGAAGAAGAAAACTAATTGACGCTTTGTTTAGAGTGCTTCTATGTCCATACTCTTTTTTCGAGATCCTCTGTCACTCTATCACTAACAGCTTTGCAAGCATTGGTAAACATGATACACAGGAGTGATACATGCCGGATTCATGTATCACTCTGTGTACTTATGTATCACACTGTCTCGTCCTGATTTTGGTTGACTGTGTATTAAAAAAATCCTGTTATAGGTTGTCTATAAATGTAAAAAAACAGACAATCCTTTCTTAATCCTAAAATAAGTTACCTTATCCTGTTTCACTACAG
>ENA-OQCS01001207-OQCS01001207.1-human-gut-metagenome-genome-assembly--contig:-NODE-1207-length-13629-cov-2.077618_pt1 | contig 13629 bp, 18 predicted proteins | sample MGYA00242757_ERZ504575 | MGnify/ENA primary metagenome ERZ504575 (study PRJEB26092, sample SAMD00036297) | human gut metagenome | host: Homo sapiens | study: EMG produced TPA metagenomics assembly of...
AAAGAAATAACAGCGCCGCCCACCGCCAGCAGGCAGACTACTATCATTGCCAAATGAGTTTTAGATAATCTGCGTATTGCCTGCAACATATAATCACCACTTTCGCTTATGAATCTTCCTAAGCTCAGTATATCACCACGCCGAAACGCCCGCAACTAATAGCAAAGGCACAGCAGACCTGTCACCAGCATCTGCTATGCCCCTATATCTATACATATTAAGCTGTTACTTCAGGCAGTACGTTCCGTCGCAGCCTCCGCCACAGCGGCAGCAAAAAATGCCTGCGCCAGCTCCGCCAGATACGCCGTGTCCTTAACGCCGGCCATTTCGTAGGCGGAATGCATCGCCAGCTGCGCCAGGCCGATATCCACCGATTTGATTGCTACCTGAGCGGTAGAGATATTGCCTAAGGTAGAACCGCCTGCCATATCCGAACGGTTATAGAAAAGCTGCAGCGGCACGTTCGCCTTTTTAGCCAGCAGCTGCACCAATGCGCCGGATACCGCATCCGTAGTATATTTTTGGTTAGCGCTGTATTTGACAACCACACCCTCATTAGGATAGGTCTTGTTCGTCAGGTCGTTCTTATCCGTATGATTAGGATGCACAGCATGCGCATTGTCCGCCGAAAGCATCAGGCTGTTGGCCAAAGACACCAGATAATCCTCCTCGTCCCTGCCCAATGCCATGTTGATGCGCTGCAGCGCATCCTTTAAGAAGGTCGCCGCCGCGCCCTGTTTCGTGCCGCTGCCAACCTCTTCGTTATCCAGCATGCAGAATACCGGCACACTCTCGCCTGCTTCTGCCGCCAAAAAGCCCTGCAATCCGGCAAACACGCACTGCAAATCATCCAGCCTGCCGCCGGCAACATATTCCTGTTCCAGACCGACTGTAGTCGCCGGCATTCTGTTGTACAGGAAAAGCTCCGTATCCACAATCTGCTCTGAGGTAACGCCGCAGGCCTCCGCCAACAGCTTCTGCAGGCCGTCCTTAGCCGCAGCACTGCCGATAAGCGGCAGCATATCCGTCTGCGCGTTCAGCTTTACGCCCTCGTTGGCTTCCCTGTTCATGTGGATTGCCAGATTCGGAATCATCATCAGGTCCTGCTCAACATTAACAAGACGCGCTTCCAAGCGGCGTCAACGTTGCATAGCACACGTCCGGCAACGGAAAGCGGCCTGTCAAGCCAGGTGTCAGCAGCATGCCGCCGTACTTTCCACATTCAGCTTCACATACTTTGTCTACCACAATTTCCGCATTATTCTTCAGCTTGAACGCCGGCGAATCGCAGTGGCAGGCGTAAACCTGAAAGCCCAGGTAAGCCTTTTTGGGAAGCACAAAGGCCAATAGCGCCGAACCGTTACGGCTGACATAATATTTGCCGCCTTCCTGCAGCTGCCATCTGCTGTTTTCCTGCAGCTCGGTAAAGCCTGCAGCCGCCAGCTCCACCTTAATATTTTTCACGGCGAAAAAGCTGTTGGGCGTTTTATCCAAAAAAGCGCACAGCTTCGCATTCAGCTCCGTATAAGCCATTTCCATTTCTATCGCTCACCTCTTATAAAAATCCTTGGTATATTACTCTTTAAAGCGCTCACGCAGCAGCTTTATTTCCGCAGCGTAGCCCGGCAGCTCGTTAGGTGTTTCCAAGTAAAACGGCAGTGTGCGCAGCGCCGGATGGTTAATCACCGCCGTCAGCGCCTCCAAGCCGATATTGCCTGCACCGATGCACGCATGCCTGTCCTTGTGGCTGCCGCAAATATTCAGGCTGTCGTTCAGATGCACCGCCTTCAAGCGCTCCAAGCCGATAATTTTGTCAAACTGCGCCAGTACGCCGTCCAAATCATTAACGATATCATAGCCACCGTCAAAAATATGACAGGTATCAAGGCAGACGCCCATCTTTTCGTTAAGCTGCACCTTGCTCAAAATCGCCGCCAGCTCCTCAAAGCTGCGGCCAACCTCCGTGCCCTTGCCGGCCATCGTTTCCAGCAGAACCGTAGTGTGCAAATCCTTGTGCAGCACACTGTTGAGCAGCGCCGCTATTTTTTCTATGCCAACCTCAGCTCCCTGCTTCACATGGCTGCCGGGATGAAAATTATACATATTCCCCGGCACATATTCCAGCATCGCCAAATCGCCCTCCATCACCATCTGCGCAAACTCCAGCAGCTTTTCGTCTGCTGCACATGGGTTCATCGTATACGGTGCGTGTGCCAGAATGGGCGCAAAATTGTGCTCCTGCATCAACGCGTTCAGCGCCGCCGCGTCCTCCGGCTTCACAGCCTTCGCCTTGCCTCCACGCGGATTGCGCGTAAAAAACTGAAACGTATCGGCACCGATCGACAGCGCCGTCTTTCCCATCGCTAGAAAGCCCTTCGATGAGGATAAATGACAACCTATATGTAACACTTGCTCAATCTCCTTTGCTATTTTTCCACCAGCTGATAGCTTTCCGCCAACAGCTCCTGCACCAACGAAATGTCTGCATCCTTTTGCAGCATTACCGTCAGCCAATGCTTTTTGTTCATATGATACGCAGGATAAAAATGCTGCCTGTCCACCAGCTGCTCAATCTTTGCCGGTGGCAGCTTAATATTCAAAACATCAACCTTCCCCGCCTTCGCTAAGCCCAGGCTTTTATAGGGAATCGTCATAAACAAAGCGTACCATTTATTTCTCCGCGCCGTCTTAAAGGTAAAATTCTCCGGTGTTTCCGGCCACGGAGCGTCGGGTACAGTGCCGAAGCGCTGCGAGCAGTAATCCATCAGCTGCAGCTTAACATTGCTTTTAATCAGGCACTGCGTTTTTATTTCTTCCAGCAGAGCCTCTGCTTTCTCGCGCACGCTCATAACGTAACCGCTGATGTTATCGGCAACGTTAAATGGCAGGTACTCCTCATCTGTATCGCGTTCCAAAACATTTACGGATAAGGCCTTGCCTGCAAGCGTAACGACAGCGTAAAACTCTGTTTCCGGCAGTGTCTTGCGCAGTGTCAGCCCTGCGCCCTCCCGCACAAAAGCCGTAGGCAGCGCTTTTTTTATATCAACATCATATTGGTCTAAAATCGGATAAAGCATTTCCGTTCTCTCCTGCAAATAAAATTATATGCACCACCGGTATAATCGCCTAAGCAATCAGAACTCCTGCACAACCTCAAAGCGGTACTTTTGCTTAATCGCAGGATATTTTTCGCGGTCCACCTCGCTCATAAACATAGCGTAAGGACGGGCGCAAATTTTGAACGGAACATACAGCGCCTGATACACCACCAGCTTTTCGCCGGTCTCCGTGTGCTCGGCAAAGGCCAGTATTTTATATAAGTATTCCGTCGTAGGATTTTCGACAGTTTCTCTTTTAAAATGGCGCACAATGTCGCCCATATGCATTTCTCTAGTCATAGTATTAACCTCCGTATTTTGTTTATATAATTATAACACGTTTTTTCATAATAAAGTAAAAAAGCGTCCTGCCGTTTTTTCGGTAGAACGCTTTCTTAAACTTCTTATTTTTATTGATATACTAGGTCCTTCTAGGAAAACCTCTCGGAAACTCTCTATCCAACTCACTATAAATATGACGGGCTTGCTGCCATTCTTCCGAAAAGAACAAAAAGTAAATCAATGCACATATCAATAAAATAATCACCCAATCCTTAACCAACGTATAATAATCCTCTTTCATCAATATACCTAAAGATTTCTTAGCCTTAATTATTTCCGAATCACTGATTATTCTATCAACATATCTGAAACTCGTTTGGGAAGAATTCAGCTCAGCATACGTTCCTTCAAATATTTTTCAACTCGCCCATATCCGGGATAGCAATTTCTTATATCCTCATTTACATAAACGAAATCGCCCTTTTTCACGCATAACATATCTGTAATAAACCAGTCGCGCCTGATTTGCATTCCAAGCTTATACCTAAGCAACAAAAATTTATGCTTTTCTTTATCTGCATGATTATCATAAAGCAAAAAATTTCTGTTATTCTTGCCTCGACGAATTCCTCTGTCACTGTCAACAACCATACAAAACGGATCATCAACAAAAGCTTTGTTTTGCGGAGTGTCCGAAGCGCAAGCAGGAGACTTCTTTTGTACTTTGGCGACAAAGCTTTTCCTTCTGCATCCTCAGAATATTTTCCAATCGCATCCGGCTCTTTCGGTTGCACTTTCGGCCGCAAATATTTTGCATTTACGCTTTTATAACAATATTCCGGCAAGGCATATCCGCCAATTCACTGTAAAAAATACCACGCACTGTTACAACCTTACGGCCATCACGCGTAGTAACATAAACCTTATCTCCTGTTTTGATATCATCTATATCGCACATATAATCATACAGCTTGCTGCTGTTATAAAATTGTACTCTTACAAATATACGCATTGCACACACTCCGCTCTTTCATAAAGCTCATCAGCTCTAATTCGTTTACTTTCTTTATTTAGCCGCAAATCTTTACCTTTGCCAAAGCCTCCTGAAACTTATCGCCCAGGGAATCTGATAACTAAATTATATACGATACCATGGACAGAAACTGTCATTGCTCTCATAAAAAAGCTATAGAATAAAAATTTTACATCACCTATGCTTAAATTCATCCTGAAAGCAAAAAGAGGATAACGTACCGCGAAAGTACATTATCCTCGTGCTGTTATAGGTAACTAACAGCCACATCCCTATTCTTATATTACAGCCTCATACAAGTTTCTAAAAGTTTAGCAACAACTTCACTCCGTAAAAAAAGATTACGCCGCCGCAGACAATATTCACCCTGCGTAAAAATACTGTATCAAGCCTGTCTCGAAAAACCAAAATCAACAGCGTCAAACCTTTGTGGTTTGTCTGTTATAAATTACTCTTTTCTAAGTTCATACCGTGTGGTACGACTTTCACCAATCTGTTTGATTTGACCACTATCTACCATTGCTTTCAGAATACGACCAGCCGTAGACTGACTAACCTCCAACAGTGTCTGTGTTTCTTTTCTGGTAATCATCAGGTGCTCCCTTAAAAATTGCAGAACTTTTTCCTCATTTGAATCCAAGTCCAGAGCTGCCGCATTTTCAAATTTCTTATGTGCTTCTGCTGCTTTTGGCGTGAAATTCACATTAGGAAGAATGATTTTAAAAGCGTTGTTAGTTGTCTTGATCTTCGGTTGCACCAGGGCATTTGCATAAGCTCCCATGATTTTCTTCATGCCGGTGCCATATGCTTCAATCAACTGCAAGCGGTAAAAAACATTAGCAAGGTGCGGATTCTGCAAACAGAAACACCCATCATCAAATCGTCAAGTTCCAAACCGGGAAGCAGCCCGCCGATGGACACGAATTCAATCCGATCATCGTATATGCTGATCAAGGTGCTGGCTCGGAAAGAATAATCTCGGTGTACTAGCGTGTTCAGCAATGCCTCGCGGACGGCGACCTCCGGATAGTCCCGTGTATCAATCCGCAAAAGCTTCCGAAATGTCGCATGTGTCTGATTGTGGAAATCAATATAGTCGTAGACATCATTGAGTTGCTGCATCAGAGAGCCGGAAAACTCCCGGCGATCCTTAAATACATTCTGATTGATTCCTTCAAACACGGCCGCCTTGATTGTGTGGGGACACTGCTCAGACAGGAGCAACCCTAAATTCGTATAAATGCCATCTGCGGAAACGATTTTCAAAGTCTGCATTTGCGGCTGTCCAAATACAACATTGCGTTTTTCAAATTCCTTTTTTGTTGCCTCAAAGGTCAATGCCTGATTGATAGACCGCATATTCTCAAAGCTATCTCCATCGGTTTCCTTGATCATCTGCCGAATAGCCGTATCTGTTGCCGGTACAGAAGAATATCCCTGCCGCACATAGACACCCTCAGGCCGCAGTCCTTTCTTTGCCAGATAATAGGGACGGTTTGTGCCGCGCTGAATGTTGACGGCCACAACTGCTTTTCCATCACATTCTAGCGTTTCATAGTGAATGAACATAGTAACATCCGGCTTTACGGCATCCCGTACCATATTGGAAATCTGCAAGGCACATTTATCCGCATTTTCAATTCCCAACACTGTGCCATCGTCTGCCACACCTACATAAATCGTGCCTCCGTCACAGTTGGCAAAAGCAATAATCTCTTTTTTGATGTCATCCATCACTATGGACTTTAATTCAACCGTTTCTGTTTCCCGGAATCTCATTCTGCTCACTCCCTAGTTCTATTCTAATCATATTCTAATCATTCTAATCATAATTGTCAATCACACTGCTTAGAATAATGAGTAGCATGGGCATCAACAAGAGCAGCATGTGTCCTAAATTTTATATATTATTCGGGACACTTGGCACAAATTATCAGCTACAAGCGAAAAAAGGCTGACGCGCACCTTTTTCCACGATCACCTCGTTATTATATGTTATACTTTGTTCATCGGTTGAACACCGACATGTTCCAAAAATCAAGCCTACTGAATTACTGACCATATAATCCAGTAGGCTTTTTTATGCTTTAAAAATTTTTATTTATCAATCTGCTCTTATCTATATATATTTCTCCGTTAACCGCATTTTGAAAGCGCTTTTATCAGGATTAACAAATCTGCCATCTGCTTTAACATACTCGCATTTCACGTTACTTCTATAATAGAATTATAGCACAAAGGACTACTGCAGTATATAATAAACAGCATTGGAAATTATCTACTCTATCTCTACACTCCTGTATATAAAATCATTTTCAAACAAAAACAGAGAATAGTGCTGTTATACACTATCCTCTGCTTTTTATTCCACCAATCAACTGTCACGATTGGACTAATTCTGGTGGAGATGAGGGGAGTCGAACCCCTGTCCGAAAATATTGCCATACAACTTTCTCCGAGCGCAGACGTCATACTTTGTTTCGCGCTGCGATTGCCTGACGACGGGCCTTCACATTGCTATCCTACAGAGTTTCCCTTAAAGCCTATAGGAATCAGCCTTAAGGTATCCCACTATTGACTGTCATTCCTCACCCGCGGGAGGAGGCTCAGAGACAGTTAGCAGATTAAGCTGCTAAAGCGTATTCTTGTTCAGCGTTTATATTTAAACGTGCCCACCGATTATCGTGCAGATGGAACCACGGCTCGCTTATCATACCGCACCTACCCCGTCGAAACCAGTACATCCCCAAATTGGAATATATCGGTGAAAGAGCCGATACGCTACAATGATATTTTACTATGCTTTAGTCAAAAAGTCAAATGACTGTGCATGAAGAATTTGTGAATTCACCCGTCTATCAGCGATTCCTGTCCTTCAGCGCGCGCTCCATCTCACGCTTAGCGTCGCGCTTGGCCATATCCTGACGCTTATCGTACAGCTTCTTGCCTACTGCCAGCGCCAGCTCCATCTTCACCAGACCATGCTTAAAGTACAGCTTGAGCGGTACAAGCGCATAGCCCTTTTCCTTCACCTTGCCGATGAGCTTGTTAATCTCCGCACGGTGCAGCAAAAGGCGGCGGCTGCGCAGCGGATCATGGTTAAAGATGTTGCCATGGTCGTAGGGGCTGATGTGCAGATTATACACAAAGACCTCCGCCTGACGTGTTACCTGCGCATAGCTGTCCTTCATGTTCGCCTTGCCCGCACGCAGGGACTTTACCTCCGTACCGGTCAGCGCAATGCCTGCCTCAAAGGTTTCGTAAATGGTAAAGTCATGGCGTGCCTTACGATTTCTGCTATAATTTTAATCTTTTGTTCTGCCATAATTATCTGCTTTTCCTATTCTTTTTTCTGCTCTTTTTACCGGACTTGCTGCCGCCCTTAGAACTGCTCTTCGGCGCAGGCTTGCCGTGCTTGGCGCTGCGGCGTCCGGCCTCTTTATTCTTCGCACCCTTGTGCTTTTTCTTCTGCGTTTCCGCACTCAGAGCGATGCTCTGCGTGCTGCGTCCGCTGCTCGGCTTCTGCTTCATCAGCAGCTGCTGGCGGATGTGCTCGCGCACGCCTGCGTTTTCCCCTGCCATAATGAAGTCGATGCTTACATCGCTGATATTTACCTGCAGCACCTCAATGCGCACCTTATCACCCAGGCGATAGGTGTGACCGCTGTGCGTGCCGACAAGAGCATAACGCTCCTCGTAATATTCGTAGTAATCATCCATCAGGCTAGAAATATGCACCAGGCCCTCAACACCGTTCTCCAGCTCGACGAACATACCGAAAGCCGTCACGCCGGAAATAACGCCGTCAAATTCTTCGCCGATATGGTCTGCCATATATTCGCACATTTTGAGGTCAACGGTTGCACGCTCCGCATCCGCTGCCGCACGCTCACGAATAGAAGAATGATCGGCAATAACGTCCAGCTTATCGCCCAGCTTTTCGGCATCTGCTTCCTTCAGTGTAGGCTTGGCCATCCAGGCGCGCAGCAGGCGATGCACAATCAGGTCCGGATAACGGCGGATTGGCGAGGTAAAGTGCGTATAATACTTTGCCGCCAGGCCAAAGTGTCCGATATTATCCGTCTGATAAACAGCCTGCTTCATGGAACGCAACGCTACCGTAGTTACCAGGCGTTCTTCCGGACGGCCGGCGATTTCCTTCACGGCCTGCTGAATATCCTTCGGCTCCGTTTCTTCCTTGGGAATAAACTTAATATTGAAGTTTGCCAGCAGCTTGGCGAACTCCTGCATTTTTTCCTCGTTCGGAATATCATGCACGCGGTAGATGAACGGCCAGTGCTGATTAAACATGTGCTGCGCAACTGTTTCGTTGGCCGCCAGCATGAACTCCTCGATAATCGACTCCGCATTACCGTGGATGCGCTGCACAATCTCAATCGGGTGCAGCTTTTCGTCCAGAATAACCTTCTGCTCCGGCAAATCAAAGTCTACTGCGCCACGGCGCGCACGCTTGTCATGCAAAATCTGGCGCAAAATATCCATGCGGGCAATCATCGGCAAAATGTCCTCATACTTGTCGCACATTTTCTTGTCGCCTGCCAAAATTGCGCGCACAATATTGTAGCTCAAACGGTGACGTACATTGATAACCGCCGGGAAAATCTCGTAGCTGAGCACCTTGCCCATTTTGTCGATATGCATCTCGCAGGCCATGGACAAACGGTCCTCACCGGCATTCAGGCTGCAGATACCGTTCGACAGACGCTCCGGCAGCATCGGCAGTACGCGGTCGACAAGATAAACGCTTGTGCCGCGCTCTCTTGCTTCCTTATCCAGCACGCTGTCTTCCGTAACATAATAGCTGACATCCGCAATATAAACGCCCAGCAGGTATTCGTTATCGTTAATCTGCTCTACATAAACAGCATCATCCAAGTCCTTAGCATCCTCGCCGTCGACGGTTACGACAGTGCGTTCACGCAGGTCACGGCGACCTGCCAGCTCACTCTTTTTAATAGACTTCGGCACCTTGCGCGAAGCCTCCAGCACCTCATCCGGGAAGGTCAGCGGCAGATCATTCTGCTTGATTATCGACAGAATCTCCAAACCCACATCACCGATGTTGCCCAAAACCTCGGTAACCTTGCCCTCGGCCTTGCGGTGCTCCTGCGGCCATTCGGTAATTTCTACTACTACCTTCTGCCCATCCTTCGCACCGTTAAGTGCTTGCGCATAACATATACATCCTGACCGATGCGCTTGTCGTCAGGCGTTACAAAGGCAAAATCACCGGTCTGATGGAAAAACGCCTACTACCTTATTATTAGCATGCGTGATGATACGCAGGATTTCGCCCTCAGGTTTTTGCCCTGCGCCGCATTATTCACACGCGCCAGCACACGGTCATTGTTCATCGCACCATGCAAAGCGCGCGGCGGAATGAACACGTCCGGTCTGTCGCCCTTGTTATCCGGAATAACAAAGCCAAAGCCCTTGCTCGTCAGCTGAAAACGCCCGGCAACCAGGCCCATTTTCTCCGGCAGGCCGTATGTTTCAAAGCGTGTTTTAATAATCTCGCCGTTCTGCTCCAGCGCCAGCAGCTCATCCCAAAACTTGTTGGATTAACATCATGCCCCAGCGCATCCACCAGCTCCTCCGAGGTCATCGGTGCATAGCTTTCTTCACGCATAAAATTTAATATTTTTTCACGTACATCCTTCGTCTGCATAATTTTACCTCTATTCTTCTTCACCCTCGCCTGCGGCGAGCTTGCGCGACGGTTGCGGCGTTTCATCCACAATCATCATCTTCGACAGACATTCCGCCAACAGCTACCATCCTTTTTGCAGATAGTTCCCTGCATTTCAACCATACGCCCCTTGCGCTTCAGCTCGCGCCCGGTGCAGACAACCTCTTCACCTATCGCCAACGGCTGACGGTAGCGGATTTCAATCTTCGCCGTATAGGAAGGCTTGCCCTCCTTGGCAAAAAGATAATTGCCTGTCACCTCATCCAGCAACACTGCCACCAGTCCGCCGTGCATACGTCCGGGATAGCTCTGGTGCTCCCGGCGCGGCGTAAAATACGCTGTACATTTGTCGTCGTCAATTTCAAACCGCATATGTAAACCGCTGGGATTATCCTTGCCACAGGCAAAGCACCAGCTGTATTCGTTATTATTCAACAATGACTTATCCATATTTCTTCGTTTACCCTTCAATATCCTTTTATTCCGCAAAAAAATTGGCGATTTCCTTAAAAACTGCCTCATGCTCGCGGTCCAATGTCAGAATATGCCGCTGTGCTCAAACCAGACTAATCTTCTGCTGCTGGCCGCAGCTAATTTGTTATAGATATATTCGGCACTGCGCGGCTGCACGGTATGCTCTGTTTTCGACTGCAAAATCAAACAGGGGATTTTGATTTCCGCCAGCAGCTTGTTCTTGCATTCATTAAGCAGCTTAAAAAGACTCATCAACGGCTTCGTCGGCATTTTGGCATAGGAGATGCAATATTCCTGCAGCTCCTGATAATTCTTCTTGTGCTTAGGCAGGTAGTGGATGAAAAAGCGCAAGAACGCTAACAGCGGCGCACGCTTATCCTGCACAAAAATAGGTGCCGAAATAAAAGCAGCCTTCTTCACCGGCAGCTTTGCTGCCAGCTTGATAGCCAGCAATCCGCCCATCGACAGGCCTGCCACATAAACGCTGTCAAAGCGCGCCAGCAGCTCCAGGCATTCCGCTTCAGCAGCAGCATACCAATCCGTCGCGGTGGTTGCCTCCAGGTCTTGATGCTCGTGCCGTGGCCGGGAAGGCGCACACAGCTCACAGTATAACCAAGCGCATGCAGATAATCACCCAGCGGACGCATTTCCGACGGCGCACCGGTGTAACCATGCAAGAGCAAAACTGCCTTATTATTCTTTCCCTCCAGCAGAAATGATTCTGCACCTTCAATTATCCGCACAAGCTTCACCTCAAAATTATTCTATACTAATTTATATTATATCATAAAAAAAGCATACTGATTACAGCATGCTTTGATTTTGCAAGAACTTCATACATTGCGATGCAGAAAAGTACTGATTTTTGCCAACTACATACATTGCAATGTATGTAAATTGGTGTTTTTGAAAGGTTTTATACATCGGAATGTAGATAAAGAGGACGGTGCGCACCGTCCTCTTTTCATTTATTTAAGTTCTTATACTGCATATTTTCGCTACCAGTTAAAAGCTTAATATCTTCTTGATGCCACTCATCGCAAACATCAAAGAATTCCTCACTCTTGCGTTTTTTGAAAATACGAAAAGGTTGCTCTGTCGAGTGTCATATATATGACAAACGTCTGCAACATGAACAACATCACAAACCTGAGCCAAAGCCTTATCATAGCGTTCTATTATTTTCTCGACCGGCACATCATGTCCACCTTCTGCGACACGAGATTTTATTCGATAAACATTAATAAAAGGGTCAACAGTTAAAATATAGTAACAACGTATAAAATAACCTGCTTCCTTAGCTCGTTGCAACAAATTTAAATTTCTAGGTGTAGACATAACTGTTTCAAAACAGAAGTCCTCTCTATTTTTCAAATGATCCTCTCTCTGCTTTTCAGCAATTTGCGCTGCAGTCAAATCATCGCATTTTAAATTTTTCTTGATTTCATCAGCATTAATATAGTCAACAGGTGGTTTTAATAAATCTGTAAAAGTACTCTTACCGGAACCGTTTGGTCCAGCAAAAACGATTATCTCCGGCTTTTTATTTGACTCTTTCGCTGTAGCGTCCATGATTATATCTCCCACATACCTGAGTTTTGCTACCATCACTGCCAATTACACAAATACTCTGCGTTTCTCTATCATATGTAAAAATAGGCACATCCATAGCACGTTTCTTTTCTAATGCAATTTTTACGGCACAATTTAGCACGTTTTACAACCTGCTCGTCAGAAATATATTTTTGTTGACTCATAAGACACCAACCTTTCTAAACACATTATCCTACTTACATAGTACTGTATTTCAGCAAAAAAGTCAAAAGCTATCTTGCGCATGCAAAAAGAGGACGGTGCGCACCGTCCTCTTTTCATTTATGCATATGCGATTTTTTGCTTTTCAGCGGATTGACGTAAAGTAAATTAGAAGCTGAATACTACTTGGCTCCACAGAGTTTGAGCGTCCGGAGTGCCTTTTGCTTCTTTGGATTCCAGATCATAGTAGGTTACGCCTGCTACGATGTTTTTAGCCAGTGCATAGTTAGCACCTACGCTGTAGCCTTTGAAGCCTTCATCGAAGTAGATACCATCCATGGTGTGAGCAACAACGGTGCCTGCACCTTGATCATAGTAGGAAGCGTTCAGGCCCCAAGAACCAGCTTCAGAAGCTTTTGCACCTTTGTAAGCCAAGTTCAGAACATAACCATCTTTGGAAGTTTTATCGAAAGTAGCTTTGCCATCTTTAGCATCGCTAGAAACAGTTACTTTGTCAATATCGCTTCTCATGTAGTTGCCAGAGAATTTCAGGTCTTTAGCCAGGTTGAAACCTAAACCAACAGTCCAGATTGCATCGTCATCAGCAGCTTTTTCCAGGTTTTTAAATTTGTAATAACCAGCGTTAGCATCAACAGCACCGATTTTAGCAGTCAGCTCTGCATATGCAACATCATTGTCAGCAACAGCGTTAGCATCGGTAGCTTTGCCATAACCAGCAGTCAGTTTAACGTCTTTGCCATAGGAAGCTTGTACGCCGTCCATACGGTTATCATGGATGTTACCGCCGGTGATATCAGTTTTGTTATAACGGCCAGCTTGAACAGCAACGCCGCCAACTTTACCATTTACATATGCGCGTTGGAATTTAACATCTTCTTCGCCAGCATTTGCATCTTCACCAGTGAAGAATTGTTGGTTACGCAGCATTGCGGTATAAGTCCAGTCATCGTTTACTTGACCAGTTACAAAAATATCGGAACGCAGACGACCTTGGTGATTAGTGAAACGACGAGTATCAGGATTGCCTTTTTTACCAGTTTTTCCCAGTTTGTCTCCATCATAGGAAGCATAGGAAGCTTTGATGGTACCAGTGATTTTAACGTTGTCAGCTTTTTTCTCCAGAGCAGCAACGCGAACGCCCAGGGTGTCCAGCTCGTCAGCGAATTCAGCAGCCAGCTTGTCAACGTTAGCGCCTTTTGCCATAGCTTTAGCAACGATTTGAGCCATTTCATAACGGGTCATCAGTTTGTCGCCAC
>ENA-OQCS01001208-OQCS01001208.1-human-gut-metagenome-genome-assembly--contig:-NODE-1208-length-13625-cov-2.968514_pt1 | contig 13625 bp, 21 predicted proteins | sample MGYA00242757_ERZ504575 | MGnify/ENA primary metagenome ERZ504575 (study PRJEB26092, sample SAMD00036297) | human gut metagenome | host: Homo sapiens | study: EMG produced TPA metagenomics assembly of...
TGTGAGTCTGGAAATACCGGAACAGAAGGTGACGGCGATTGTGGGGGAGAGCGGCTGTGGCAAGACCACGCTTATCAAGCTCCTGCAGGGTTTTTATTTGCCTAGCCATGGCAGCATCAAGATTGGTGGAACAGACTTGTGCGACATCAACCCTCATTATTGGCGAAGTATCACAGGTTCTGTAATGCAGGAGAGTTTTATCTTTAGCGACACCATTGCTCACAACATAGCTCTCGATACGGACCGACTTGAAATGGATCGTGTGCATCGTGCTGCCATTATGCTAATGCCGATGCTTTGTGCGCAAGATGCCAATGGGATATTATACAAGAATTGGTATGGAAGGAAGTGGCGTGAGCCAAGGTCAGCGCCAACGCATATTGATTGCACGTGCCATCTACAAGAATCCGAAGTACATCTTTTTTGACGAAGCAACCAATGCCCTTGACACAACCAATGAGGCAGAGATTATGCATCATTTGAATACCTTTTACCACGGAAGGACTGTGGTGGTAGCTGCCCATCGCCTAAGCACGGTGAAGAATGCTGATCAGATACTAGTCATGAGACAGGGTAGGATAGTGGAGCAAGGTACGCATAAGGAATTGGTGGCAATGAATGGATATTATTATGACCTGTTAAAGAACCAATTGGAAAATTTCAATTCAACGTCACCTTCAATGGCATCAAGAAGTTGAATCCTGGCAAGATGATGAATCCCTTGCAGCAGAAATGTTGCAAGGGATTTTTCTTCACTAAAACTATGACTTGTTTTTATTAACGGCTTCTCAATAGGGATAATGCATAGAGAGGCAGTATGGTGACATGCCTTATGGCATCATCGTCCTGCTTGTCAATGTAATCAAATGATCCGAAATTCTCTAAGGAACAACGGAAGGCTTCGGTGAGCTTTTTCTCTCTCATGAATAGCCAGAGACTCTTCATGCCGCCCTGGGTGCCCGATTTGATTTCGATAGGGGTAATCTTCATGTTGTGGATTTCCAGATAGTCTATCTCGCAACACTCTTCCCCTTCTGCTCCCAATAAAACATCTTCTGGCGCTGGATGCATGGTTTGTAACGCATCATCTCGAGTCCGGCAACCATTTCTGTTACACCTCCCTTATTGACAAGTTCCTGAGGGGTGCCGGCTAAAATAAGTTCTATGAGCTGCTGAGACAGGTCGCCTTCCAGTTGAAGCACGGCTAACAGTAATCCTGGGTCCAGAAAGAGAACCTTCATGCTTTTCTCGTCAGCTTCCGCATCCAGCGGAATACCATTGCCCGAGGTAGCGACCACAGGAGTAACGATTCCCGCAAGTGTCAACAGGCGGAGGGCTTCTCTGATTTGTGAACTCTGATAATCTGCTGATATTTGCTTGTATGTCAACTTCTCTCCTGCCTGATGGCAGATACCACGCATCGTTGTGCGCAGTAAATCTGGGTTGACTCTCTTTTTATACTTGCTGAAATCATCTTCGTATGTCAGTATGATGTCTTCCTGGATGTTTCTGCATCGGTTGAAATCGTGTGTCTTGGTCCATGCCAGAACAGATTCCGGCATGCCTCCAACAAGCAGGTAGGTGCGGAAGTATTCCACGAGTTTATCATGGAAGGCTTGATCTAAAGACTGGTTTCCGTATGCTTCATTCCGGAGAAGGATGAGTCCTTCTTCGTGATTGGCATACAGGAATTCATCGAAAGTCATCGGATACATGAAGAGCGAGTGAATCCTTCCTACTCCAAAAGTAGGGAGCTCCTGAAGTGCAAATTCCAGAAGTGATCCTGCGGCTATGACATGCAGCTCAGGATAATCTTCCTTGAAGAAGCGTAGTGCCATGATGGCTTCAGGGCATTCCTGAATTTCGTCGAGGAAGAGAAGCGTCTTACCTGCTTCTACAGGGACATTGATATAACTGCTGATTTTTTTAGCAATCAATCGTACGTCAATATCCCCCTGGAAGAAGGTTTTGATTGCCTTGTTACGTTCGAAGTTTACCTCGGCGAAATACTCGAATTGCTTTCCAAAGTTTTTGACTGCTGAAGACTTTCCAACCTGTCGGGCACCACGAAGCAGCAAGGGTTTTCGCATGGAATCTTCCTTCCAGGCGATGAGTTCTGAGTCTATGTTTCTATGTATATATTCTGTCATAATTGTAACTGCTTGAATAACAGGCGCAATATAGCGAAAATACTCAAATTCGAGAAATAAATCGCGTTAAAATACTCAAATCCGAGAAATAATCGGCGTTAAAATACTCAAATCCGAGAAATAATACGACCTGCACGGTTGAAATTACCCAATACGCCCTGAACCAACGGTCACCGTCCGAAGGGAAAGGTAAAGGGCAGAAGCTCCTAGCCCAGGGCATCGCCCTGGGTAATTATGGACGCGTCTTATTGATTGCTATTATACCCAGGCGATGCCCTGGGCTAAGAGCTTTTGGGCTTTCAGCCGTTTTAACCGTATAGTTTGTTTTTTTTATTGTCGGATAAGCGAAACGAACGTTAGACGTCATCTGCAACAAATAAGGCACGGTGGTCGGGAAAGGGTGGTTGTGAATATACATTTTTTATATATCTTTGCAATCAATAAGAATCTTTTTTGTATAACCGATAAACATGTAAGGCTTATGAGACGGAAATTTCACAGTTTAACTTTTGTGTTCATGGTATTGTTGATGATGTTGATGACGTTCGCTTCATGCAGTAAAATTCAGGATTTGCTGAATGAGGGAGATGATGATGACGACGACGATGGAGGCATTAATCCGCCGGAACTCGTAGAAGGAAGAATGGAAGACATCGCTCTTTCGGGTATCGTGAGAGATGCCAGCGGCACTCCAATCGAGGGTGTGAGCATCGTGAGCGGCTCTTCTTCTGCTACTACCAATACCGATGGATTCTTTGAATTCGACCAGATTCAGGTAGTAAGTGTCCCGAACGACCGCTCGGTAGTGAGATTCAGCAAGGCGGGCTATTTTGATGTGGTGCGTTCTATGAATGCTGACGATGATGCTGCCGATGGCGCAAGCTGGGAGGTAGTGATGTGCAAGAAGGAGAACAATGATTTCACCAGCATCAAGACCTATTCTTCTTCATCCGACCAGACCCTGCAGGCTGGCGAAATGAAGATTGATATGCCGCAGGATGGATACAAGGTGGATGGTACCGGACTCAGCTATACCGGAAAGGTGAAGTCGGAGATGGTGTATCTGGATCCTAACAATGAACGATTCTCTGAGATGATGCCGGGTGGCGATCTCGCTGCTGTGCGCTCCGATAACTCCAGCGCCCAACTGGTTTCCTACGGAATGACCGACCTGAATATGTATGCCGAAAATGGCGACAAGTTGCAGCTCAAGGATGGCTGCAAGGCAAAGCTTACTTTCCCGATACCAGCCGGAATGGGCGAGAATCCGCCAGCCAGCATCCCTTTGTGGAGCTCAATGAGAAGACTGGTCTCTGGAGGAAGAAGGAAGTGCCGCATTGCAGGGAAATGTATATGTAGGAGAAGTGGCTCATTTCTCCTGGGTCAACCTGGATTATCCTGAAAAGCAGGGCACCGTTTATGGATATGTAAAGGATGATACGGGCAAGGCTCTGCCAGGTGTAAGATTGAGCATCGGACAGTTGCTGGCTCCTACAGTAACAAATTCAGATGGATATTATTCTCATGAAGTTCCTGCCAATACTGCTTTCAGCATCACGGTAAAGGATCTGTATTATGGCGGCATCGACCAGAAGGTTTCTGTAAAGGTTCCTGCCCTTTCTCCTGGAGAAAGACGCCAGGTGGATATCACGCTGCCTCACCTGGTTCGCGTATATGGCAAGGTGATGAACGAGCGTGGCGACGGCATCCGATCTTCGGTATGGGTGCAGACGGATAAAGCTAAGACAGAAGTTCTCCAGACCGATAAGGATGGTAACTTCAATGTGTATGTACCGAAGGATATGAAGGGCAAGGCCACCGTATATGCCCGAACCTATCGGGTGATGAGATTTCCAGGGACATAACCATCGAGGATAAGGATGTATATGTAGAACTGATTGTAAGCGGTTCTGGAGGTGTCAATACCAATATGATCCATATCTTCTCTGATGTCCTGGGCAATGAAGCATGGCCTATACCAACCTATACGAATCCGATTAGCGGTGTGCTTCTTCTGGATGATAATTTGATGCTGATACCGGAAGAAAGAGCTAACATCTTTATGTCTATATTGGTAGCTCATTATGATAAGGAGAAGACTACCTATACGGATGGTGTAACAGCCAACGTGGCTAATCGGACAGAAAAGCGCCTGTTCCAGACTATGGCGGGCAAGGAAATGAAGTGTACCGTACAGAGAAACGGCAATGATTTCGTGTTCTCACTGGAAGGAAATGGAGCCTTTGGCAAGGTATCTTTTGACGAAGATGATGCCGATGATTTGGATTCTGATGAAAAATATGATGAAAATGCCAAGTTGGTTGGCAAGATGATGAGCTATCCGCTCCTGGCTACAGCCAAGACTCTTCGCAACGTCAAGCCGGTAGATGCAGGCTTCCCTTCTTTCACTCCACAGCTGGAGGCAAAGGCTCCTTTGGCACTGTTGATTACGGAAAGTCTCAATCTGGGTAAGGGCGGCATCATTTATTATAATGGTGGAAGCAGCGATTATCAGAAGTTGAAGAATGCGGCAGCAAAATTGGGCCTTACCAATATGGGAGAGGACAATGAGGATGGCTATATGTCGGTAACATTCTATTCGGCAAAGGAGAAGAAGCTGATTACGCTGGAGTATGATCCTCATGCTACAGGCGCTACAGACAAGAATACCTTTGAGGATATTGATGAATATGCCCCAATCTATATGATGGTATTGGATGGTGTAACCGAAGAAGCGCTCCGTGCATGATGGAGGATGACGATGATACCCGCAGCACCCGAGTAACAGCCCGCAAGCATTTCAATCCGATATCAAAATGTAAGTTTGATGGCTTTAAGAAGAAAAAAATGTTCAAAAAGCTTGCCCGTTTGCGTTAATTTGCCTATATTTGCAGGGTAAATTCGTAGAAAACCAAACTTTCGCAGTCCAGGACTGCGAAAGTTCTATAGGAAATGATAGAAATGATGAAAAATGATAAGCTTAACCTCTGGCAGGTTCTCCTGCCTCTCCTGCCTCTGCTGATGCTTCTGGCTTCCTGCCGGAAATCGGCAGAGGAAACTGCTGATAACCTGCGTATCGAAAAACTGCATCAGCTCGATGAACTCCTCAACAGGCTAAGACGGAAATAGAAAAAGGTATGAAGCTGGCGAAAGACAGCCTCACGTTTTATGAGTATTATGCAGGAAGAAGATGGTTCTGCCAGTCGGCAACGCCCGATTCTACGGTAGGCTATGTGGACCGCACCCTGCGTTTCGCCCTTCGTCAGCCCGATACTCCGCGCCGCAACGGACTTCTTGCCTATACCTACAACTGCCAGGGCATCAACTATCATAATTTTCATAGCAAGGCAGACGAGGTGGTTTCGCTCTACCAGTCTGCCTATGCCTATTCCATGCGTAGCGATGTGCAGCATCAGGCGCCTAGCATCTGTGCCAATCTGGGTGATGCCTATCTCTTCAAGAATCAGTTGCCGCAGGCTGCCTCCTGGTATCGCCGTGCGCTCTTTCTGGTAGATTCCCTCCAGTTGCCCAAGGAGGAGAATGTCTCCCTCTATGTGGGTCTGGCTACCATCTACCTGAAACTCAATGATTTTGATGCATCGCTCCAGTGCTATCAGCAGACGGAAGACCATCTCCCGCAGATGTCGCTGGCTATGCAGGCGTATTACCTGAACAATTACGGCAACTACTACTATTATAAGAAAGACTATGCCCAGTCGCTCCGTAAATTCCTGCAGCTGAAGCAGTTGCTGGAGAAGCACAAGAAGGGTGACTGCTTCGACATGTATCTCTGCAAGCTGAATATGGCAGATGTGTATCTCAATCTGGACAGCATTGCCCAGTCGGAGAAATATCTTGCCGAGAGCGAGCCTTTCATGGTGGCCAACCACGATCGAGAGGCGGTATATTACTGTAATACGATTCATATCGGTCAGGAGGTGAAGAAGGGAGATATGGCGGCTGTTACCCGCATTCTGGACAGCGAGAGGCGGCAGTTCGGCGAGGATCTCAGCAATCTCGTAGCCTTCAACCTGCGCCAGATCCGCAATCAGTATCTGCAGCGATATTACCTCGCCAAGGGCGATTACCGCATGGCATTCGAGAATCTTCGCAGGGATATGCAGAAGAAATGATTCGCTGGAGCACAACAGAAATCAAGATGAGAGCTTCTGAAATCAATGGACCGCTTTACCCAGGATACGCTGAAACTGCACCACGACCTGGTGCTTGAGCACAAGACGGCACAGCTGCACCAGACCCGCTTCATCGCCCTGGCGGTGGTGCTGCTGATTCTGCTGCTGTGTATGTTCTTCGTTATCAAGAGCATGCGATCCGGCAAGCGGCTCGAAGAGAGCAGGCATCGCATACTGCAGTTGAAGCTGGAAGGGGCAAGAAACCGAATCTCCCTCATTTCGTCTTCAATGTCCTCAACAACAAGATTCTGCATGCCGGTACGGCGGAAGCCGACGAGCTGATGGGGCTTGCCCGGTTGATACGCAGCAACCTCGACCTGTCCTGCCAGCCGAAGGTATCGCTAGCCGCAGAGATCGGTTTCGTGAAGCAGTATCTGGCGGTGGAAACTCCGCTGATGGGCGATGATTCGATTTCTCGCTGCAGATAGATCCCGAAGTGGATGTGGAGAATACGTATATCCCGTCTATGTTTGTCCAGATTCTCGTAGAGAATGCCTGGTTCACGGGCTGAGAGGCTGGGAGGGAAGGAAGATCTTGCAGGTAAAGGTAGGTAGAAAGCAGCCGGGCTATACCGTGGTTTCCGTGCTGGATAACGGCAGGGGATTCGATATCCGCCAGAAGGGGAAGAAGCGTACCGGACTGGGCATCATCACCCAGACCCTGGCAGTGGTGAACGAGCATAATCGCCGTAAGATGACCTTCTCGCTGCAGAACCGGAAGGCAGAAGACGGCAGTGTGGCTGGATGTCTGGCGCAGGTATGCATACCTGATGGCTTCGTGATGTAGCAGGACTTGCGGAATTTGAATATAAACAATATAATAAGGTGTATGAAAGTTGTAATCATAGACGACGATAAATCTTCAGGCAAGGCTTTGGCAGATTTATTGGAAACGAAATACGATATGGAGGTGCTGGGATGCGCGCTCTGTGGCTTGACGGCCTGGCGATGGTAAATAGGGACCAGCGATGTGCTCTTCCTGGATGTCCAGCTGCCCGATGTGAATGGCTTGGATTTCCTGGATAAGCTGTCGGGATTCGTGCACCGCCGCTGCCAGGTGGTGATTTACACGGCATACGATGAATATATCCTGACAGCTTTCCGCAAGCAGGCTTTCGATGTGCTGCTCAAGCCTATCAATCCCCAGGAGCTGGATACCATCGTCAGACGACTGGAGAAAGAGGCTGAGAAAGAAGCTGAGAAAGAGGCTGAGAAAGAGGCTGAGAGAGTGTAGGGGCTGGCGTGAAGAACGCACCCGTTGCTAACGGCAAGCTGCTCTTCTATACCAACTCCGTGGATTTCAGACTGGTGGATAAGGAGAATGTCTGCCTCTTCCAGTATAATCACGAAGTGAGATGCTGGGAGGTGGTGGTAGCTGACAACAGGAAGCCTATCAGGCTGAAACGCAGCGTGAAGAGCACCGACCTGCTTGCGCTCGCCCCTCATTTTATGCAGGTAAACCAGAAGTTCATCGTCAACATCAATTACCTCATCGAGGTGGTTGACAATGTGTGCCATTTCTATCCCCCTTTCGATGAAATCGACTATGTAAAGGTGGGCAGACTCTATAGAAAGAAATTGATAGATAGATTCTTAAGTATTTAAAAACATAATAATTATGATGAGAAATAAGTATTCGGTCATCATCATGATGATTGCCCTCTTCGGAGGACAGACAGCCTGGCACAGAAGGCAGGACGCGTAAAGAAGCAGAAAACGAAGGTACAGACGGAAGAAGTAAAGGCTGTGGTTCAGGAGGAACAGCCTGCAGTGCCGGAGAAGTCATCCCTGAAACTCCTCCCGTTCCGCAAGACCGGCTGGACACCCTCTATTACAACAAGAGTTGGAAGGTAACCCCTAACAAGGCTTTCGCCAACTATTATCGCCTGGCGCTCTATCCTGCTGATTCTACGGCAGCCAAGGAGTTCCGCACCTACTATATGAGCGGCGAACTGCAGGGCGAAGGCTGCTTTGTGGTCCTCGACAGGAAGGATGATGCCAAGAGCCAGTTTGCCGGCACCTTTACCACCTATTTCAAGGATGGACAGGTAGAGCAGAAGAAGACCTATCAGGCAGGACTGCTCTCGGGCGAATATACCTCTTATTATAATAACGGCAACGTGAAGGAGCATTTCTTCATGAACCAGGGCAAGAAGATGGGGGTAGGAGCCTCTTTCACGGAGAACGGCAGGGTGTGGCACCCTTACTCCCTACAAGAATGATATCCCTGAAGGATTTTTTGTAGTGGTGGATGCCGATGGCAACTATTCCAAGTATTCGCTCACCGACCACCAGCTATCCTGGAAACCCCTTCGCCTGATGAAATCCTCACCGAGTATAAGAACGGTGTGGCATGGCCTTACTACAACAAGAACGGACTCATCGTGGGCGTGAGCAATTCGATGGTAGATGAGAACATCGGCGATTACCGCGAAATCGGCGTCTTCATCGTCAACAAGAGCATGATCAATGTGGATATCGACCCTTCTCAGATTGAAATCTACGATATGAAGGGCGGCAAGCGAAAGGATTTCGAACTGGTGAGCGCTGATGAGTATGACAAGAAAATCTTCAAGTTCAAGAAGAAGGTGGCTAAGCGTGCGGTAAAGAACAAGGCGATAGTGCAGACCGAACGTGAGAACAATGTGAATGCCAACCTGGGCGCGCAGGTGTTTGATGCCGGAACCTCCAATACGCTGAAGGATTTCCAGACCCGTATCTGCCGGATGCAGCAGCTGGAAGACGGCAACCGCATGAAGTATTCCGACAAGATGCCTGAGGACCTGGGCTATCTGGAGCGCACCACCATCCATCCGGGCGAAGTGGTTTCGGGCTATCTCTATACCACCGACCGCAAGGCTGCCGATCTCTTTGTCAAGGTAAAGATCAAGGGCATCGACTATCTCTCGAGTGGAAGGCAAGCAAGAAGAAATAACGTGTGTGAGATGTGAATACTAACGATTAAAAAATAATGTAATGATGAAAAAGATTTTGATGATGGCCATTTTGTGCCTCGTATTTACAACAAGTGGTTTTGCACAGTTCAAGAGAACTGCATTCAATCATGTGGGTCTGAATGCAGGCGTGGGTACCGAAGGTATCAGTATCGGTGTTGCGGCTCCTATCTCCAATTTCGTGGAGCTGGAGGCAGGCGTGGATATTCTGCCTAAGATACTCAAGATATCTGAGCAGATGAACATAGAGGCAGATGCCTCTATCATCGTTCAGGGACAGTCGGTGAAGATTCCTGATTCACCGGTGGATGTGGATGCTGATTTCTCCCGTACAGCCTTTCATGCCAAGGCGAATATCTATCCTTTCGGCGGCAACAGCAAGTTCTTCGTGGCTGCGGCTTCGCTATGGGCGGCGCTAAGCTTGCCAAGCTGAGCGGTCACAGCGATGATCTGGCGCAGTTTATCAGTCGATATCCTGAATATTCAGATGAAATTCTGAACCACGTAGGTGCGGAACTCTCGGATTATAATATCAAGTTCGACAAGAATGGTGATATCAATGCCGACCTGCGCTGCAATTCCTTCCGCCCTTATCTCGGTCTGGGCTTCGGAAGAGTGGTTCCCAAGAACCGTCTGGGCTTCCGCTGGGAGATCGGCTGCCAGTATATGGGCAAGCTGAAGATCTATCAGAACGGCGAGAAGGTAGATGTCAGGAAAGCTCTCAATGATTCGATGGGTGAAGATGGCGGCGACATTGCCGATATCGTGGATAAAATCCAGTTCTATCCTGTGCTCAAGTTGCAGATTGTGGCAGAATCCTGTAATCAAAATAAGAAAAGTTTGAATTATACATAAAAAAACGGGCAAAATGGTAGCAGTTAGCCAATTATTTCGTAACTTTGCACCCGCAAACTTATAAAATAATAAAAGAAGAATGGCTAATTTGAGATTTGAGGTTGTAGCCGAGGCCTTTAAAAAGAGACCTGTTGAGGTGGAAACTCCCAAGGTGCGCCCTTCGGAGTACTTCGCCAAGTATGTATTCAACCGCCAGAAGATGTACAAGTATCTGCCATCTGATGTGTACGAGAAACTCATCGATGTGATAGACAACGGTAATCGTCTGGACCGTTCCATCGCGGATGCCGTGGCTGCCGGCATGAAGCTCTGGCTGAGGAAAACGGGGTAACACATTATACTCACTGGTTCCAGCCATTGACAGAAGGTACTGCCGAGAAGCACGATGCCTTCGTGGAGCACGACGGTAAGGGTGGTATGATTGAGGAATTCTCCGGCAAGCTGCTGGTGCAGCAGGAACCGGATGCCAGCTCTTTCCCTAACGGCGGTATCCGTAACACCTTCGAGCTCGCGGCTATTCTGCATGGGATCCTACATCGCCTGTGTTCATCATCGACGATACCCTCTGTATCCCTACCATCTTTATATCTTATACAGGTGAGGCGCTGGACTACAAGGCTCCATTGCTCCGCTCGCTCCATACCCTGAGCGAGGCGGCTACCGAGGTGTGCCACTATTTCTACCCACAGGTAAAGAAGGTGCAGACCAATCTCGGATGGGAGCAGGAGTACTTCCTGGTAGATGAGAGCCTCTATTCGGCACGTCCCGACCTGATGCTCACCGGACGCACTCTGATGGGCCACGATTCGGCTAAGAACCAGCAGATGGACGACCATTATTTCGGAACCATCCCAGAGCGTGTGCAGGCTTTCATGAAGGATCTTGAAATCCAGGCTCTCGAGCTCGGCATCCCTTGCAAGACCCGCCATAACGAGGTGGCGCCTAACCAGTTTGAGCTGGCACCTATCTATGAGGAGTGCAATCTTGCAGTAGATCACAACATGCTCCTGATGAGTCTGATGAAGCGTGTGGCTCACAAGCACGGTTTCCGTGTGCTGCTTCACGAGAAGCCATTCGCCGGCGTCAACGGTTCGGGCAAGCACAACAACTGGAGTCTCTGCACCGATACCGGTGTGCTGCTGCATGCGGCAGGCAAGACTCCTGAGGATAACCTCCGCTTCGTAGTCTTCATCGTAGAGACCTGATGGGTGTATATAAGCACAACGGACTGCTGAAGGCATCCATCATGAGCGCTACCAATGCCCATCGTCTGGGAGCCAACGAGGCACCTCCAGCCATCATCTCCTCATTCCTGGGCAAACAGCTCACCGATCTGCTCGACCATATCGAGAAGGCTGACAAGGAGGAACTCTTCGCCCTGGCTGGCAAGAAGGGAATGGAGCTGGATATCCCTGAGATTCCGGAGCTGATGATCGACAATACCGACCGCAACCGTACCTCACCATTCGCCTTTACCGGCAACCGCTTCGAGTTCCGTGCCGTAGGTTCTGAGGCAAACTGCGCATCTTCTCTCATCGTATTGAATGCAGCGGTGGCTGAGGCGCTCGAGAACTTCAAGGCTCGCGTGGATGCCTTGATAGCCAAGGGCGAGGACCAGACTTCGGCTATCATCGACATCGTAAGAGAGGACATCAAGACCTGCAAGCCTATCCGCTTCGATGGCAACGGCTATTCTGACGAGTGGAAGGAAGAGGCTCAGAAGCGTGGATTGGACTGCGAGGCATCCTGCCCGGTAGTCTTCGACCGCTACCTGGACAAGGAGAGCATCGAGATGTTTGCCAAGACCAACGTGATGAGCGAGAGCGAGCTGAAGGCGCGCAACGAGGTGAAGTGGGAGACCTATACCAAGAAGATTCAGATTGAGGCTCGTGTGATGGGCGACCTGACCATGAACCATATCATCCCAGTGGCTACCCACTATCAGAGCCGTCTGGCAAAGAATGTAGAGGGTATGATTCACATTTTCGGAGGCGAGGAAGGCAAGAAGCTGACCGCCCGCAACGTGAAGATCATCCGTGAGATAGCCGAGCGCACCGAGTCGATAGAGCGTGGTGTAGAGGCATTGGTGGATGCCCGCAAGGTAGCCAACAAGATTGAGAGCGAGCGCGAGAAGGCTGTAGCCTATCATGATACGGTAGCTCCGAAGATGGAAGAAATCCGTTATCAGATAGACAAGCTCGAGCTTCTCGTAGCCGATGAACTCTGGACTTTGCCGAAGTATCGTGAGCTGCTGTTCATCCGCTAAGGCTGATTCCGTATCAATTCCGTGCGTAATCGGTACAGCAGGATGCTCTTCCGATAACTCCGCGTAATCCGATGAATAAAAATAAAGAATAAATAAAAAAAAAGAGGATGTGTCATGAACTTATGGCACACCCTCTTTTTGAGAAGCAATTGATAAAAAATCTAAGATACCTTGAGCAGTTCTACGACATGCAGCTCGTCACGCCCAGAGAGGCGGCAATTGCGGTCAAGATAGATATTACTATCTGAAATACAGTTTTCCAGGTTTCTTTCTTCATACGCAGTTTTTTTAGTAATTAATGATTAGTGATTATTGATTAATTCCGTTAGGCGTTTCGGCGGATTTGCAATCCGCCGTTAAAAAACGTCCTAACCTATTTGAGCTCTGCGGATTTGCAATCCGCATCAAGCAAGATTTACAAACTTACGTTGTCGCCGCCGCCGTCTGTTCCGCTGTCAGTTCCACCGCCAGTACCCTGGCTAGTTCCGCCGCCTGCGATGTTCCGCCGTTATCCTTGTTAGTCTCCCCGCCAGCACCCTGGCTAGTATCACCTCCGCCCGGAGTATTCTCCGTACCACCGCCGTCATCAGCTCCGGTAGTATAGTCATCGTATGCCACGATCTTGGTGAGCTTCTTCAGCTCGGCGTTGCTCCAGGTCTTTGTGTTTCTTACAATCAGATGCACGCCCTGCACGCTAGCCGCCGTCACCTTCTCTTTGCTCACCTCGCCACGCGAAGTCATACCGATGGAAAACAATCCGAGGTCGGAGAAACGAACGCTCTTACCATCCAGAATCAGATGCTTCAGGCAATCGAGGGTATCCATCAGCACACCGTGATGGTGCCTCGGCTGTATGGAGAGTTGTGCTCAGAGATATGAGTCACGAAATCCTCGAAACTCATCTCACGGTCGCTCACGGCAGTAGCATACCAGAGCTTCTTACCAGCGTTCTCACCCGTCTGAGGGGTACGCATAATCTTACGATACTTACTAGTTCCTTGTCCCATAGTCAATCAGTTTTTTAAAGGGTTAATAATTAATTTTTGACGATGCAAAGGTACGGCTTTTTTAGGGAACCGCCAAAAATCAGGGTGTGATAAGCCCCGATTTTCAGCAGCCCCAGATTCCCAATCCCGTTAATAATCCTAACTCGTAATTTTGAAAAAGAGAAACCATAGCTTTACAGCTCACAAACCATAGTTTTTCTC
>ENA-OQCS01001209-OQCS01001209.1-human-gut-metagenome-genome-assembly--contig:-NODE-1209-length-13625-cov-1.716032_pt1 | contig 13625 bp, 20 predicted proteins | sample MGYA00242757_ERZ504575 | MGnify/ENA primary metagenome ERZ504575 (study PRJEB26092, sample SAMD00036297) | human gut metagenome | host: Homo sapiens | study: EMG produced TPA metagenomics assembly of...
CAGCAACAGAGCTTTCGCTGATAATACGAACCATACCGATCTTGCCTGTAGCCGAAACGTGGGTACCTCCGCAGAATTCAATAGAGTTGCCGAATTGGACAACACGTACCTCATCACCGTATTTTTCACCGAACAAAGCAATGGCACCCAGTTCTTTTGCCTTTTCGATAGGAAGATTGCGGTATTCCGTCAAAGGGATGTTCTCACGGATTTTGGCATTTACCAATGTTCCACTTCACGAAGTTGCTCGTCAGTCACTTTCTGGAAGTGAGAGAAATCGAAACGTAATGACTCAGGAGTCACCAAAGAACCTTTTTGTTCTACGTGAGTTCCTAATACCTGGCGCAACGCTTCGTCCAGCAAGTGAGTACAAGAGTGGTTGGCGGCACAGGCGGCACGTTTTTCTGTATCTACACAAGCCATCATCGGAACGTCAAGGTGTTCGGGCAGTTTTTGGTGATATGGATAGGAAGGTTGTTTTCCTTCTTGGTGTCAATGATTTCAATGGTTTCGAATTCGCTTACGATCACCCCTGTATCACCTACCTGACCACCACTTTCGGCATAGAAAGGAGTATCGCTCAGTACAATTTGATACAGTGTCTGGTTTTTCTGCTTGATCTGGCGATAGCGCAGGATGCTGGTTTCATATTCGGTAAAGTCATAACCTACAAAGTGGGTGTCACCTTCCTTTATGGTGATCCAGTCGCCAGTTTCAACGGCTGCCGCGTTACGGGCGCGTTCTTTTTGTTTCTGCATTTCGGCGTTGAACTCTTCTTCGTTTACAGTCATGCCGTTTTCGCGGAGAATCAGTCTGTCAGGTCGAGGGGGAAACCGAATGTGTCATATAATGTAAAGGCATCCACACCGCTGATCTCTTTTTTCCCGGCAGCTTTGGCATCGTTCATAGTCTTGTCCAACAGACGGATACCTGTTTCCAGTGTGCGCAGGAAAGATTCTTCTTCTTCTTTGATCACTTTCTCGATCAGTATTTTTTGTGCGTTCAACTCTGGATAGGCCTCGCCATATTCTCAATTAATACAGGCAGCAGCTTGTACATGAATGCTTGTTTCTGTCCCAGGAAGTATATCCGTAACGGACGGCACGGCGGAGGATACGGCGGATTACATAGCCGGCTTTTGCGTTACTGGGCAACTGACCGTCGGTGATTGAGAATGCGATGGTACGGATATGGTCGGCTATAACGCGCATGGCGATATCTTTCTGGTTGTCTTGACCATAGGTGGTTCCTGCCATTTCGGCAATGGCTTTCAGTATCGGTTGGAACACATCAGTGTCATAGTTGGATGTCTTGCCTTGCAGTGTGCGCACCAAACGTTCGAATCCCATACCGGTATCGATCACTTTGGCGGGAAGACCTTCCAGTGAACCGTCTGCTTTGCGGTTGAACTGCATGAATACAAGATTCCAGATCTCGATTACTTGCGGATGATCCTTATTTACCAGTTGGTTGCCGGGGATTTGAGCTTTTTCTTCTTCCGAACGTGAGTCGATATGGATTTCAGAACACGGGCCGCAGGGACCTGTATCACCCATTTCCCAGAAATTGTCATGTTTGTTGCCATTGAGGATATGGTCTTTCGGCAGGAACTGTTCCCAGTAAGAGGCGGCTTCATTGTCCCGTTCCAGTCCTTCTTCGGGACTTCCTTCGAATACGGTGGCATACAGATCTTTCGGATCTATTTTCAGTACATCTACCAGATATTCCCATGCCCAGCCGATAGCTTCTTTCTTGAAGTAATCTCCGAAAGACCAGTTGCCCAGCATCTCGAACATAGTATGGTGGTAGGTATCATGTCCCACTTCTTCCAGGTCATTGTGCTTGCCGCTTACACGCAAACATTTTTGTGAGTCCGCGACTCTTTTGTATTTGGCCGGGTGGTTGCCAGAATAATGTCTTTGAACTGGTTCATACCTGCATTGGTGAACATCAATGTGGGGTCATCTTTAATGACCATCGGAGCCGATGGAACAATCTGGTGTCCTTTCGACTCGAAAAAGCTTTTGAAAGAATCTCTAATTTCTTTAGCTGTCATCATGTCGCTTATAATATATTGTCTTCTAGTTAATATTCTCAAAAAGGATTTGCAAAGATAATTGGTTTTATTATTTTTGTCGTCAAGAATTGTGCAAAATATTGATGTGTTGTGCATTAAAAACTTCAAAAAGCAGAATTAGATGCGTAAAGTCTACTATATTTATAATCCTAAGACCCGAACTTATGACCGCATTTACCCCACAGTGAGGCAGCGTGCCTTAAGCATCTTGCGCCGTTTGTTTGTGGGAATGGGCTTGGGGGCAGGCAGTTTCATTATTTTATTATTGATCTTTGGTTCTCCGTCCGAGAAGAGCTCCGTATAGAGAATACCCGTTTGCTGGCCCAGTATAATGTGTTGTCCCATCGTCTGGATGAGGCTATGGGGGTGATGCAGGATATCCAACAGCGTGATGATAATTTGTATCGGGTGGTGTTGCAGGCCGATCCTGTATTCGGATGCAGGTCCGTAAGGCCGGTTATGGGGGACAAACCGCTATGAACAGTTGCGGGATATGCGAATGCGATCTGGTTATCAATACCACTCAGAAGCTGGATATGTTGAACCGGCAGCTTTATATCCAGTCCAAGTCTTTTGACGAGGTGGTGGATTTGTGTAAGAGCCATGACGAGATGCTGAAATGTATTCCGGCCATCCAGCCTGTTTCCAATAAGGATTTGAAGAAGACGGCTTCCGGTTACGGTGTCCGTATAGATCCTATTATAAGACAACCAAGTTTCATGCGGGGATGGACTTTTCTGCTAGTCCGGGCACGCCGGTGTATGCCACCGGTGATGGTGTTGTGGTGAAGGCCGGATGGGAGACAGGTTATGGGAATACCATCGAAGTGAATCATGGCTTTGGTTATCTTACGCGCTATGCACATCTGAGTGCTTACAAGGTAAGACCGGGACAGAAGGTGGTCAGGGGTGAAGTGATTGGAGCTGTGGGAAGTACAGGTAAAAGTACCGGACCTCACTTGCACTATGAAGTGCACGTGAAAGGAAAAGTGCAGAATCCTGTGAATTATTATTTCATGGATTTGAGCGCGGAAGATTATGATAAGATGATACAGATTGCAGCCAACCACGGTAAGGTATTTGACTAGCCGTGAATTTTTAATTCTCAATTTTAATTTACCATGGCCTATAATCCTAATAAAGAACTGAAACTTTACTATTCCATAGGGGAAGTGGCAAAGATGTTTGATGTAAATGAATCCTTGTTGCGTTATTGGGAAAAGGAATTTCCTATTATTTCTCCCAAGAAGGCGGGAGGGAATGTCCGTCAGTATCGTAAAGAGATATTGAGAATATCCGGCTGGTCTATCATCTGGTGAAAGAGAAAGGGATGACTTACAGGGGGCCAAGCAGAAACTGAAGATGAACAGAGAAACCACTATCCGTACTGCGGAGATTTTGGACAGATTGAAACTGATACGTGAGGAATTGGTTAGTATGCGTAAAGAACTGGATTATCTGACTTAAGAATATTCACCACAGATTGCACGGATTAAAAACGAGTTGCGGATAATCGTTATGAACAATCAGTGTAGTCTGCGGTGAATTGGTATTGGTTAATTCGGCTGGTCTTCGAACTTCTCGATACGGGTGACGGTTTTTATCTCATCTATCTTTCTTAGATTGGTAGTGATGGATTTTACATCATCCACATCGTGCACAAATAGCTGTATTCTTCCTTCAAAGATACCGTCGTTACTTTCAATATTCAACTTGTGGATATTTACATTCAATTGTTGTGAAATGACTTCTGTTACCTTATTTAACAGACCGATGTGGTCAATACCTTTTATGTAGATATTTACAGGAAAGTACAAGGATTTTCCAGTCTCCCATTGGACAGCCAACAGGCGGTTGCCGTAACTGCTCTTCAGTTTGGTAGCAACGGGCATTGGCGTTTGTGGATGATGATACGATTATTGTCGCCTATATATCCCAAAACGTCATCTCCCGGAATAGGCTTGCAGCATTCAGCTATCACATAGTTCTTTTGGATAGCTTCGGGAGTCAGTTCAATATTTTCTTGCTGTCTATCTTTTGTAAGGGTTCCTTCTCTTCTGTCGGTTTCTCCTTGTTTGTCTTGCTGCCTCCGAAGGCGAAAGAGATATACTTTTTCCAGTTACTGGAAGTCGGTTTGTCTTTCAGTTCGTTCTTGTCGTTTTCTCCTAGAATGATTGTTTTTAATCCGATGGCGGCAAACAATTCTTCCTGTGTTTTGATGGTATGCAGATTACAGATCTTTTCGTATATTTTCGGGAGTGTACTCTACTCCTTCCCTGGAAAAGAATTCCCGTAACATTTCCTCACCGGCCTGCTGCATACCTCGCTGTTCGCGTTTCAGTATGGCCAGAATCTTGGCTTTGGCCTTTGCGGTGGTGGCAAAGTTTATCCACGAAGGCTGTACATGCTGTGATTTGGAAGTAAGAATCTCCACCTGTCGCCACTTTGCAGTTTGTGGCTCAAGGGCACCAGCTTGTGGTTGACTTTAGCTCCGATGCAATGGCTGCCCAAGAATGTATGGATGGAGAATGCAAAATCCAGTGCCGTACAGTTTTGCGGCATTGTTTTGATTTCACCTTTCGGAGTGAAGACAAATATTTCAGAAGCGAACAGGTTCAGTTTGATGGTATCCAGAAAGTCCATGGCATCCGGTTGCGGATCGTCCAGAATCTCCTTGATGGTACGCAGCCATTTTTCCAGTTCACCCTCGTCCTCACTGCCTCCGCCTTCTTTATATTTCCAGTGTGCGGCAAAGCCTTGTTCGGCTACGTCATTCATCCGCTCACTGCGTATCTGCACTTCTATCCATTGGCCTTTGTTACTCATCAGGGTTACGTGAAGTGCTGATAGCCGTTGGCTTTAGGGTGGCTTACCCAGTCGCGCAAGCGGTCTGGGTGCGGTTTATAAATCTTAGATATGGATACGTATATGTTAAAGCACTCGTTGAGTTCTTCTTCCGGATTTTTGGGACAGAAAATGATACGGACAGCCAGGATATCATATATTTCTTCAAATGTGATATGCTTGGTCTGCATCTTGTTCCAGATGGAATAAGGGGATTTGACTCGTGCTATCAATTGATAGCTGATACCCATTTTGTCCAGTTGTGCGCGGATAGGTGCTGTAAATTCACGGAATACTTCTTCGCGTTCCGCTTGTGTTTCTTGTAGCTTGGATTCTATCTGTGCATATTCTTCCGGATGCTCATATTTGAAACTGAGATCTTCCAGTTCTGTCTTTATTTTGTTTAACCCCAAGCGGTTAGCCAGTGGCGCATAGATGTATAAGGTTTCTCCGGCAATTTTGTATTGCTTGTTGGGAAGCATGGAGCCAAGCGTACGCATATTATGCAGACGGTCGGCTATTTTGATGAGGATAACCCGGATATCATCACTCATGGTCAGTAGCAATTTCTTGAAATTCTCGGCTTGTGCGGAAGCCCGGTCTCCGAATATACCGCCGGATATTTTAGTCAGGCCATCTACAATCTGTGCAATTTTAGGACCAAACAGATTTTCGATGTCTTCCACAGTGTAGTCTGTATCTTCAACTACATCATGCAGTAAAGCCGAACAAATGGAAGTTGATCCCAGTCCTATTTCGGTACATACAATTTTAGCAACGGCTATGGGATGCATGATGTATGGTTCACCCGAGCGTCGTTTTACTCCTTTGTGTGCTTGTTTGGCAAAATTGAATGCCTTTGTGATGATTTCTACTTTTTTACGGTGTTTGGTCGCTAGATAACTGTCCAAAAGTTCCTGAAACCCTTGGTTTATCATTTCCTCATCCGCCTGTTCCTGAGTCTGCTTTTCATCCGTCATATCTTTGCCTCCTATAATCTATACTGCAAAAATATACAAAAACATATTCAAGCAAGTATTTTCAGAAAATGTATAGTGTTAAATCTGTATTTTTTATCAATCATCTGATCCGCAAACTTTTTCCGGCTCTGATATTATTGCCCTTTATACCGTTTAGATTACGTAATTGACTGATGGATACGTGGTATTTGGCGGCAATTCCTCAATGTGTCTCCTTGTTTGATTTTATGATAAAGAGTTCCCTTGGATGAGCGGTTTCTGCTACTGGTTGTTTCCTTGATGGCTACCGTTTTTCTTTTGGTCAGATATTCATTGGGCTTATAAGCGAACACGCTGTCTTGGCGGTCAATGAAAGTACTGACAAAGTTATTGGGCAGACGAAGTGCGCACAACTCGCTGTTACCGGGAATAATATCCTTTTTGTATTGGGGGTTCAGGCTGCGAAGCTGGTCTAGGTTGATGTTGCATACTTCTGCACTTGTTGTAAGTGGAGGTCTTTGTTAATGTGAATGGTGTCTGTAGCGTTGGGAAGCTGTGTTTCCATGGGACAGATGCCATGTTCGCAATAATAGGTCATGATGTAGTTTGCCGCTATGAAAGCAGGAACGTACCCACGGGTTTCTTTGGGCAGATAGTTGTAGATTGTCCAATAATCCGTGGCTCCTCCGGCACGGCGTATGGCTTTGTTGATAGTGCCCGGCCCGCAGTTGTAAGCTGCCAATACCAGATTCCAGTCTTGATAGATGTCGTACAGGTCTTTCAGGTAACGTGCTGCCGCCCAAGTTGATTTGACCGGGTCCCGTCTTCGTCTATCAGGCTATTGTTCTTCAGCCCGTATATTTTTCCTGTACCCAGCATAAACTGCCATAAGCCGGTAGCTCCCTGGCGGGAAACAGCGACAGGATTTAAGGCGGACTCTATAATCGGCAGATATTTCAGTTCTTGAGGAAGGTCGTATAAATCAAGTGCTTCTTCAAAGATAGGCATATAAAAATTGGTTGCCGCAAGCATAAAGGATACTTTATTGCGCAGACGGACGGCATACATATCAATGAATTTGCGTACAGCCTCGTTGTAAGGCATTTCTATGATAGAGGGATACGTGACAGACGATCCATATAGATGGAATCACTTACAACAGGTTGGTAGAGGCCATTGTGCAGTTCTCTCCCAATGTGATGTAATTCTTAGATTGCCAGTCCCAGTAAAGACTGTCCATTTCTGACTGCATACTTTCAGGAACATCAATAATTTCTTCTTTTCCTGTAGTTTGCGAGTGAACGGTAATACTTTGGGTTTGTGCGTTGATTCCCGTTGTTCCTATAAATGTAAATAAACCAATTAAAAAGTTTTTCATGCGATTAAAATTTGAAGCTGCATTGCAGGCCTATTGTATTAGGTATCCTGCTCCGGCCATCATTAAAAATAACAGGTTGTATTTGAAGACCTAAGTCTTTGGATATATCAAAATCAGATAGTTCAGCATCCACGTATGCGTCTATGACAGATAGTATATATACACCGATAAAACAGAATATGCTTAAATCCCGATATCGGCGATAAAAATCTTTTCGGTTTTTAAAGGTATTCTCCATACCTTCCGCACTCACGCCATGAGGCAGGAAGTCTTCGTAGCTTTTGGTATTAGGGTCATCGTCCATAATATCCAGATAGGCTTGCGAATAGTCCTTGTACATTCTGTTGTTCCAGGTCAGCGCATATGCACATCCCACAAATCCTCCATATACTATCGGCAGTTTCCAATATTTACGGTTGTATATCTGTCCTCCGCCGGGAATTACCAACGCCAGCCAGATGGCACGGTTGGAGTTCGGAATAAATCGGGGTTTTGTTTCGGCAGCCATTGCTTTCTGTATGGAATCATTTTTACGGACTAAAGCGGCAGTATCAACAGGTGCTTCCATATTTTCTATCTTTTGTCGTTCTTCCAACAATTTTAGGCTGTCAATGACAAGTGAATCTTTGACTTGTATGATAGAATCTGTCTTTATACCCATACGGCGGTTGCGTGCCTTTTGGGCGTGAACATTCAGGCTTCCAGCATCATAAGGCATAAAAGCATGAATGTAAACACTTTATATGTGGATGTTTTTCTTTTCAATGTAGTAATAACGCTTTATTCTTTCTTTTTCAGTGAATCCAGTATTTCCATGATTCGTTCCAAGTCCTCTTCGTTGTTGAACGGAATACTGATCTTGCCTTTTCCTTTGGCTGTGCATGAAAGCTGTACTTTTGAACCGAAGAATCCGCAGAGATGGCTTTGCAGCAAAGTGTATTCCTCGGATAGTTTGGAACCTTTTGGTTTGATCTTCTTCCCACCGCTGTCCACTGTTTCGCCACTGCTCAGTGCCTTGACAATTTCTTCCACTTTGCGGACAGAATAGCCTTGTGACTGTATTTCATTAAAGATACGTATTTGGGTCTTAGGATCATCTAAGGACAATAAGGCACGGGCGTGTCCCATGTCTATTTCGCGGTTTTTCAATGCTACTTGAATCTGGGCCGGAAGTTTCAGCAGGCGCAGATAATTGGCGATAGTGGTACGTTTTTTCCCTACACGTTCGCTCAGCCGTTCCTGTGTCAATGCATATTGTTCCAATAAATGTTGATAAGCCAGTGCAATCTCCAATGAATTCAAATCTTCACGCTGAATATTTTCAATCAACGCCATTTCCATTACATTCTCGTCATCGGCTGTGCGGATGTATGCCGGAATAGATTTAAGTCCTGCCTGTATGGAGGCGCGGTAACGACGTTCTCCGGCTATGATCTGGTAAGAGTCTTCACTCAGTTGACGCAACGTAATGGGTTGGATGATACCAATTTCGGCAATAGAGTCAGCCAACTCCTGTAACGCCACCGGATCAAATTCACGGCGCGGTTGGTTAGGGTTGACGGATATTTTGCTCAGTTCTATCTCGTTGATAGAAGATGAGCCGGCTGTCTTTACTTCTTCAGTCGAGATCAGTGCGTCAAGCCCGCGTCCTAAAGCAAATTTCTTCTGTACTGCCATTGTTTACTTACTGTTACGTGTTATAATTTCTTGTGCCAATGCCAAATGATTCTTGGCTCCGGTAGAGTCGCATCATACAATATTGCAGGAATGCCGTGGCTGGGAGCTTCGCTCAGTTTGACGTTACGCTGTATAATTGTCTTGAATACCAATTCTTGAAAATGGCGTTTCACTTCATCATAAATCTGGTTGGCCAGACGCAGACGTGAATCGAACATTGTCAGCAGGAAGCCTTCTATTTCCAGTGAAGGATTCAGTTTCGATTTAATAATCTTAATGGTATTCAGCAATTTGCTGATGCCCTCTAATGCAAAATATTCGCATTGAACAGGGATAATCACTGAATCGGCTGCTGTCAGCGCATTGATCGTTATCAAGCCTAATGACGGGGAGCAGTCTATCAGGATATAGTCATATTCGTCCCGCATGGGGGCTAATACTTTTTCATGATCTTCTCGCGGTCTTCCAGGTTCAACATTTCTATTTCTGCGCCAACCAGGTCGATGTGTGAAGATACAATGTCGAGTCCGTCAATGTCGGTGGTATAAATTGCTTCCCGTATATCGGCTTCGTTGATAATACATTCATAGATAGAGCATTCTACCTCTTTGATGTTCACACCCAATCCTGATGATGCGTTGGCCTGAGGGTCTGCATCAATAACCAGCACCTTTTTCTCCAGTGTTGCCAGAGAAGCTGCGAGGTTAATCGTTGTGGTAGTTTTACCTACGCCACCTTTTTGATTGGCTAAAGCAATAATTTTTCCCATATTAATCAGTTTTTCTCGCTGCGAAGTAACAAATAATAGGTGATTGCACCTATAAAAAACGGCAGACATTAGCAAAACTGTTGATAACTCATTGGTTTTGTTAATAACTCAACGGCGGCAAAGATAGAAATTTTCATTCAATTCTATTCTATTTTTAGCACTGGGTTGTAGAACATTAAGATAATTTTCTTTTCTGGCGAGGGGTAGTTCCGGCAAAGAGTTGTATCTTTACGCTCCGAGAAAAAGAGTGGAAAAAATATGAAGAGAGAAAAACCGTTGATATTGCTGTCAAATGATGACGGCGTGGAAGCTAAGGGATTGAATGAGTTGATACGTGGGTTGCGTGGAGTGGGTGAAATGATCGTAATGGCGCCGGATGGTCCTCGTTCGGGAGCTTCGGGGGCGATCACTTCCGAACATCCTGTGCGGTATTACAAGGTACGTGAAGAGGAGGACTTGACTGTGTATAAATGTACGGGCACACCGGTAGATTGTGTGAAACTGGCATTGCATACGGTGGTTCCCCGTCGTCCCGATGTGGTGATAGGTGGAATAAACCACGGTGATAATTCTTCAGTGAATGTGCATTATTCCGGTACGATGGGGGTAGTGATTGAAGGGTGTCTGAAGGGGATCTCTTCTATCGGATATTCATTATGTAATCATTTTGCGGATGCTGATTTCTCTTCATCGCTGCCTTATATACGCCGTATTACTGAGCAGGTCCTGGAGCATGGCTTGCCTTTGGGAATTTGCTTGAATGTGAACTTTCCGGATACAGCTTCCTTGAAAGGGGTACGCATCTGCCGTCAGACGAATGGGGCTTGGATTAATGAATGGAAGCGTAGTCTGCATCCTCGGGGGGAGAGTATTTCTGGCTGACCGGAGAGTTTGATAACTATGAACCGGAAGCGGAAGATTCGGATCACTGGGCATTAGGACATGGGTATGTGGCGGTAACTCCGACCCAAATTGATGTGACTGCTTATGGGATGATGAATGAGTTGAAAAACTGGAATCTGGAAGTATGAAATACTATTTGATAGTAGGCGAGGCATCAGGCGATTTGCACGCATCTAATTTGATGTGTGCCTTGATACAGGAAGATCCGGAAGCAGAATTCCGTTTCTTTGGCGGGGACTTGATGACGGCTGTTGGTGGAACGCGGGTGAAGCATTACAAAGAACTGGCTTATATGGGTTTTATCCCGGTGTTGTTGCATTTGCGTACTATCTTTCGGAATATGAAAGAATGTAAGCAGGACATTGTTCGTTGGGCTCCTGATGTAGTGATTCTGGTGGATTATCCCGCTTTAACCTGAAAATAAGCCGAGTTTATAAAGAAGCAGACGAAAATACCTGTCTACTATTATATTTCTCCTAAAATATGGGCTTGGAAGAGTATAGGATTAAAAATATCAAGCGGGATGTGGACGAACTGTTTTCCATCCTGCCTTTTGAGGTTGAGTTTTTGCCGGACATCAGTACCCTGTTCATTATGTGGGTAATCCTTGTGTAGATGCAGTGGGATTGCTTATTGTAAGAAACATCCGGATGGTTTCCGGAATTTGTGGCGGATAATGGCTTGTCCGAAAAGCCTGTTATCGCATTGTTGGCGGGCAGCCGGAAACAGGAAATCAAAGACAACCTGCCGATGATGCTGGAGGCTGCTGCTCCGTTTACCAAAGATTATCAATTGGTGTTGGCAGGGCTCCGGGGATGGACCCTGCCTATTATGCGGGTTATATAAATCCGAATGTACCGGTTAAAATCATTTTCGGACAGACTTACAGGCTGTTGCAGCACGCGCAGGCGGCATTGGTGACTTCGGGTACTGCAACTTTGGAAACAGCTCTTTTCCGTGTTCCTCAAGTGGTGTGTTACTATACTCCGGTAGGGAAATTTATCGCTTTTCTTCGCCGGCATATTCTAAAAGTGAAATATATTTCGTTGGTTAATCTGGTAGCCGATAAGGAAGTGGTGCGTGAACTGGTAGCCGATACGATGACGGTAGATAATGTACGTTCGGAGTTGGAAGCTCTTCTATATAATAAGGTATATAGGAATAAGATGTTGGAAGAGTATGATCGTATAATTCAAATTTTAGGTCCGGCAGGAGCTTCGGAGGCAGCGGCACGCAAGATGGTGGCCTTACTGAAGAAATAAACTTTTCACGCTGTTTTTTTGTTCTTTCGGGTAAATACCTAAACCCCGGAAAATATGAAATATTCTTTTTCATCGATGTTAGGGGCGGTACTTCTTTTTAGCGGAGTATTCGCCTTTTCAGCTTGTGGCAATGACGAAAGTTATCCCGATAGTACAGTAACTATAGCTATGGCTACAGTAGAAAAGCAACCTCAGTATGACGCTCCTTATTTTATATTGGATAATGGAGAGAAATTGTGGGTGGTACAGAATGCTGTACCTTACCGGGATTTGAAGACGGGAGAGCGTATCTTTGGAAGTTATACCTTTCTGGAAGCTGGTGAGAGTGGTTTTGCCTATGATATCCGTTTGAATGACTATGCCATGGTACCTGTTCAAGATATTATCGGACTGAATCCTGATAATATGGATAGTATAGGAAATATGAAAGTGCAGATTAAAGATATATGGTTTTCCAATGAGTATATGAATGTGCGTTTTATGCTGAATTTTCCCAATCCCCAAAGGCCTATTCTCAATCTGGTTGTCAATGAGATGATTCCTTTGGTAAATGACGGGTATGCGCATTTGGAACTCCGCTATAACAATAATGGCAGCCAAGGACGGTTGGTACCTGGTCTGGTTTCTTTCAAATTAGGAAGTTACTCACCGGAAAACAGTGAATTAAAAGGATTAAAGGTGCTGGTACGTCCTGTAGGCGGTGAAGAAAAAACATATATCTTCTCTTACCCGCTTACTGACAAGAGTACGCCTGATTTTAATCTTTTGGATCTGGCGGAATTAAAATAAAGAAACTACATACAAATAGACTACTGCTGCAGGGATAGCGAGGATTGCGCTGTCGAAACGATCGAGCATTCCACCATGTCCCGGCAAAATATTACCCGAATCTTTGATACCTAAACGGCGCTTCAATAAAGATTCCGTCAAATCACCCAGGTACCGAATATTACTACTGTTAATGCTAGTCCAATCCATACCCCGGTGGACATGAAGGGAAAGAAATGAGCCAGTATGAAGGAGGATATGATGCAGAATACACTGCCACCGATAGAACCTTCCCACGATTTTTTAGGGGAAATACGCTCGAACAGTTTGTGTTTGCCAAACAGCATCCCCGTGCAATAAGCCCCCGTATCATTCACCCAGTTAAAAATAAAAATAGATAGTGGGAGAATAGCATTGTATTGTGAAATACTCGCTGTTTCGTCCGAGTGGAAAGCCAATACATTCAACAAAGCAAATGGCAGAGCGATGTACATTTGGCTTAGCATGGCGTATGCCCAGTTGTTCAGAGGGTTTTCTTTTTTCAAATAAAGTTCGCTGACCATCAGGTAGATGAATAAAGCCAGATAAGGAATAAATATACCTGTTTGTGAAGGATCTATTCCAAAATAAAAAAAGCACAGGAAAAGAAAAATTCCGCTGAGAATACATATGCGTTTATTTACTTGTATTCCTTCTACATGATTGACCAAATTACAGAATTCATTGATAGCCAATGCGCTGATAATGGCAAATAGGATACCGAAAGAAACAGCCCCACCCACTATGCAGCTATTAGTACTGCAACGAAAATAATTCCGGTTATGGCACGTTGTAAGAAATTGCTTTTCACGGTCGTTAGTCTTAAGTGATTCAAAAATCAAAATAGAAGATCTGTTGTTTAATCATTCTGAGTGATAATGAAGAACCCGTATTTGGATTACTACAGACTCTTTATATCATTCAGAATGACATGATTATGATTGACAGAT
>ENA-OQCS01001210-OQCS01001210.1-human-gut-metagenome-genome-assembly--contig:-NODE-1210-length-13613-cov-4.369420_pt1 | contig 13613 bp, 18 predicted proteins | sample MGYA00242757_ERZ504575 | MGnify/ENA primary metagenome ERZ504575 (study PRJEB26092, sample SAMD00036297) | human gut metagenome | host: Homo sapiens | study: EMG produced TPA metagenomics assembly of...
TCTCTTTGACTGCTTCTGTAGCCTTTGTTGTTTGCTTCTTTAATATGTTTCCTTTGCTCTTGAAGTTGTTCTTTTCTCATAATAATCTCCTATTCCAACTGATTGGTCTAACAGTTTCCTGTGTAACCGTACCACAAATTCCAGACAATGTCAAATTTTTATCAAATTTTGTCCTACTCAACATTTTTTAAGGCTTCATCCATAGGAATATTCTTCACTCTCCGAAATTCCAGCAAGGCCACGATTCCGTATGTAATGATTCCTGCTGCAAACATCTGCACATAGATCATCGGGTCGATCCAGAGCGTAATCCAGCCGGAAATGCTTGACAGCATCATCTCCCTGAACAGAACCTTCATAACCGCTGTTTCTATTGGAAGACTGACAAGCAGACAGAACACTACTACCATTGAAGTAGACAGAATGTACAGCCTGCTGATCTCGCCATTTGTATAGCCCAGGATTTTTACCATTGAAATAGACTGGGCATTTTTTTCGATAATGATCTTGGAAAGAAGATAGATCAGTACCATATAGATCACAATAGCAAATCCATTTACCATTCCCATCATACTTCCCATAGACACATCCAACTGTCTGGAAATCTTGGTCAGTGCATCCAGGTCCACCACTGACCCAATATATTTGTCTTTGATATCTGTAATCCTGGTATCAGAAAAATAGCCGCTGTAATAATCTTCTCCCAGATCAAAGGTTTCGTTCAGCTGAGTTCTGGTCATAAATACACACAGGCCTGCCGTATAATCATAAATTCCTGTTACCTTAAAAGAATACTGTTCCTTTTCATACTTTTCCTTCAGGGTAATGGTATCTCCGGGATGAATCCCATATTTGTCCGCATAAGCACTGGAAATATAGATTCCTTTATCAAGATCAGCCTTTACATATCTGCTGTCCGGCTCGATTCCATACAAAAGAACCTCCTCGCTCTTATACTTTCCGGGAAGAGTATTTAAAGAATATGCTGAAAACTCTTCTGCATCTTCATTCTTTGTTTCCGCAGACATATAGAATTCCAGTATAGAAAACAGACTGTCAAATTTGTTTCCACTGGCTGCACTTACCGGAACCTGAAGCATATACTGATATTTTGCCAGCATATTATTCTGGATTTCCACCTGATAATGAGATAAGGCCGAAGGAAGGAGTAATCCAAACATCAACAGCAGGTTGGCAAAGATAATCCCGATAAACAGTACCAGATAATTGCTCATATTCTGAAAGATCACACGAAGGCGAAATCTGGAAAAGATTTTTATAACAGGGCTTAAATAAATTGCTTTTTTCTTCTTTCTGCCTGAAAGATCCCTGCGCAGGAATTTCAGCGGGGAAAGACGCAATTTGTGTCGGAGAACTCCATAATTCACCACCAGCATAATGATCACCGGAACTACTGTTGTAAGCAGAAAAGCTTCTGCGCTCCATACGGTCACATAGGTAGGCAGGCTATAGCTGCATAATACATTCCTGCACATACATTTTTAAATACTGTATATCCCAGAATATTTCCCACCAGCTCCTACCAGTGTAACAAGGACAGGCAATGCCATATAATGCCGGATCAATTCTCTCCTGGTATAGCCGGAAGCTCTGAGCGTGCCGATAACCCCTGCTTCCCTGCGAATCGTATTACTGATAGTAATTCCGAATACAAAAGCCATAATGACAATTACAATGTATAGCAATATGATCATCATAGCCTTGTCACTTCCCATATCCTCCCCGGTAAAGGTGATGGCCTGATTCAGATATCTGGGTACAAAAGCTTCCAGGGTGACGATTTCCCCTATATTTTCCATCAGTTCTTCTGAAACGTCCTTTTCCTCTTTTTCTGTTTTGGGCTGTTTGTCATAGATCCAGGAATAATTGTACTGGAGCTTATCCTGATCCAGGGTATCAAACTCCTCCGGTGTTACCACAGAAACTCCGAATTTCACAGAATCAAACATGGAATCATTATTATTCTGAAAAAGACAGCTGTAATCAGACAGAGCCACAAGCCCTGTAATCTTCCAGATCTGCTTACCGCTCTGACTCTTCAAGGTGTCTCCCACCTTCAGTTCATTATTGTCTGCATACATACGGTCAATTGCAATTTCCCCTGTTGCTTTGGGAAATTCTCCCTGCATCAGACATACTCCATTGATTTCTGTCCTGTTTTTGAAAAAGCGCATGGTACTTCCATTATCCAGAAGTTCTTCAATATAGAAATTTTCATACAGCTTTATTCCCAGATTCTGGATTTCTTCTTCTGGCTTTTATATATCTGCTGATTGGTACGGAATTCGTTTTCTATATTGTATTTGTCAAATCCATCATTATAAGCAACAATCATACTTCCGTCAGCCACCAGAAATCCGGAAACCATTCCTATGGTCAATACCATCAAAATAAAGACCACCAGATATTTTCCCAGTTCCCCCTTCAGTTCTCTGGGCAGACGTTTGCGTAAAGGATTTTTCATAAATAACTCCTTTCCTTTGTCATAGGCAGAAACCCACTGCCTTTAGGCGGTGGGAGGAGCCTTGTAAATTATTATCCAATATGCTACAATAACCGTAGCAGTTTTTAAAGAGAAAACCGTTAGATGTGCTGCTCATCAAAGACACTCTTTTGTGCATTGACAAGATATGAGGTTGCAATACAAAACTCGCGTATTGCGTAAATCTTACCCGTAAAAGAATGTTTGCTGTATAGCATGGGAAGTTTAGTACCTGATACAGTTACAGATGAGTATATCTTGTCTGTAAGGATGCTGTCAACCACCCTATGATGTAGCGCCACTTTAGGTAGCAATACCTATTGGGGATAAAAGGTCGAAGGCGTAAACCGTTACTACGACTGGGCAGTTACAAGCCCATTGCCTTTAGGTAATGGGTAGTTGACAGTTATACAATAGTAAGTCACAAACTCACATATGAAACATATACTAATATCGAGAACTGCAATCTATTATTGTCAGATTCCACGACAACTGCCGGAATGTCCTGTAAAATTACAGTCTGCCGGGCAAACTGTCTAGTCTGACGATATAAGATTTTCCAGAGGTGATACTTTTCTATGCTGTTTAGTCGTCATACCTCAGATGATCCGGAATTATCCGGTACATCCTGTTGTAACAATAACAATCGCTGCAGCTGTGACTGTCAGGGACCTCAGGGGCCGCGCGGTTGTCCTGGTCCTACCGGACCCAGAGGCTGTCCCGGTCCCGTTGGTCCAATGGACCTCAGGCCCCCAGGGTGAACCCGGACTTCAAGGCTACCCAGGTCCTGTCGGACCTGTTGGAGCCACTGGCGCTACCGGACCTGTCGGAGCTACCGGAGCCACTGGCGCTGCCGGACCTTCCGGAGCTATCGGACCTACTGGCCCTGCCGGGCCTATCGGACCTACTGGTGCTGCCGGGCCTGCCGGACCTACTGGTGCCACTGGTGCCACTGGAGCTACCGGACCTGCCGGTACTGTAGCTCCGGCAGCGGCCGTAGCAGATGCCACAGGTCAGACAGATATTGTAACCCAGTTTAATCAGCTTCTCGCAAATCTCCGCGCAGCCGGACTTCTTGCAACTTAAACCTCAGGAGGGGCAAATGCTCCTCCTGATTTTCTCAAAAGGTGCTTTAAATTATCTTCCATGATTTCTCTCAGCCTTTGTATGATTGTAAAAAATGAAGAAAAAGTATTGCCGCGTATCCTGAAACCCATGAAAGAAATTGTAGACAAAATTCTTATCTGTGATACCGGTTCTACAGACAGGACCAAAGAAATTATCAGAGAATTTACAGCAGAAGTTTATGATTTCCATGGAATGATTTTTCTGCTGCCCGGAATTTTATTTTGGAAAAAGTCAGTACTGATTACTGGATGTGGCTGGATGCAGACGACATGATCACTCAGGAAAATCTGTACAGACTAAAACAATTAAAAGAAACACTGAGTCCGAACACAGATATGGTTATGATGGATTATGTCACAGATTTCGATGAATGGAATCATGCTACATTCTCCTGTTACAGAGAACGCATCTTAAAAACTTCCCGAAATTTCAGATGGCGGGGAAGAGTTCATGAATCCATCATTCCCACCGGGAACATCCTTTATTCTCCCATACAGATTGAACATCGCAAAATAAAACCCTGCTCTTCCTTTCGAAATCTGCACATCTATCAACAGATGATCGAAGAAGGAGAGCCTCTGGAACCCAGAGACTTATTTTATTATGGCCGGGAACTTTTTTACCATAAACAATACGAGTATGCCATTTGTGTTTTGAAAAAAAAAATTTCTGAAAGAGCCAGACGGCTGGATTGAAAACAGACTGGACAGTTGTCTGGTTCTCTCCTATTGTTATCAGGCATCAGGCAATGACCAGCATGCTCTTGAGATACTGTTTCACAGTTTCATGTCAGATATTCCAAGAGCCGAAATATGCTGTGAGATTGGGAAAATATTTTTTATGAAACAGAACTTTTCCATGGCAGCTCACTGGTATCATCAGGCACTTCTTGCACCGGACAACAACCAAAACGGAGGATTCTATATTCCGGACTGCCATAATTTCATACCATTTCTGCAATTATGTGTATGTCTGGACAAATCCGGAATGCACAAAGAAGCTTTTGAATTTCACCGGAAAGCCAGAACACTGAAACCGGAACATCCTTCTGTTATTCAAAATCAGATCTATTTTCATGAGATTCTGGGATTTTGAAAAAAATGCCGCAGACCGTATTAATCCTTTACAGTCTGTGGCATTACGCTACATATTATATTGTTTTCGTTACTGGTGAACCGGCACTATTCCACAGTTACACTCTTAGCCAGATTTCTCGGCTTATCTACATCCAGGCCTTTGGCTACGCTGACATAATAGCCAAGCAGCTGCAAAGGAATAACTGCCAGTGAAGTTGCAAAGTGTGGATCTGTTTTCGGAATATAAACTGTGAAATCTGCAGTATCTTCTATATTATAATGTCCATATGTGGTGAGTCCCATCAGGTATGCACCGCGGCTCTTACATTCTACCATATTGGAGACTGTTTTCTCATAGAGATGATTCTGCGTGAGAATACCGATCACAAGAGTTCCGTCCTCAATCAGAGAGATTGTGCCATGTTTCAGTTCTCCGGCCGCATAAGCTTCTGTGTGTACATAACTGACTTCTTTCATCTTCAGGCTGCCTTCCATACTGATGGCATAGTCAATACCACGCCCGATAAAGAAAGCATCCCTGGCATTTGCCTGCTTAGCCGCAAACCACTGGATACGCTCTTTGTCATCTTCAATGATCTTGGCAATCTTATCCGGAAGTGTTTTCAGCTCTGCGATCAGCTCCTGATATTTTTCTTCTGTAATCTGTTCTCTGACTTTTCCAAACTGCACTGCCAGTGCATAGGAGGCAATCAGCTGAGTACTGTATGCTTGGTAGTTGCTACAGAAATTTCCGGTCCCGCCAGAGTGTAAAAAACATTATCCGCTTCTCTGGCAATGGAAGAACCTACCACATTGACAATTCCCAGTGTACGGATACCTCTCTGTTTCGCCTCACGAAGTGCCGCAAGGCTGTCTGCTGTTTCCCCTGACTGGCTGACAATGACCACAAGACCTTCCGGATCTAAAATCGGATTTCTGTATCGGAATTCCGATGCCAGTTCCACACGTACCGGAATCCTTGTCAGATCTTCGATCACATACTGGGCTGCCATTCCCACATGGTAAGCAGAGCCACAGGCTACAATATAAATCTGGCTATCTTTTGATCTCCTCATCTGTAAGACCTACTTCTGAGAGATCAATACGATCATCTTTGAGTACAGAATTCAAAGTATCCCGAACTGCTTTCGGCTGTTCATGAATTTCTTTTATCATGAAATGTTCAAATCCCGCTTTCTCCGCCGCTTCTGCATCCCATTCAATTGTTTTCGGCTCTTTCTGGATCTCATCACCATCCAGATTGTAGAACGTGATCTCCCTTTTCTGATACGAGCCATCTCCAGATTTCCAATATAATATACATTTCTGGTGTATTTTAAAATTGCAGGAACATCGGATGCAATGTAAGATTCACCGTTCTCCACCCCAAGGATCATCGGGCTGTCTTTTCTTGCCACATAAATCTCTCCCGGGTAGTCTTTAAACATGATCGCAAGAGCATAGGAACCGCGGATACGGACCATTGCATGGTTAATGGCATCTACCGGTGTTCCGAGATATTTCTTATAATAATAATCTACAAGTTTAACTGCTACTTCAGTGTCTGTAGATGAATAAACTCATAGCCATTGCGGATCAGTTTGTCTTTCAGTTCCTGATAATTCTCAATGATTCCATTATGAACTGCTACTACGTTACCGTCATCACTCATATGGGGATGCGCATTTGTCTCAGATGGTTCTCCATGTGTCGCCCAACGGGTATGTCCGATACCACATGTTCCAGGTACAGATTCTCCATTATTAGTTTTATCTGCAAGAACTTTCAGTCTGCCTTTCGCTTTAATAACCTCTGTATCACCTTCGCCGTCGCGAACTGCAAGTCCCGCTGAATCATAACCTCTGTATTCAAGTCTGGACAGACCATATAATAATATAGGTGCTGCCTGATGATTACCTGTATATCCAACAATTCCACACATTTATATTTATTCCTCCCATATTTTCCAGATATTTACAGCATTATAAAAATACTGCTTTATTATATTATAAGAGCATTATGGAGTAATTTCTTATAATATTCTTATAATATAATAAAATTCAGGGGTTCTCTCTGTCATATCGTGTCTCATTGTATCATGATGTTCCACATATGGCAAGAAAATCCCCTGAAACTGTGTACTCTGTTTTTACGAAAGTACTTTCATCATTGTTTTATCCACGTTATCCTTTGTGTCTTTTTCTGATTACCGATTTCATTTTACTTTCTGCTTCTTTACTGTTGACCAGCCGCTGTATATCTTTCTTCCATTCTCATCATATCTGTATGAACGGATTCTGTAATAATATGTATGTCCTTTTTTCAGTTTTGCATTTGTGTATTTTGTAGTTGAACCGGATTTAATTACCGCTGCTCTTACGTATGGATTAGTGGTTCCTGCCCGGCGGTAGATCTCATATCCGTCTGCACTCTTTGCCTTTTTCCATGTAATCACAAGTTTTCCGGCAGTCCTGTTTGATATACCTGTAATTGAAGTTTTTGCCGGTTTTGCAGTCAGATCATCAGCAGAATACGTTTCCTGCGTCATATAAAGAATGGAATTTTTTCCGGTTCCATATAAGCTCTTTGCTTCTTTGTCATATGCAAAATATATATTCGCACTGTCTGTCGCATATGTATAGCCCCGGGAAATACTTCCTGAAATCGGAGTATCCAGAAACAGACCTCCGTCTTCTCCAACTGTTCCTTCATCGCTGTTTGTGATATCTGCCATATAATATTTACCGTTATTTGCCACAATATTCCACATATGAGGACCTTCACCTGTACCGCCATTCATCATACCGGTCACTGTATAGCAGGTAATGTCACTGAGATCGCACAGATACTGAAATGCCTTGGAATAACCTTCACAGACCACATTAGTACTGTCATCTCCGTCAAAAACATAGATTAACTGCCATGGATCTCCGTATTCATCATCCTCCGTCACATCATCATTGTAGGAAGTCAGGTAGCAGATCATTTCTTTATATCCGTACAGCTTTTCTGTCTCTGTATAACCCTGAAATTCTTTTACGATCATTCTGGCATTTTCTGCTGCACTTTTTGCAAGCTGTACAATTCCTGCATTTACTTTATATTTACCGGAAGCATAACTGCTGATCACCGGCATAGATATGGAAAGATTTTCAATTTTTACAGTTGTTTTGTTTCCTGTTGCCTTTGTGCTGTAACCATACTGCCAGGTAGTAGCTGCAGTCTTTTCGTACCAGTACAATTCATATGGACAATCTACAGCCAGGCAATCGATAATCTTTGAAATATCCAGTTCATTAAGGTGTGCGGCTACTTCTCTTTTGAGCGCATTACCGCTTGCTGTTGTCTGCCAGGTCAGTCCCAGATCTGAACTGACTTTAAACCTGGTAGAACCACCTTTCGATGCCACTGCGCTGATTTTACTCTTAAGTTCCTCATATAAGGTCTGCTGCTGTCCATTCAGTACATCCTCACCCAGAGAAGCTGCTGGCTGTGTGTCCGGATCCTGTCCGTACAGAATGTCATTCAGATATTTCTCCAGAAGCTGTCTGTTATCCACAGCACCGTTTTCGTCCGGAATTACAGCCTCTGCAAAGACTTCTTCGTCTGAATCTGCTTCATTTGAACCTGCTTTGTCCGAAATGCTATCCTCTGTATCTGATGCAAACTCCGCATTATCCGCAGTTTCCTGTTGTACATCAAATTCTGTTGCATCATCTGAATTAAATTCAGAAACTGTACCATCTGTGAAATCTGCTGCTGTTACAGGTGTTACCGTAATTCCTGCTGCCAGAACCAGGCTCATTCCCAGACTTATAAAATTTTTCTTTCTGTACATAACGCATTTTCTCCTTATCTGTCGTAAATATAGTATATTACTACAATACTTTATTTCGACAGATAAAACAAGATTTTTTTATAATCCTTGTTCTCCTGCCAGATAGCACAGGTCTGCAAGACGTTCATATTTTGTCTGCATACACGCAATATAGTCATCCAGAAATCTTTTTACACGATACGGGATATCTAAGCGCTCATATCGGTTCTCAAATTCCGTCAGGTCACTGTTATCCTGCCTGATATACTCATCTGCTGCACTGATTTCCGCTTTCAGAGCAGAAAGTTTCTCCTCGTAACGACCTGTTAATTCCATTTCGCACAATTCATTCATTTTGTTCATCTTATTCTTTTCTCCCTATTATTATTTTTACATTTGTGGTAACCTTGTTACCTGTGTGTGTTGTTTTGTTATATGTTGATTTGTTGTGTTATGTGTGTTATGTACGATGTGTGCAGATCGGTACATACCGTTTTCTGTCTTATTACAACTATAATTGTAATTTTGTTTAAAGAAAATGTCAATTTATTTCGTCCGACATCTTATGATATGATTCGACATTTATCTGAAAATACAAGAAAGAATCCCGCCCGGAGGGCTTTTTTATGTTATAGGAACATTACGGAGTAATTTCCTATAACATAAAAACTGCTGTTCCTCACGATCACTGTAGAAACAACAGTTTTTTTTCATCATTTTTTTATGTTCGGCGGATAATCCTGTTCAATTTCACAAAATCTATTACCGCCTGTTTTCCGATCTTACAGATTTTCTTCATGTTAATGGAATTCACCCCGCCCTGACGAGGTCTGAATGTGACAGGAAGAAATTTGATGCTGCATCCCTTCTTCTTATAAATAACAGCCAGAAGTACATTGGAAAGATTAAAATCCTTCGGGATCAGATGTATGTACCTGGCCATCGTCTCTGCTTTCATCAAACGGTACGGAGTGTTGGCATCTGTCAGATTTACCCCAAAACAGATACGGATAACCAGTTTCAGAGTTTTTGTTACAAAAACACGTGATATTCCATCCTGTCTGTCTTTTCTCCAGCCAATGACCATATCATATTTCTGTCTTCGTTTCCAGAACGGTTCAAATTCTTCCGGCAGTGTCTGGCCGTCTGAATCTGTCTGGAAATGTAATCTGCACCATTTTTGAGTGCATACTTATAGCCATAAAGCACAGTTGCACCATGACCGCCGTTTGGTTTTGTTATCGGAATCAGCAGAGGGCGTGTCTTTGTACACTGTTTCAGTTTTTCATATGTAGAATCTTTGCTCCCGTCATCAATGACAATCAGACGTGACTGACCGTTTCCGTTATGCTTCTCTATAAAAGGATACCAGTCATTAATGACCTGTTCAATGTTATCCTGCTCATTGTATGCCGGGATAACAATGTATAACTTATCCATATTTCTCTCCTTTGGATGATTGATGGTATCCATTATAGCATACATATACATGAAATAATAATATTATTTCGAAAACGATGTACTATAGCTCTGCCAGTATTCCCAGTTCCCGCGCAAGGCGAAGCAGTTCCCTGTTTGCGGCATTCACTGTTCCGAAGTCTTTCAGAGGACAGATAACTTTCTGACATTTTTTCATCAATTCTACAGCCTTATCATAAGATTCCTGTGAAATACTTTCGAAAGGTTTCTCTGTAATCACCTGGTCTGCAAGTGCACCGGCTACCTGACAGTCTACATCATTCGTGTGAAGCACTCCTGCCGCAAACGAATTCCCTGTCTCTGCAGTTTTCGATAATACGGAATTCCGCTTCCATTACCGCCAATTACAAACACCTGAGGTTCACCTCTGGGCGGATCCATCTCCACACATCCAAAAGCAGCATTATAGCTTCCTCTGGTAATTCCATACAACTTCCGAATATACTCAGAAGTAAAGATTTCTTCCGGAGCACCGTATTTTTCTATATATTCTCCATGTACACAGATAACTTTATCAGATATTTTCTGTGCAAGATCCAACTCATGCAGCGACATGATCACTGTAAGCTGATGATCCAGCACCATCTGTTTCAAAATGGTAAGAAGTTCCAGCTTATGACGGATATCCAGAAAAGAAGTCGGCTCATCCAGTACAATGATCTCCGGCTCCTGACAGATAGCCCGGGCAAGAAGGATTCGTTGTCTCTGACCATCGCTGATGGCTGTAAAATCCCTGTCTTTTAAATCCCATGCATGGACGGTTTCCATTGATTTCTTTACCTTTGTCTTATCCTCTGCGGAGAGTATTCCCAAAGTTCCTGTATAAGGATAACGCCCTGTGGCTACAATGTCTTCGCAGGTCATCAGTTCCGGACGCATACGCTCTGTGAGCACGACTGCCAGTTTCTGAGAGACCTCTTTATTGGTCATCTTTGCCATTTTTTCTTTATCCAGATAAACAGTACCGCTGATCGTGGCAAGCTGTCTGGTGATGCTTTTAAGAATAGTGGATTTTCCGGCACCGTTAGGACCGATGAGAGTGAGGATTTCTCCCTTTTTCAGCTGAATATTGATTTCTCTGATAAGAGGTTTTCCGTCATATCCCACAGTCAGCTGATCCGTACGGAAAAAATACTGTTCCTGCCGGTCTGCTTTGTTATTTTCTGTTTCCTTTATTACATCTGCTATTTTCTCTGACATATTTTTTCCTGTTTTCCTTTTTATGCTGCATCTTATAGTAATCTGCCCGGATAGCGTATTCTGCTCCTGCTTTTTATATCAATTTCTCTTCTGTCTGCGGATCATGATATAGATTACAACCGGTGCGCCAAACACTGCTGTTACGGAACTGATACTGAGTTCTGTAGGTGCAAATACGGTTCTGGCGATCAGATCACAGAAAAGACAGAATACTGCCCCTCCCAGAAAACAGGCCGGGATCACAAGGAGCGGTCTGGCTGTTTTCAGCAGGCTTTTTACAATGTGAGGCACTGCAATGCCAACAAAAGAAATTGGTCCTGCAAAAGCTGTCACACAGGCAGACAGAATACTGGATAAGAGAATCAGTCCTATGCGGAACAGCTTGATATTCACTCCCATATTCTGGGCATAAACTTCACCCAGCTGGTAGGCACCGATAGGTTTGGACATAAAGAACACGATCACCATTGTGAGCAGAACTACTGTTGTCATTACCTTCACATTACCCCAGGACATTCCTGAAAAGCTTCCCAGTGACCAGTTGTGAAGATTGACGATATTGGAGTCATCCGCAAATGTAACTACGAAATCTGTAACTGCAGAACAGATGTAACCGATCATGACACCGCTGATAACCAGCATGGACATGTTGTGGACTTTTTTGCAACCAGCAGGACGAATCCCATGGAAATCATAGAACCGATAAATGCTGCAATGATCATGGCTGCAGAACCCATGGAAATAGATCTGCTCAGAAAATAAATCATCAGAAGTGCAACTACCAGCTTGGCTCCTGAAGAAATTCCAAGTACAAAGGGACCTGCAATAGGGTTATTAAAAAATGTCTGAAGAAGAAATCCGGATACAGAAAGTGCTCCTCCAAGAATGATCACTGACAGAATCCTGGGAAGACGGATTTCCCATATTATATTGTAAGCAGTCGCATCTCCCTGATGTCTGAAAATAATATTCAGAATCTCACCCACTGAAAGATGAATGCTTCCGGCATTTACATTCCAGACAAATAAAATCACCAGAAACACCGCCAGTATAAAAAATGCTATCCAGTATCTGGCTGTACGTTTTTTGTCATCCATATTTTTTGTTCCTTTTGTTTTTATATTTCCTGCTTTTGGCAGTTCTGCAGAATCCCGCAAACATATTTCAGTGCCATTCGTAAATAACTATACCAATCGCATAGGATGCGGATTCGAGTGTGCCGAAAAGTTACAAATATCATTTTAACTTATGCATATATGCAAGTTCATCCAGCGAATCATCATCTGTAGTAAGAATTGTATGAATATCTTCAATCATAGTTCCAAGCTCAGTGGTTTCCTGGAAAAGATTTTTCCCCGTACACCACACATTTCCATCCTTCACTGCCTTAAAATCTGCCAGAAGATTACTTTTTGCCAGCAGTTCATCAATAGTAGAAAGTTCACCGTCGATAGTACTGTTATAGATGATATAGTCCGCATCTTTTGCTTTGGCATAAAATTCTTCCATCTGCATATTCATGGTAGACAAAGCGTTATCACTTTCTCCTGTATCTTCGGGAACATATTTGCCGCCTGCAAGCTCGATCATGTTTGAAACATAATCACCATTCTTTCGCACATTGACAGCACCTGTGGAATTAATATAAAAGAATGCTACTGTTTTACCTGTATCTTTATCATCAGAGGTCAGAACTTTGTCAAGCTTGTCTGTCTGCTCCTTAAATGCCTTCTCAGCTACATCTTCCTTTCCGAGAAGCACAGCATAGAGTTTCATCCATTCAGTTCTTCCCAGAGGATGGCTCTCATAACTGGAACGTTCTACCATTACCGGGATACCAAACTGTTCCAGTTTCTCTTCCACCTCCGGATTATGGTGGATCATAGTTGATTCAATGGCAAGACCACAGCCTTCATTCAGGATCAGTTCATAATCCGGTGCATTGTACTTGCCTGCATAAATCATTTTTCCGGATTCCATGGCATCTTTTGCTTCCTGGATATACCATCCATTCTCCTGAGTTCCTGAAAGACGAATGCTGTCAATACCGTCAATTGCGCGGAAAAGATCCATAGCAGAGGTTGCTACCAGATAGATGTTGTTCAGCGGTTGTTGAATAACTGTGATATCTTTTTCAAGCCCCTTTGGAGCCTTTTTTCCCTCTGGAACTACAAGAAACTGTCCTTCCTGATTGATAGTGATCAGAGCATAGCCATCATTGTAATAGTCTACGCTGAATTCTTCTGCGTAGGAAAGTTCCATACTGTGATCATAGGTAAGTCCCGGGATATCCACAGGAGTTTTTGCATTGTCTTTATCTGCTGCGTATGCTGTACAGACAGTGCATATACAGATAATAAATATGCAACTGATATAAAACCGATAAATATTGTTTTTGCTGTTTCTTTAT
>ENA-OQCS01001211-OQCS01001211.1-human-gut-metagenome-genome-assembly--contig:-NODE-1211-length-13609-cov-1.618603_pt1 | contig 13609 bp, 19 predicted proteins | sample MGYA00242757_ERZ504575 | MGnify/ENA primary metagenome ERZ504575 (study PRJEB26092, sample SAMD00036297) | human gut metagenome | host: Homo sapiens | study: EMG produced TPA metagenomics assembly of...
CTTCAATTTGCAGACGACTATACAACTTATCCAAAACCTGACGCTCCAAAGCCCCGTCTGAGCTGTCTACTCCGATATAAGTCACAGAACCCTTTCCTAATTTACGGAAAGTAACCGCAGGTTTTCCTTCATAAAATTCATTCGTATAAGTAGCCCAAACCTCATTGGAAGTACCGGGTTGCAAAATCTCTCCCCAAGTATTCCAGGTATAGACTTTTCCATCCATCTTTACTTGTCCTGGATCTTGAGACAACAACAAATCATAAAACTCAATATGATTTCCAGTCAACTCATCAATCATTGAACCAAAAGGAGCCTCCGGTAAACGTCCAAAACGGTCTTTCTGTGCGGTACGGCAAGTCAGTACCAAATTTCCTCCCTCTTCCACATATTTTTTCCACCTTGCTACCAGTTTTTTATCGGCCAACTGATATGCCGGAACTATCATCACCGGATATTGTGAGAAATCTTTCTCTTCAGAAATAAAATCTACAGGAGCTGCATAAGACTTAAGTGTACGATAATATTTATCTACATGAGCAAAGGTATTCCATGTTGCATTCTGTTTCTGACGGTCAATACTCCAATAGTTTTCCGGATTCCACAAAATAGCTGTCTTCCGTTTCAGATAGGTTTCCGGTTTATCTTCCTTCGGGCGATAATCTTTTCTCAATGAGCGGATTTCTTTCATGAACTGTTCATACTCTCGTCCACCAGGTGTCACTGTCACACCATCTGTACCCACAATACCATAATGATACTGCTCAGTTCCATACAAAGGCTGACGATAGCGATACGTACAGATAAAATCAGAACCTCCGGCAAATACGCTCCATAACCACAAACGGACAGCACCCGGCAAGTTGAGGATTGATACTTCCCCAGTTTACCTGTCCCGGCTGCAACTCCATTACTCCGTAAGTACCATTTACCGGACGGAAAAAGTCATTTGCCATGGCAATACGTAAGGGATTTCCTACACGATACCCTCTACGACCGATACCTTCATTGTCACCATATACCATATAACGGGTATAGCTGACAAAATCCAGGTCCTTGCTACCTCCAATATGTCCTTTGTCATAATCTGGAATATAATTGGTAGTCACCCACTGATTCTTGGCATATTTCTTGATTAATCTGCATTGCTCATTCAAAAAATCATTAGTCTGCTTGGCTGCAAACCGACGATAATCCAGAATCTGATGATGATTCATAAACATCTGGGCAGTTTTAGGCAAGGTGATTTCCTCAAACCGAGAATAGACTTCACTCCAGAAAGCTGTTCCCCAGGCTGCGTTCAGTTCCTGAATATTGTAATGGTATTTTTCTTTCAAGATTCCCGGAAAGCTTCTTCTGCTGCCTGATATAGTCAAATTGTACAGCAGGCTCATTATCCAGCTGCCAACCAATGATACGCGAGTCATTTCCATAATGGCGGGCCAGTTCTTCAATCATACGATAGGCCAATTTCCGGTAAACAGGAGACGCAAAAGAAGCATGCTGACGTGCCCCGTGATCTTGCACAGTACCGTCTTCGGACTTCAGCAAAATCTCCGGATATTTACGGCTTAACCACACAGGAGGAGTAGCGGTAGAAGTACACATCACGACCTTCAAATCATATTTGGCCGCCAAAGCAACTGCCCGGTCCAGCCAAGAAAAATCATACACCCCTTCCTGAGGCTCCAGCTGTGCCCAGGCAAACTCCGCAAAATGGGTAAATTCAAATCCTAGTTCATGCATTTGTTTTAAGTCGCGTTCCCATTGACTTTCATCCCAGTGTTCCGGATAATAATAAGCTCCCGTCAATGTCAAGTCTTTGTCATTAAACCAGGTATGCTGGCAAAAATTCCCCCACAGAACAGACAGCCGCATACCATTGCAAGCAAACGTTTTTTCATTGTATTCAAGTATTAGTTTTGAAATGTATTACCCTTGCAAAGTAGAAGGAAATCGCAATCAACTTGTATGATAGTTCATTTTTTTCAGGAAAGTGTATGATAATCGAGGAACATGTATAATAATCCATGCTCCTTTCAATTCAAGATGCGTAACTTTGCTGAAAACAAGGACAACATTTTATCAAGAACTATGAATTCACTGAAAATCATTTGTGACTGGATTTTTTTATGGGGCATTTTAGGAGGTATTTCTGCACAAACAAAGTACTTTCTTTCTCTATGCCCGATGGAGCAGGCACACTCCGATTAGGCGTTATTGAAAATAATTCAAGCCGATGGCTGGATGAAAAACAGACACAACTGCATATCGATTGCCAGCCACTCAGTAATACAAAAGGATTCATTCTGGAAATCGAAAATAAGAGAGAAGATATTACATTGGGATGGCTTTCGGGGGATGCGATGCAATCGCTCCCGAATCAGGTATTCAACCTCAATATTGCAAAGACAACGTTTTCAATATAGAAGGTACACAGGTTACAATCTACCACGGAAAAGTCATGCAACTAAGAGTGACCAATCTCATAGTTCCTTCAGCTTCTTCCATTCGTTTATCCGACGGACATAAGCAAGATACTCCGTTGACACTTCTCACCTCTGGAAAGAAAACGGATGCACCCGTACTGGCAGCAACCTGCCTTATTCGAAAAGGAGAGAAGGTGTACTTCTGCGCATACAAGCAAAATGCAAAGGCCGACTATGCTGACTATATGTTACCTGAATTGTTTTACCAAGAAAAACAGCAACCATGAATAAGACAATCATCATCTGCCTGTGGGTTCTATTTCTCTGTACAAACATGCTGCAAGCAAAATCTATAACGTAAAAGATTTTGGAGCCGTTGGCGACGGACAGCACATTGATTCTGAGGCTATCAACCAGGCTATCGTGCAAGCTGCCCGCGAAGGAGGTGGAACAATATATATTCCCGCTGGAGAGTATGCCTGTTATTCTATCCGGCTTGCCAACCAGATTCATCTGTACCTGGAACAAGGCGCTACAGTTGTGGCCGCTTTCCCTACGGCCGAACAGGGATATGACAAGGCAGAGCCTAATCCTCATAACAGCTTCCAGGATTTCGGACACAGCCACTGGAAAATTCCCTTATCTGGGGAATTAACCTGCAAGATATTACAATCAGTGGTCCTGGAAAAATTGACGGAAAAGGATTGACACGCGAAGAAAGCCGACGCGACGGAGTAGGCAATAAAGCCATCAGTCTAAAAGAATGCAAGAATGTTACACTGAAAGATTTGTCCATGTTCCGCTGCGGCCATTTTGCTCTACTGGCTACTGGAGTAGACAACTTGACCCTCGACAATCTGAAAGTAGATACCAACCGTGACGGATTTGACATCGACTGTTGCAAAAATGTACGTATCAGCCGATGCAGTGTCAATACTCCATGGGATGATGCTATTGTACTAAAATCATCTTATGCGTTAGGATACTTTAAAGATACAGAAAACGTAACAATCTCTGATTGTTACGTCAGCGGATACGATCGTGGAACCATGCTCAGCGGTACTTGGGAACTGGATGAGCTCAGGCGCCGGACCATGGCTACCGTACAGGACGTATCAAACTGGGTACAGAATCTAGCGGAGGATTCAAGAACATTACAGTAACCAACTGCATTTTCGAACACTGCAGGGGACTGGCTTTGGAAACAGTAGACGGAGGGCATCTGGAAGACATCGAAATCAGCCATATCACCATGCGACACATTGTCAATGCCGGTATCTTTCTCCGTCTGGGAGCCCGTATGCGAAGCCCCGAAGGAACTCCAGCCGGAAGCATGAAGCATATCCGTATCAGTCACATCAATGCATACGATGTAGATTCTCGTTATTCCTCCATTATCAGCGGTATCCCTAATGGAATTATAGAAGATGTTACCTTCGACCATATTCACTTGTACTATAAAGGAGGATATACAAAAGAGGATGGAAAAAGAGAACTCCCGGAACAAGAAAAGGTATATCCTGAACCGTGGATGTTCGGTACTATCCCGGCAAAAGGCTTCTACATTTCACATGCAAAGAATATCTCGTTTCATCACATCAATTTCTATTATGAGAAACCGGATGGACGTCCTTTATTCGTAACCAAAGATGTAGAAAACATCCGTTTTACAGATATTCGGGAGAATGGAGAAGATGTTTCAATCACAATAAATCAATAATCAAATATCACATAAAATGAAGACACAAAGGAAATGGCTCATGGCATTGGCTGCCTGCAGCCTGGGAGTATTCAGCTCCGCACAAACAAATTATGATTTTAGTAAACTACAGCGAGAAAAACTCGGAAGAGGAGTTGTCGCCGTCAGAGAGAACACACAAAAAGTAGCCGTTTCATGGAGATATCTTTCTTCCGACCCAATGGAAACCGCATTCAATGTTTACCGGAACGGAAAAAAGATTGCACAAGTTCCAGCTGGAACAGGAACTTTTTATACAGACAATTATTCAGGAAACCAGAAAGTGGTCTATACGGTAAAACCTGTGGTCAATGGAAAAGAAACTTCAAATGAAGGGAGCTATACCCTTCCGGGAAATGCTCCTTCAGGATACATTGACATTCCACTGGACAGACCTGCAGACGGTGTCACACCTGCTGGAGAAAAATACAGCTACAGCCCCAACGATGCTTCCATCGGTGATGTAGATGGAGATGGAAATTATGAAATTATCCTGAAATGGGACCCATCAAACGCACACGACAATGCACACGATGCTACACAGGAAACGTATACTTCGACTGCTACCGCCTGACCGGAGAAAAACTATGGCGCATCGATATGGGAAAGAACATACGTGCCGGCGCTCACTACACTCAGTTCATGGTATATGACCTGGATGGAGACGGAAAGGCTGAAATTGTAATGAAAACTTCCGACGGTACCATAGATGGAAAAGGAAAAGTAATTGGAGATGCCACAGCCGATTATCGCGAACCGGGAGATCCGAACCAGCCCAAAGGAGGAGATTTCTCTCCGAATGATCCACGAAGCAAAGGAAAGCCTACCGATCCTCTTCGTAACCAGGGACGTATACTGACTGGAAATGAATACCTGACTGTTTTCAACGGACTGACAGGCGAGGCCATGCAAACCATTGACTATATTCCATTACGTGGCGATTTGAAAGGCTGGGGAGACGAGCGTGCCAACCGTAGTGACCGTTTTCTGGCATGCGTTGCTTACCTAGACGGAGTTCATCCTAGCGTAGTCATGTGCCGTGGATATTATACACGTACCGTGCTGGCTGCATTCGACTGGAACGGAAAAGAACTGAAAAATCGCTGGGTATTCGATAGTAACAACCCGGGATGTGAGAAATATGCCGGACAAGGTAACCATAACCTCCGTGTAGGAGATATTGATCAGGACGGATGCGATGAAATCGTATATGGTTCCTGCACATTCGACACGACGGGAAAGGACTTTATTCCACAGGAATGGGACACGGAGACGCCATGCACCTCACTCAATTTGATCCAGCTTCAGCCAGTCTGCAAGTATGGGCCTGCCATGAAAACCGGAAAGACGGTTCTTCATTCCGAGATGCAAAAACCGGAAAAGTATTGCTTCAATATCCCGACAAGACCGATGTAGGACGTGTATGGCTGCCGAAATTGACCCGACAAGTCCCGGTGTAGAAATGTGGTCACTAGCCTCAGGAGGAATTCGTAACATCAAAGGAGAAGTAGTGGCAGAAAAAGTTCCCGGACTGTCTTACAACATGGCAGTATGGTGGGATGGCGACTTGCTCCGTGAACTGCTTGACAAAGGAAAAGTAAGCAAATACGACTGGAAAAACAAACGCTGCGACACAATCTTCACATTTGAAGGATGCGCATTTAACAATGGTACCAAATCTAATCCCTCACTTCAGTGCGACCTTATCGGTGACTGGAGAGAAGAGGTGCTGGTTCGTACCGAGAACAACAAGTCTCTCCGCTTGTACGTAACCACAATTCCTACTGAGTATCGCTTCCACACTTTCCTGGAAGACCCTGTATATAGAATCAGTATTGCTACACAGAACGTGGCTTACAACCAGCTACCCAGCCTGGTTTCTATATCGGACCGGAACTGAAAGGCACTTTCAGAGGATATACATTCAAATAACCCATTACGCTTACATTTAAAACTAGTTATATGAATAAACTCGTCTTAAACTTCGCACTGCTGGCGGCTCTTTCTGCCGGTCTTAGTGCCCATGCACAAAAGAAAAAGGAAGTCATCAATGACTCCAATACTCCGCTTCATCTTTTGCAGCCTGATTATCAGGTAGGGTATGGTATGGTATCAGCAGAAGACATCAAAAAAGACATGGACCGTGTCTTGAGATATCTGGAAGTAACACACCGACCAGAGTGGTTGACAAACGCAACGGAAAAGTCATTACCGACTATGCGAACATGGATACCAATGCATAATTGGAAAGAGGTGCTTTCCGTCTGGCCAGTTATGAATGGGGAGTTACTTATTCCGCCATGCTGGCTGCTGCAGAAGCTACGGGTGACGAAGCCTACAAAAAATATGTATACGACCGCTTCAAATTCTTATCGGAAGTAGCTCCTTACTTTAAGAAGTATATGAAAAATACGGTACAACCGATGCACAGATGCTTCAGATTCTGACTCCTCACGCCTTGGATGATGCAGGAGCCGTATGTGCGGCAATGATGAAGGCACAGATGAAAGACAAAAGCCTGAAATTGCAGGACATGATTGACAATTACTTCCATTTCATCATGTACAAAGAGCATCGTCTGGCCGACGGAACATTTGCCCGTAACCGTCCTTACCACAACACATTGTGGTTGGACGACATGTTCATGGGCATCCCCTCTGTTGCTCTGATGGGACGCTATGCATCCGACCACAATGACAAATATTATCAGGAAGCCGTACGCCAGGTACTGCAGTTTGCAGAGCGCATGTTTGTTCCGGAAAAAGGCTTGTTCCGTCATGGATGGGTAGAAGGAATGAAAGATCATCCGGCTTTCCACTGGGGACGTGCCAACGGATGGGCTATTCTTACTATGTGTGAAGTGCTGGATGTACTTCCGGCCGACTATCCCGGACGCGATAAAATTATCAGCCTGTTGCAGGCACACGTTCGCGGACTGGCTGCCTGTCAAAGCAAAGACGGTTTCTGGCATCAGTTGCTCGACCGCAATGATTCTTACCTGGAATCTTCTGCCACTGCCCTCTACGTATACTGTATAGCACATGCCATCAACAAAGGATGGATTGACGCCATGGCATACGGTCCGGTAGTGCAACTGGGATGCATGCCGTATCTTCTGCCATCAACGCCCAGGGACAGGTAGAAATGACCTGCGTAGGAACTGGTATGGGATATGACCCGGCATTCTATTACTACCGCCCGGTAAATGTATATGCAGCCCACGGGTATGGTCCTGTCATCTGGCCGGAGCCGAAATGCTCAATTTACTGAAGCACCAGCATCCGCGTATGAACGACAGCGCCGTACATTTCTATCCTACAGAACAGCAGACGAAAGAACCTATCTTCTTCTATTCTGAGCCGGGAAATCCGCGTGAATTTGTAGCAGGAGTAAGCCGTATCAACGAAAAGAGTCCTGTCGCTTTCCTGATTGGAGACTCTACGTAAAATGTGGAGCAGGCAACGGAGAAGATAACAAATGGGGATGGGGAAGCTACTTGCAAAATTACTTTGACACAACCCGCATCAGCATTGAAAACTGTGCATTGGGAGGAAGAAGCAGCCGTACTTATTTCACGGAAGGCCTTTGGAACCGTGTACTTCCTGCCATCAAACCGGGTGATTATGTATTGATTGATTTCGGACACAATGACGGAGCCCGATGAATACCGGACGTGCACGCGCTTCTCTGCCAGGCACTGGAGATGACTCTAAAAAAGTAGTCATGGAAAAAGACGGAAGCACGGAAAAAAGTATACAGCTTCGGCCACTACATCCGTATGTATATTCGCCAGGCAAAAGCTAAAGGAGCAAAAGTCATCGTGATGTCACACACTCCGGGTAACCGCTGGACCGACAATCACATGAACCGCTGCGATAAGACTTACGGCAAATGGTCAAAAGAAGTAGCAGAACAGGAAGGTGTAAGCTTTATTGACTTGAACGACCTGACTGCCAATAAATTTGAAGCCATAGGAAAAGAAAAGACTGCCGCTTACTATGCAGACTCTGTACACAACACTCAGGAAGGTGCTGTATTGAATGCAGAATCTGTGGTAGAAGGTATCCGTTCGCTCCAGAATTGCGACCTGAAAGACTATCTGAAATAAGCATTTACAGATAAAATCAATGCCCCGCACTGCCAATTCAGTACGGGGCATTTTTTATGAGATACTATTTCTTTTTTTATTTCTGGAATTCAGCCCAGTCTGTCAAACGCATGTCACCTTTATTGATAAACACCTGATGCATACCCAACGCTGCAGACAGGCTGTGACAGGTTTGTCCTTTCGTAGAAATCTTCAAGTAATCCCAAAGTAGCTGCTTGTAATCAGGATGTGCACAGTTTTCAATCACCGCTTCCGCACGTTCCATCGGACTCCTTCCACGTAAATCGGCTATACCCTGTTCAGTAATAATAACATTTACCGAATGCTCGCTGTGGTCCAAATGAGAAACCATCGGTACAATAGAACTGATACAACCTCCCTTGGCCGTTGACGGACAAGAGAAAATAGAAATGTAGGCACTGCGGGTAAAGTCGCCGGAACCTCCGATACCATTCATCATCTTGGTTCCACAAATATGAGTGGAATTGACATTTCCATAAATATCTGCTTCAATGGCAGTATTCATAGATATCACACCAATACGACGAACCACTTCCGGACAGTTGGAAATTTCAGAAGGACGCAACACCAGTTTATGGCGGAAAAAGTCCATATTATCGTAAATATCTTGCAAACAATCATTCGTCACACTCAAAGAGCAAGTGCTACCAAACTTGATTCTACCTCTTTCACCAGTTTAATAACGGAATTCTGAATCACTTCAGTGTACATCTCAAAAGGAGGAATGCTGGGATCCTTACCCAATGCGCTCAACACGGCATTGGCAATATTTCCTACTCCCGATTGTAAAGGAAGGAATGTAGAAGGAATAATTCCCTTACGCATATCTGAAGCTAAAAACTCAGCCACATTCTGACCGATTTTATCCGTCACTGGGTCAGATTCATGGAAACCACGTGCCTCATCCGGTATATTCGTTTCTACCACACCCACAATCTTGGAAGGATCGACCTGAACATAAGGAAGACCAATACGGTCGCTAGGACGTACGATAGGAATCGGACGGCGATAAGGAGGACGCTCCATTTCATACAAATCGTGCATGCCTATCAGGCTTTTACTATGCGCCGCATTCAATTCCACAATAATTTTATCAGCCAATCGAGCGATAGTAGGTGTAATACCTACTCCTGCAGTCAGGTAAATACGTCCGTCTTCCGTAATTTCACAAGCTTCTATGATGGCTACATTCACATGCCCCAAAAAGCCAGAACGCAAACGTTGAGCCACTTGTGAGAGGTGAATGTCTGTATAATTGATTTCGCCGTTATTCACAGCCTTGCGGAAATCTGTATTAGTGGTATAAGGAGCACGGAACTTAATGGCGTGCGCACGCGTCAACATCCCGTCACAAGAATCTCCCGTAGAAGCTCCCGTTATCACACCTATCTGAAAAGCTTCTCCCCTTGCATGCTTTTCTTCTGCTATTTTCGCTAACTCTGCAGTCACAGCTTTCGGACTTCCGGCAGGGGTGAAGCCACTCAGTCCAACAATGTCTCCATCCTTAATATAGCTGCAGCTTCGGCTGCCGTAATAAAGTTAAAGCTCATAGTATCAAGTGTTTTTTTATGTTAGTATTAAAAAAGTTAGTCAATCAGTCATATTTACGACGAAAAATTTCAGAATAGATAAAAGCCCTACGTGCATCTGCTGCATTACGAAAAGCTATTTCAGGCTTCTGCTCCTCTTTTTTCGGTACATTCAATGCTTGTTCTTTCGGAGTGGAAGGTTTGACAGAAGTGTATCTCCGTTTCTTCCTTGCTTCGGGTACAGGAGCTGGTATCACTTCTTCAGGAATCTCCTCTTCTACAGAAAAAGATGCTGCCGGAGGTGCCTGTCTTACAGTCTTTGCACGCTTCGGCTTCTTCTGTTTTTGAGTCCTGACCTGAAAAAGTCCCCAGCCAATTATACCTAAAAAAACAAGAACTTGAATTATATCCATAAATATTAAGTGTTAAGGTTTTCTTCAAAGATACGAATAAAATCTATATCTCCCACCCTTTTTATGGAAGTTAACCAAGAAACAGATATCTTTGCAAGCAAATTTTTAATATAGAAAACCTTATGACAAAAGAAGCTACAGGAGCAGACTTTAAATCTGCAACTGAACACGAAAACAAGAAATTGTTTATCGAGACCTACGGATGCCAGATGAATGTGGCAGACAGTGAAGTAATTGCATCTATCATGCAAATGGCTGGATATTCTCCTTGCGACACACTGGAGGAAGCCGATGCCGTATTCATGAACACCTGCTCTATCCGCGACAATGCGGAACAGAAGATTCTGAACCGCCTGGAGTTTTTCCACTCGCTGAAGAAAAAGAAGAAGCGTCTCATCGTGGGGGTACTGGGCTGCATGGCCGAGCGAGTGAAGGATGATCTGATAACGAATCATCATGTAGACCTCGTTGTGGGGCCGGATGCTTACCTGACGTTGCCCGACCTGATTGCGGCCGTAGAAACCGGTGAAAAAGCAATCAATGTGGAACTTCTACTACCGAGACTTATCGGGATGTGATTCCCGTCGCGTATCTGCGGCAATCATGATTTCGGTTTGTATCCATCATGCGTGGCTGCAATAACTTCTGCACCTATTGTATCGTGCCCTATACTCGTGGACGCGAGCGCAGCCGTGACGTAGAAAGTATCCTGAACGAAGTACGCGACCTGCAACGAAAAGGCTATAAGGAAGTAACCTTGTTGGGACAGAACGTCAACTCATACCGTTTTGAAAAAGACGGCCAGACAGTAACCTTCCCTATGCTGCTCCGTATCGTGGCCGAAGCGGTGCCCGACATGCGCGTACGTTTCACCACTTCACACCCCAAAGACATGAGTGACGAAACGCTTCATGTCATCGCAGAAGTGCCCAATGTATGCAAGCACATCCACTTGCCCGTACAGAGCGGAAGTTCACGCATCCTGAAACTGATGAACCGTAAATATACCCGTGAATGGTACCTGGAAAGAGTGGCTGCTATCCGGAGAATTATCCCCGACTGCGGACTCAGTACCGATATTTTCTCGGGCTTCCATTCTGAAACAGAAGAAGACCACCAGATGTCTTTGTCGCTGATGCGCGAATGTGCTTACGACTCGGCTTTCATGTTCAAATATTCTGACGTCCGGTACATACGCTTCCAAACATCTTCCGGATGACGTGCCCGAAGAAATCAAAATCCGCCGACTGAATGAAATGATTGAACTGCAGAACCAGCTTTCTGCTGAAAGCAATGCCAAAGATGTAGGAAAAACTTTCGAAGTATTGGTAGAAGGTGTATCCAAGCGCTCTAAAGAACAGTTGTTCGGTCGTACGGAACAAAATAAGTAGTAGTCTTTGACCGTGGCAGCCATCGCATCGGCGACTTTGTAAAGGTAAAAATTACAGAGTCCAGTTCTGCTACTCTGAAAGCATAGAAGTAACTGAATAATTCTTACTGAAATAGTTTGGAGAAATCTCAATAAAAACCTGCAAGCATTTTTTTCAAGATGCTTGCAGGTTTTTTACATTTCACAAGGCGAAACTTACGTTTCCGGCATGAAAACATAGGTTTCCGCTCCGCAAAACATAACGGTTCGCGCGAGGAAAACCTAAACAATTACAGCACGTATACTGCTTTATACAAGTCTGTTTTTAATTACTTTCTCTTCCGGCCTCCGGCATTACCAGCCAGAGAATCAGATAAACCAATCCACCAGAAAAAGCCGTAAAAAATGTGGCCAGCACATAAATAATACGTACTAAAGTAATATCCCATCCAAAATAATCGGCTATTCCAGCACAGACCCCACCTATCATACGATTGTTTGACCGTGTCAATCTCTTTTTCTCCATAATCTATTGGCAAATATTCATTATTCGGGGCTAAGTTACAAAAAACATACATAAAGCATCCTATTACTCTTAAAAACTTTTAAAAGAAAATCATGGCATAGGCTTTTTATTTGTTATTTTTGCAGCAAATTAGGGAATAAAGTGAATATACTGAAAATAGATAAATGTCCACTTTGTGGAGGAAACCACTTTGAAGAGGTAATGACATGTACAGACCACTATGCTTCCGGTGAGTCTTTTCAGATTTGTCGTTGCAAAGACTGCGGTTTCCAGTTCACTCATCCTGTTCCGGTTGAAGCAGAAATAGGACGCTACTACGAAACTCCAGATTATATTTCACACAGCGATACACACAAAGGGTTAATGAACCGTGTATATCACTGGGTGCGCCGTGTTATGCTTGCCCGTAAAGCACGCCTTGTCAAGCATAATTCCAGATTAAACCAGGGCAGCCTGCTGGACATCGGTACAGGCACAGGCTATTTTCCGCATTTCATGCAGGAAAGAGGATGGCACGTTTCTGCCATCGAAAAAAGCCTCAAGCCCGCCAGTTTGCCAAAGAGCACTTTGAACTGGATGTGGCAGCTCCGGAAGCCCTCAATGAATTCGCCGACAAATCGTTCGATGTAATTACATTGTGGCATGTCATGGAGCATCTGGAACATTTAAATGAGACCTGGGAAACACTGAAGCGTATTCTGAAAGATCAGGGTATACTCATTATAGCCGTGCCCAACCCCACTTCATTCGATGCAGAGAAGTACAAAGAAATGTGGGGTGCCTACGATGTTCCCCGACATTTGTGGCATTTCAGCCCTTCCGTTATGCAGCAGTTTGGAGCCAAACACGACTTATTCTCTGCGAGCGACATCCGATGCCTTTTGATGCGTTTTACGTATCTATGCTGAGCGAGAAGTACCGGAAAAGTGCTTTCCCGTTCCTAAAAGGCCTGATTGCCGGAACGGAAGCATGGATTGTTTCACTGGCTAAGAAAGACCGAAGCAGTTCCATGATTTATGTATTCAGAAAAAAATAAGAAATTATGAGTCAGAAGTCGGGCAGTCTTTTCGATATGCAATTCATTACCTCCTGCATCAGTACAATGCTGGTACTGCTGTTGTTGGGTATGGTGGTCTTTTTTGTTATGACCGCCAATAATCTTTCTGTATACGTACGTGAGAATATCAACTTTTCCGTTCTCCTCAACGACGACATGAAAGAAGCAGAAGCCATCCGCTTCCAAAAGCAGCTGGAAGAAGAGCCTTTTGTGAAGCAGGCCACCTACATATCAAAAGCACAGGCTCTGAAAGAACAGACAGAAGCCATGGGAACAGATCCGGCTGAATTCTTAGGCTATAATCCATTTACGGCTTCCATCGAAATCAAGCTCAATGCAGCATATGCCAATTCTGACAGTCTGAGCTGGATTCAGGAAAAACTGCTGGACAATAAAAAAAGTCATTGAAGTAAATTATC
>ENA-OQCS01001213-OQCS01001213.1-human-gut-metagenome-genome-assembly--contig:-NODE-1213-length-13594-cov-3.664736_pt1 | contig 13594 bp, 15 predicted proteins | sample MGYA00242757_ERZ504575 | MGnify/ENA primary metagenome ERZ504575 (study PRJEB26092, sample SAMD00036297) | human gut metagenome | host: Homo sapiens | study: EMG produced TPA metagenomics assembly of...
GGGAGACGGAGGGATTCGAAAAAAGCTAAAGCAATAAGTCATTTTTAGAAAAAAAGAAAAGTATTAATAACGAAAAGTAGCTTGTAGTGTGGGCGCTACATAATCACCCACAAAAAACAACATCTGAGAAGGGTATTGGGAACATCCCAATACCCCCATTAGATGTTTAACTTAAGAAAACAATAAGTTAAACAGTAAGGAAAAACATAAGGATAATAATAATAAATGGCAAAAAAAAGTATTTGTAAGTGGATGTTACGACTTACTCCACTCCGGGCATGTTGAGTTTTTCCAGCAAGCCTCACATTATGGCGACCTCTACGTCGGCATCGGCTCCGATGCCACCTATTTAGAGTACAAACATCGCAAACCGATGTTTCCACAGGAAGAACGACTCTTCATGGTCAAGAACATCAAGGCAGTGAAGGAAGCGTATATCAATGAAGGAAGTGGAGTTATCGACTTTCTCCCAACACTTGATAAAGTAAAACCAGATGTGTTTGTTGTAAATGCAGAAGGCGGTTCTGATGAAAAGCGAAAGATCTGTGCAGAACGAGGCATCGAGTATGTCGAACTTCAGCGCACACCTCATGAAGGCTTGAAGGCACGTTCTTCATCCGATTTGAAGAAGGCTTTATCGACAGCATCTGATAATACGACACAAAATGCGGGCATCCCAACCCGTCTGGACCTCGCTGGAACCTGGATTGACCAGCCATACGTCAGCATGTATCACCCTGGTTGGGCAATCACCATATCTCTGGATCCAACTTTCGAGGTACGTGACAGATGTGGTCTCTCCACATCACCCGCAACATGATCAAGAAGATCTGGCCGGTGAAGCTCCCAAAGATGGATCCCGAGATGCTCGCCCGCCTGGTCTTCTGCTTCGAGAACAATCCAGAGCGTCACGACGGCATCATTTCCGGTGCCCAGGATTCCATCGGAATCTGCGTACCAGGTCTGGCTCGTCATTATTATGACAACAACTTCTGGCCAGAGAAGATAGAGAGCACTCAGGATGAGATGACCCTCCGCTTCCTCGAAGACCACCTCGTGATGATACCGATGCAGCCACGACGTCCGGGATGCAGCGTGGTAGAAGGCAAGGATATCACCCCTGCAAAGGTGAAGGCTTTAGCCGATGCTGCCGATGCATGCTGGAATGCCATTCTTGCGCACAATCTTGATGCTTTTGTAGCAGCATACAAGGCATCCTTCGAAGCCCAGATAGCCATGTTCCCTGGTATGGTGAATCCGTCTATCAATGGTGTGATAGAACCGGAGGCGAGTGTGCAGCCGATGATTGATCATTACAGTGCTCTCGATGATGTGCTGGCATGGAAGATGCCGGGCGCAGGTGGCGGTGGCTATCTTGCTCTGGTTGTAAAGGATAGTAAGGAATTTGCAGAGAATCATGATGAAGCCATCCATCTTCAGATACGAAGGGCATAATTATCTGGTTCCCTTCCTCATTATCAGCAGCCTCTTCTTCATGTGGGGCTTTGCCCATGGCATCCTGGAAGTCCTGAATCCTCATTTTCAGGAATCCTTCCATATCAGCAAGACGATGTCTGCTTTTACGCAGGCAGCCGTCTATGGAGCCTACTTCCTGATGGCTCTGCCAGCCGGAAAGATTATCCAGAAATGGGGATACCGCAGAGGAGTGATTACCGGACTGGTTCTGTTTGGTATCGGTTCTCTGATGTTCATACCGGGAAGTGAAATCAACAGCTTCTACTTCTTCGTACTGTCCTTGTTTGTGATAGGGTGCGGCTTAACCTGTCTGGAAACGAGTGCCAATCCTTATACCACGGTATTGGGACATCCCGATAAGGCAGAGAGTAGAATCAACCTGTCGCAGTCGCTCAATGGCATAGGTTGGATAGTTGGACCGCTGGTTGGCGGACAACTGCTGTTCTCTGGTGTCAACATAGCCATTCCATACGCCCTGGTGGGTATCTTTGTGCTTTCAGTGGCATTGATCCTGTCAAGAATAACATTGCCTGACCCGAGAAGAGCACATGAGGCAGATACGAACGAGAAGATAGAGGAGAAGCCGATGAAGGCGATGGCATTCGCTTTCGGCATGCTCACCCTGTTCCTGTATGTGGCAGCGCAGACGGGCGTGAACAGTTTCTTTATCAACTATGCAGAAGAGAGCATTCATATTGAGAAGCAGACCGCCAGTCTCTATCTCGCTTTTGGTGGTATGGGATTATTCTTTGTCGGAAGATTGGCTGGTGGTGTGGCGATGAATTATATCCAGCCGAAGCTGGTTCTTCTAGCCTGTGCCATCCTTACATTTATCGCCACATTGGTAGTGGTGGTATGTAGTGGAACCATATCCCTTATCGCATTTTTCGCCTTGTATTTGGGAGAGAGCATCATGTTCCCCACCATCTTCTCTTTGGCATTGAGGGATGCGGGCACGCAGACGAAGCTAGCCTCTTCCCTCCTCATCATGACGATAGTGGGAGGTGCGATAGCTCCGGTACTGATGGGATACATAGCTGACACTACAGGCAGTATGGCTGTTGCCTTTCTGATACCGCTCGTATGTTATGCCGTGATTGGCGGTTATGCCGCAACACGGAGAAGATGAATTAAAACAAGATTAAAAATGAGTTTAGATAAAAAATCTAAGATTTATATAGCAGGAACCGGTAAGGAAACTTACTATCCGTGAACTCTCTGAGCTTGTAGTAAAGGCAGTAGGTTTCGAGGGTGAGGTTGAGTTTGATGCCAGCAAACCAGATGGAACTCCAAGAAAGCTCATCTCTGTAGATAAGCTTCATAGCCTCGGCTGGACTCACAAGGTTGAGATTGAGGATGGTGTGAAGAAGCTCTTTGACTGGTATCAGGAGAGTTTGAAATAATTAAATTATAGTCTTTATCTTCGCAGGTAAAGACTGTAATTTCTTATAAATTTCGTAATAAGTTTATGTCACAAACAGCAAATAGAGTAATTAAGAATACAGGCTATCTTTATGCAAAGATGGCGATAACGATGTTCGTATCATTATACACCACCCGTTTGATATTGAATTCCCTGGGTGCTTCCGACTTCGGTATTTATAATATAGTTGGTGGAGCGATAGCCATGTTGGGCTTCTTGAATGTAGCTATGGCTAGTGCAACTCAACGATTTATGTCATACTCCGAAGGTGAGGGTAATAAGGAGAAACAAAAATACATATTCAATATCAGTTGTGTATTACATTTCTGCATATCTATAATTATAGCAATAGTATTATTGGCTGCAGGATGGTTTTTCTTCCATGGCATACTGAATATACCGGCAAACAGAATCTCTGCAGCACAGGTTGTATACTGTAGTTTAATAGTTAGTACAGTCTTTACAGTAATGAATGTACCATACGATGCCGTGATGAATGCACATGAGAATATGCGTTATTATGCTATTGTAGGTGTTATAGAATCTTTGTTAAAGTTAGCTGTTGCTTTTGTTTGTGTCTATACGAGTGAGGATAAACTTATTGTTTATGGAATGTTGATGGCAGCAATACCACTTGTTACATTGACAATTATGAAGGTTTACTGCCATAAGCATTATGAAGAATGTGTAATCAAGCCCAGAAAGTACTATGATAATAAATTAATGCGCGAGATGACTTCTTTTGCAGGCTGGAGCTTAGCAGGAAGTATGGGTGGCATTCTGGGAAATTATGGAAATGGAATTGTATTGAACAGTTTCTTTGGCACATTGTTGAATGCTGCGTTAGGTATTGCTAATCAGTTAAATGGAATGCTGATGGTGTTTTCTAATAGTATGCTTAAAGCCTTAGCTCCAGTAATTGTTAAGACAGAAGGTGGTGGTGAACATAAGAAGATGCTTGAATATTCATTCACAGGAGGCAAATTCTCTTTTCTTTTATTCGCATTCTTTTGTTTACCCTGCTTTGTGGAAACACCTTATATATTAAACCTATGGTTAAAAGAATATCCTGATTGGACCATTGCTTTTGTTCGCTTCCAGATAGTAAGAACACTAATGGAACAAACTTATTTGACATTGGGAACAAGCTTGAATGCTACTGGAAAAATAAAACAAACCAATCTTTTTTCATTTGTATTGAATCTGTTGCCTCTGCTTCTGTTGTCAATAGCCTTCTGGGTTGGTGCTTCGCCATGGTGGTATTATCCGATAGTTATATTCTGTATGGTTGTGTTAAGTGCTGCTTCAATCATATACTATTGTAAGAAGTTCTGCAATCTTAATATCTGGCAATACTTTAAGGCTATTCCAATACCATGTTTTATTGTGAGCATTATTGTTTTAGCGATAGGCTTTACTGTATCTCAGGCATTGGCTCAAGGCATGATAAGGTTGTTAGTGAATATGGCAGTGATGTCGCTTGTCTTAATGATAGGCGCCTGTTGGTTGTTGTCTTCTAAGGAAAGACAGTTGGTAATAAGTGTTATACAGAAATTGTATCATAAAATAGTTTAGTTTTATCGATTTTCTCAAGTGATTCAATTTTATCAAATACAGTTATCAATACCATAGATATTTCATTGGGTGTATTTCCGGTAATCCACTTCGATTCATAAAAATTATAAAACATAAGAAAATGACAAATGTTGGTAGTATAAAGGCAAGAGAAATATGGATAGATAATGAAAAGGGCATATTCCTGTTTCTTATAGTATTAGGGCACTTCGGAACAATTCCGAAAGGTGTAGAGTGGCTGCTGTCACCAACCGATTTGCTGTATGTTTCTGCATTCTTCTTTTTAAGTGGTTGGCTGTTTAATGATGATAAATATACTATAAAAGAGTTTTTCTATAGGAAATTTCAATCTCTTTTCATTCCATATGTAGCTATTAGTTTGCTCGTATCTGTATTAGATTGGAATCTGTATCTTCATCCTTTACAGTTTGCTAAAGACTTTATATATAGATTCTTGATGGGTGATGGTGCCGCAAAAGCTTCTCCTTTATGGTTTGTTTCGACATTATTTATAGCCAATTTATTGCTTAAAATAGGGTATTCTTTTAAAAAAAAAGTGCTTAAGAAGTCTTTTTTTCATATCTATGCCCTTTCTCTGTTATTATTTGTATTTTATAGATATACGTCTTCCGTTACGAGCGGATAGTGCTTTGGGGGCTTGTTTTATAATGTATATGTCTCAGATTGTAAAAGGACTATCACAAAGTTTGTGCAATAGAGTTTTGTTGATGATAGCTGCGGTTCCTCTATTAGTACTAGGGATTTATTTAAAATTGGGCTTGCTCAACTATAATTCATTACATAGTGTGATGAGCTTTCCTTGTGCGGTAGGTGGTTGTGTGTCGATCTCCTTTCTTATGAGTAGATTATTGCGGCGAAAAATTGCCCCCCCATATGGATTGCACAAAATGGACTTCCCGTATTGGGATTCCATTGTTTGTTATCGTTTTATATAGATGTTCCATTTAAATTATTAGAAGTTTCAAATACTGATTTTGTCTTCGTTTTCAAAATCGTTTTTGTCTTTTCCATGTTGTATTTTATAGTGATTCCTGTTTTAGAAGGATAAAACCTAGATGGTGGGGATTACTGGTAGAAAATAATATAAGAATATGATAGTTTCAACAATTACTGATGGTTTTGGCAATCAACTCTTTATGTATGCTTGTGGCTATGCTATGGCTAGACGACATAAGGAGAAACTTGCTTTGGATACCACCTACTTGGCCACTTCTAATTTAAGAGAATACGAGTTAGGTGGTCTTCGAGTGGAGTATGACAAAATGTACTCTATAAATAAAAGCTTGCCTTATTTCTTGAAAGTTGTTTTTCGTAAAGCGATACATGCTTGTATGTCTTTACGTTTTAAACAGTATCGGGAAAAACAAGCTTGGCATTACGAAGAGAATTTGTTGCAGACAACAGGCTCTTGCCGTTTAAGAGGATATTGGCAGTGTGAGAAATATTTTAAAGATTATAGGAACGAGATTCTGAAAATGTTATCTCCTAGTTATGAGCAAACAGCATCATTTAAGGAGCTGTTATTAAAGATACAAAACTCTAATAGTATCTCTGTTCATGTTCGTCGTGGTGACTATGTTGCTTTAGGAATATGTTTAAGTGATGTTTATTATAAGGCTGCTATTCGTTTGATGAATGAAAAAGTGAACGCTCCTGAGTTCTATGTCTTTTCGGATGATATAGAGTATGCTAAGGGATTATTTGATGGTATTGAAAATGCTAACATTAACTTTGTAAAATATGAAGCTCGCAATGCAACTATAGAAGATTTTTTGTTAATGAAAGTTGCCTTCATAACATTACTGCAAATAGTTCTTATAGTTGGTGGGGAGCATGGGCTAATGAAAACAATGAGAAGATAGTTGTTTGCCCGAAAAGAGAACCTAAGGATGATTTTTATCCTGAGGAATGGATTAAGATTTGATGTTAAATACTGATTGTTATGGATCGACTAGATTTGTATCATCACCTCCTTCTTAATGAGGGAGCTTATTTCTTTAAATTGGGGGCTAAAGCTATCACGAAAACGTACATCAAATATGTTTTTAGTGATGTCGTGGAAGGTGGGCGCTTTAATCCCTTGACTAAAATCATTCGCCAACCTGAAACGATAGAAGCTGGAGATGATACTTGTCAGGCTCTTTGTTCTTTGCTTGTTTTCCGCCAAGTTTCTGTACCTTCAATGTTTGATTTTGACGAAGATACTTGTCCGGATAATATAAAGGAACTGAAAATCTCTTACCTCTTAATCGTGGAGATAAGAGATTATGTGGTGATAGTAAAGAAGAATATTTCACACCTTTCTAAGTTTATAAATAGTCTTAAGCCTATTAGTGCAAAAGTAATAGCAAGTGTATTGGTGGAAGATTCTACTGATTTCCAGCAGATAAAACTGGCAAATATGAATACAAGTAAAAATGCGATGCGTACAAAGTCGTATGAGGCAAATAACTTGCAGATATCAATGCCAATGTTTGGAACGAACCAGAATATAGTAACAACAATCAGATTTGTCAATGACAATGATGGCACTTGTTCTGTCAATATTGGTACTTCCCGTATTGCTAAGTTTGGAAATAAGAAAGGCTTAACCTTATTGCTGGAATGGATGAATTTCTTAGTAAGCAAGCTTGAAAATTATGTAGAAGCAGAGAATTTCCTTACCCGCTTTGCTATGCCTTTTAGTTGGAAAGAGGTAGGTGCAGACTTGCAACCAACATCATTGCTGATTAATATATTTGATTTGCAAAATTATATAAGCGATAAACTTGATGACAAGTCTATTTATAGAAAGGTTGACAAGGATTCTTATATTGATTTTACTGATAGCTTTTGGCGTATCTTCAGAGAGGGAAGTGAGAGCTTAGAACTGACAAGAAGTACTGATACCCAATTTATGTATAAGAACATAGGGGTTGCCAAGCTTGCCAATGGATTGAATATTACAGCAAAGAAACCTTTAGATTCACTTTATTATAAAGATAACGTGGGTAGATATTTAAGTGTCAAATCACTGATTAATACTCTTCATTGCTTTATTGTATGTTTCTCTGATTTTTCATACGTTTATGCTTCTGGAAAACTATATAGAAACTCTGAGATAGAAAAGGATTTTGATTCAATATTGGCAGTGTTAGAACCTGTAGGAGCAATTAGTAATGTGGCAAGTGAGAAAGGCGAAGGGTATAGTGAACAAAGTACAGAATTTACTGCAAATAGCCTTTTTCATGTGGTAGAGAACGAATTATATGATACTGCTGATATACTTTTGTGTGATGATATGGGTAATGAATGGGCTGATCATATTGCAATCTCAAATGATGCCATTTCATTTATCCATTCGAAATGTAAAGACAAGGCAGGCTTGTCTGCTTCTAATTTTCAAGATGTTATAGGCCAGGCAATAAAGAATATTGGAAATATGAATCCTAATATGAATGCCTTGCGCTCAAAGATTGATAGTATGAGAGGTACGTGGAAGAATACAGGAATACAAAAATGTAGGAGAGGAAATGTTGATGATATAGAGGGAAAATATCTAAGTTGATGAGTAACCCAAATAAAAAACGTGAGATATGTCTCGCTGTTAATTTTCTTTCTAAAAATAGATTGGCTACGGCTTTTGATAACATCAAGAATCATATTTCTTTTCAACAGAAAAATAGTGTTGTTCAGTTGGCATGGATTCTCAATGGTTTCATTTCAACTTGTAAGGAAGCTGATTTAAACTGTAAAATTTACTGCAAAATATGAAAAAAATAGAGATAATAACATTAAAAGCTTTACGTAAGATTTATGGCAAGTTATTTAAACCGGAATCTTCAACGTATGACCGTGGTATAACTGATCCAGATAAAGCTTCGGAACAGATTTATAATCTGTTGGCATCAGGCAAACCTTGTATGATTGCAAGATATGGCAGTACAGAGATGCTTGCCATTACCAATTATCTTGGAGTTACTGCAAAACACCATTCAGCGTTGAAGTATATTCAAGGTAAGCAATTTGCATGGTGGTGGGAAGATAATGTAAAAGATCAAATGACACGATGGAGTGGCTTTTTCCCATCAACGGATGAGAACTTAATGAAATTCGGAGAAATGATGGTTGAGGATAGCAAGCAACTGGATATTCTTGGATCTTGGCTTCCTAATGAAGAAATTCTTAAAAAGAATTATAATTTAGGTTTTCAGTATATTTCATTGAGAAATTTAGAGCCATTTTGGAGTAATCTGCCATGGACTCGTTATCTAGAAGGTAAAAGAGTACTAGTCGTACATCCTTTTGCGGAGTCTATTAAGAATCAGTATGACAATTATAGAGATAAAATATTTGAAAATTCTATGGTTCTGCCTAATTTTACTTCATTACGTGTGATTAAAGCCGTGCAAAGTTTAGGTGGAAATTCTGAATTTAAAGACTGGTTTGAGGCTTTAGATTATATGAAAGGCAAGATTGATCAAGAAGATTATGATGTTTGTCTGATTGGTTGTGGGCCTACGGCTTTCCACTAGCGGCTCATGTAAAAAGGATGGGTAAGCAAGCTATCCATTTAGGAGGTGCTTTGCAATTATTATTTGGAATAAGAGGTAACAGATGGGACAATCTGGATGAATATAAATCTTTGGTAAATCAGTATTGGACTCGACCAAAAGGAGATGAGATACCACAAGCCAAAGATAAAGTTGAAAATGGATGCTATTGGTAAAATACAAATTAATATGGTAAGAACAATATTACACATCTTATGTTATAAGCTATGTGATTGTAACGTAAAGGAAATGATTAATGAAGATGTTTTGATGTACAAGAAATATTGTCATTTAGAACATTTTAAAGGTTCTTCGGAATATGTGTTGAAAAAGATTTTATTGCAATGCCCTGAATTTAGAAATCAGTTTTATGTGCGTGTGTATAAAGTTTCACATAAACTTCATCTTGCAAGAATTATAGAAATTATACTTCCTCCAGAAAAAAGTTTGTATTTAAATGGGCGATGTAAATTTGGCAAAGGTCTTTTCTTCCAACATGGATTTTCTACTATAATTAATGCAAAGAGTATTGGGGATTATTGTAGAATAAATCAACAAGTAACAATTGGAGATAGTACGGGTAATGAGGATATTCCTAAGATTGGTAATAATGTACGTATTTGTGCAGGAGCAATAATTGTCGGTAATATTACTATCGGCGATAATGTAACTATTGGGGCTGGTGCTACAGTATATAAAGATGTTCCTTCTAATTCAGTAGTTGTTCCAAATCGATCTCGTGTTATAAATGGGGGGGCAGAATATTTGATGTAATGCATATGAAGACAGTTTCAGTAATAATTCCTTTATATAATAAGGAAAATGCTATAAAACAAACATTAATGTCTGTTTTGAGTCAGGGGAATATTGTTTCTGAAATAATTGTTGTTGATGATGGCTCTACTGATTCAAGTGCCTCAATAGTTATGGATTTTAAAGATCCTAAGATTAAATATTTCTATAAGCAAAATGGTGGAGTTTCTTCAGCGAGAAATTATGGATTAGAAAAGGCAAATTCTGATTGGATTTTTTTTATGGATGCAGATGATTTGTTGTTAAGTGGTGCAATAGAATTTTTGGTCAATCTTTCGGTTAAATACTCTAAAGCAACTGTTTGTACAGCAAATTATTATAATGTTAATGGCAATGAAAGAATTCTTGGCTCATCTATGAAGCATGAAGGTTTTGTTTCACAGCCGTTGAAATCATTGTTTGAATTTAAAGTGGTACCCAGAACAGGATGTACTATTTATAGTAGAGAATTGCTAAACAAAATCGGCGGATTTGATGAGCGAATTTCTATATTTGAAGACACTGAATTTGATTTGAAAGTGTTGAAATACGCAAAATTGGTCTATTCTCCTTGTCCTGTTTATGAACATTTATATGAATTCTCTGAGTTAGGGTCTTCTTTAAAGCCAATTGATAAATTTTATGCTTATTATATAAGTCTGAAGAAATGTAATTTTTATGAAAAAATGATGAAGATGAGAATCATAGAATGGACTTATTATAAATTTAAAGATAGTAATGATGTTCATGCAAAAAAACTTTTGAAACGTAAAATAACGAATAATTTCTGGTGGTTCATAGTTTATAAGGTATATTCTAAAATTATTTAATATGAGTATAGTTAATACGTTGCTATTAGTGATACTTGTTTTTTTTACAGGTACAGTTTGTCCAATGATAGGCATAGCAAATGGTAATACTTTGCATTTGGTAGTAATTGCATTACTTTGCCTTCTGAATGCAGACAAAATTTATGAGACTTTTAGTATTGATAGGTATTTGAGAGGAGTCCTTCTTTTCTTGATAGTTATGCTTATTGTTACTTTTGTCTTATCAAAAGGTGATTTAGTTGGTGTAATAGGGTGGATAACGATACCTTTTTATTTGTGCACTTACTTTATCTTTGGATAATAGGTCGCTTAAAGCAATGCAAATTGTCTTGTGTATATTCTTTGTTGCAGAATGTCTTCTTGCTATTTATGAAAGAAAAACTAATGTTGCTTTTTTCCCTTTTGTTGAAGATGATTATTATCTGTCAATGGTAGAACAAGGGCAGACTTGGCAATTTCGTAGTAGTTCATTGTTAGGTAACCCTCTTTTTAATGCAAATTTTGTTTCATTTTCATTATGCTTATTGTTATGTTGTGATAGAATAAAAGCCGTCTATCGCTACATCTTAGCATTATTGGGGCTTTTTGCTATATTGGGCTTTAATGCTAGAGGAGCTACAATTGTCACTTCATGTTTGGTACTGTATAAGTTATACATGATTTTGAAGGGACAAAAATCTAAATTAAATAAGTATTTATTTTATGCATTAATAGTTGGTTCTTTGTATTATGCAATTGATTTTGTAGTGAACTCAGATTGGGGAGGACGTTTGATGCAAGATGAACTTATGGATGGAAGTGCTCAAACTAGATTGTCTTTTTCTGAATATTTAAATCATATATCATTGATATCATTTCCGACTTGGGTGGAGACAGTAAATAAAAGTGAAAATAGTTATTTGTTTATCTTGATATCATATGGATTTGTTTTGGGTGTTATATTGATATATTCATTACTAAGATTATTCTTTCATTATTTGTCTCCATACACAAGACAGGTACAAATATTATTATTCGTATCTGCCATTGGTGTAGGTTCTCTGAATAATAATTTAGCAGGTCCAGGTCTATTTTCTTGTTTTTTATGTATTTATTGGCATTTAGAAATGAATTAACATCAAAAGATTATAACAATGAAGTATTATGGTTGAGTAATTCTGCTTTTGTTTCCGAAAAAACAAAGGCAACTGGTAGTTGGTTACAGCCGATGGCTGAACAATTAGCTTCGTCTATAGATATGGTTAATGTTACAGATGGTATGGTAGAAAAGCCTGTTTCTAGTAATTTTAATAATATCAAGCAATGGATAATACCTGCTAAATCAAGTAACTATGGTCAAGAAGCATCAGTAGAAACTTGTTCTGTTGTGAAGGGTATTATAGAACAAGAAAAACCAGATTTGGTGCACATTTGGGGTACAGAGAAATTTTGGGCTTCTATTTACCGTAAAGGATATATTGATGTTCCTACTATTCTTGATATACAGGGGCTTCTTGCTCCTTATACCGAATATTATTATGGTGGATTGAGTATAAAGGAAATATTCAAATCAATTCACTTGAAAGAAATTCTTATGCCCACAAGAACTCTTTTTCATAAAAAAGAAGTTTTTAGAAAGAGAGGGATGTCAGAAACTGCTAATATCAAATCATTCAAGCATATCTCTTACCAATCTCAATGGGTAAAGAATTATATTTCATTTGTTAACCCAAGTGCCACGCTTTATCCTACGAAAATTATGCTTCGTAAAGCCTTTGTTGAATCACAAAAGTGGGCTTTTCATAATGTAGGTGATTCACCTGTCGTTTTTTCTACCTGTTCTGCTGCTGTTACTTATAAGGGGATGCATATTGTCATTAAGGCTATAGCTTTGCTTAAGAGTAAATATCCGAAGATAAAACTGAAATTAGCAGGTAATATCAATGTGGGCAATAAACTGTTAGATGGTTATTCGGTTTTCTTGAACAAGTTAATAAAAAAGTATGGCTTGCAAGAGAATGTTATATATCTTGGATCCTTAGATGAAAATCAAATTATAGCTCATCTTCAAGAGGCTAATGTTTGTGTAATACCGTCGTTTGTAGAAACATATTGCTTGGCTTTTGCAGAATCGATGATAGTTGGCACTCCAACTATAGCTTCATTTGCTGGTGCTACGCCGGAATTGGCAGAGAATGGCAAAGAAGCTTTGTTCTATAATTCCGTAGATTATTATACTTGTGCAGCTTATGTTGATAAAGTATTACAAGATAAGCGGCTTGCAGAAAAGTTGTCAGAAAATGGTAGGGCAAGGCGAATGAAGGAGAATGATATAGATATTGTTGTTAAAACACAATTGGATATATATAACGAGGTTTTGAGTAATGAATATAGTCAGTCTAATTTATAAGTCTTTAGCAAAATGATAGATTCAAAGTATTATGGAATATACCAGTATCCGCAAATCGTACAGGATTATTGGAAAGACGAACCGAATTTTTTGGTTGAATACAATGAATGTTGCAGTTCTAAGGATTATTGTGCCATTTATTTTTGTAGTAACGATATTTGGTATCCGCATACGGAAGAGATATTTCGTAAGCGAATTGTGGAGAAGAATTTCTTTGAGTGGTATCATTGTCGTATAGATAAAGCTTATAAACACATATTTGTGCGAGATGTTTTTAAGCAGTGGTATCTTACGGGTATCAATGGACAAATTAATTCACAACAAAAATTATTGGAATTCTTAAAGCAAGAAACAGTTGGTTTTAAAGTGATAACGATAGGAAGTTCTGCTGGTGGCTATGCTTCTGCTTTATTCGGCCCAAAATTAAAGGCGGAAAAATCAATCTGCTTCAATGGACAGTTTTGTCTGGAAAGATTGGTAAACGAAAGCAGTCTTACTACTTCTCCACTTTTGTACAGTATATACAAAAAAGAATAATGGGGGGGCAGTTAATATA
>ENA-OQCS01001214-OQCS01001214.1-human-gut-metagenome-genome-assembly--contig:-NODE-1214-length-13591-cov-5.761141_pt1 | contig 13591 bp, 18 predicted proteins | sample MGYA00242757_ERZ504575 | MGnify/ENA primary metagenome ERZ504575 (study PRJEB26092, sample SAMD00036297) | human gut metagenome | host: Homo sapiens | study: EMG produced TPA metagenomics assembly of...
GGAGCCCAAGGTCCGCGCTGCCATCAAGTTCGCCCGTTCCCGCAAGGGCCGCACCTGCATCATCGGTGCCCTGGACAAGGCCGCCGAGACCATGGCCGGCCTCTCCGGTACCCGCATCCACGAGTAGCCCCTACTCTGTTGCCTCTCTCGTGGGCGCCAGGCAAGACGCCCACAAACTAGCCTCTCTTCACGAGCCCCGCAGTCCGCTCCGGCTGCGGGGCTTTTGCTGTTTGAGATGTGTGCAGGGGGTAAACAAGAGCAAATTTGGTTAGATGCTCAGGTCATGGGATGCCTGAAACCAGACGATGACTCCGAGAATCCTGATTCGGCGTTTGTCCAGCACAATATCCGGTTCCGACGTGCGATATGAGTAAGATGACAGCATCACGGTGTTCGTGCCGGTGCTATATCGCCGTATGACCATTCTGGAATTATCGGCCAAGGCGAGGACGGAGCATCCGTTCCAGGGTTTCAGGTTGGGGTCCACTAGGAGAAGGGATCCTATCGGATAGCATTTGGACATGGCAGATGTGTCCATTTGAACAAAGAAGCACCCGCGATGGTTTTTGAATACGGATGAGGGGAGCGCCGTTGTTCCGGTCTGCTTGAGTCCCGTTCTGCCTCCATTCATCTGAATTTTAAATACATCACAAAGGGAGTCAGTAGTAGTTTCCTTGGATTCCCCCTTCCGCCCCTCGTGGTCGAGCTTTGCGGCAAGCCCTGCGGTTTCCGATGCGAGGTCGTCAAACTGCAGATTGAATTTCGAAACGATCTTGAGCAGTGTCGACCGGCGGATGGCATAGCGGTCCTTTTCCCAACGGCATACCGTTTCTTTGGAGACGCCGACAAGTGCCGCGAACTCCTCCTGCGTGAGCTGGTCGCGCTTGCGAAGCGCCTTTATGTTTTGACCCGTTCCCATGTTATGAAGCGCGGACGAGGGGAAGGCAGAGGCAGTTGGGGCCGCCAAAGCCGTTTGTCAGCTCAAAGATAGAGATGGGAACAAGTTCAATACCGGCCTGCTCCAGTGCTTGTTAGTCTCGGTGTTCTCTTCGTATACGCAGACCTTGCCGGCTCTAGGCAAAGGGTGCTTATGGCATTGTTGGTTCTTTCGACCTCTGCCGCTCCGGGATTTGAGCCGCCGCAAGGGATAAATTGCGGTGAACTTAAACCCAGGGCTAATCCCAGCGCTTCTTTTAGTCCGCCTTCGACATGACGCGCCCGGGTTGTCCTTTCCGATCTGCCTCGTGTAATGCAGTAGACTCGCGCTTGGTCCAGGAGCTCCCGGTCAATGAGGAATGTCTCATAGTTAACACGAGCAAAGTATGTGTCGAGATGAATGCAGAGATCATCGTAGGGAACCTCAATGGCCCATACGGACTCAATAGTCGAGTTCTCGTCCCAGAGCAAGTTATTCGCTAGGGTGTCTATAGCTGCTGGCTCGGTTCGTTGAGAGATGCCAACGGCTACATTTTCGCTGTTGAGGTTGTGAAGGTCGCCGCCTTCAATGTGGTAAGTCGATTCATGCTTGAAGAACTGAGGAGTCTCGCGGAAATCCGGATGATAGTTAAAAATCGTTTTATAGGCGATAACCTCACGGTTGCGCTCTGGCCAGTACATATGGTTGAGCGTGACACCTTCGCCGATGACGCTTGCTGGATCGCGCGTGAACCACATGGTGTTAAGGGGGGCTATGAGAAGGTCGTCGGGTGAGTATGCGTCTCCCGTCAGCTTTGAGAGGCTGAACACCTCCTTGTTCGTGTCGAAGACCTGGGAGTAGCGAACGCCGTTGACGGCTGCCTGGACCAGGTCGCGGGAACCTTCGATATGCTCAAGATACTCGCGAATGGCAGACTCGAGCTCAATGCCCCGCGCGCCGCATTCTGAAATGTAGCTATCGATAAAAGAGCGACGCGCTTGCTCTGTCGCATCAAGGGCTTCGGTAAGAAGGTTTTCAAGATAGAGAATCTCTACCCCTTCGTGCTCGAGCATCGCCGAGTAAGCATGATGCTCCCTAAGGGCTTTATCAAGATCGAATGAGCTGCTAGACGGACGCAACGTAAAGACCCGATTGAACTGCCCGTCGGGGTAGTTGCGCGTTTCGGGGCCGGGGCAGTGCAGGAGGGCCTTTTTTAGCTTTCCTATTTCGTTTTGAACATGTAGTGCGGACATAAGACCTCGCTTTGGCGATGAGTATTGATTGCTTCCATAGTGGCACATTACGAGTTCGATTCAATTTACATCATATCTGTCACAGGTGAATGGCGCGAACCGGCTTAGTAATTGATGTTAAACATCAATCTAGAAAGCAAATTGACAAATTACGTCAATCTAAAGTCCGTTTACGGGTCGATGCGCTTCGTTGGCGGGCGAAGAGACGGAAGGGTGTTTTGCGCGATGACACAATGGCTTTGCCGGCAACGAAAAACCCCTGAATTAAGGAGGAGAGATGGCAGAGACAGAAAAGAAGCGCACTCTTCGAGTCCCGCACGTGTACACCATCATTCTCGTCTTGATGGCCGTATTTGCCGTTCTGACCTGGGTCGTGCCTTCGGGTTCGTTTGAGCGCCAGGAGGTTAACGGTCGCGAGGTAACGGTCTCGGGCACCTATGAGCCTGTCGATAAGGTCTATACGGACGAGGACGGCAACGAGGTCGATCTTCGCCAAGCATCTTCGAAGTACTTGAGGCCCCTGCGATCGGCATCCAGCAAGCGGTCGAGGTCGTTGCATTCATTATGATCGTGGGAGGTTCCTTCCAGGTCATCACGGCGACCGGAGCCATCACGAGCGGCGTCGCCCGAGTGGTGAAGAAGTTCAAGAGCAAGGACGTCCTCATCATTCCGATCCTAATGGTGCTTTTTGCCTTGGGCGGCAGCACCTTTGGTATGGCAGAGGAGACGCTTCCGTTCTTTGCGATTCTTATGCCGATCATGATGGCCATGGGCTTCGACTCAATTACAGCGTTCATGACGGTGTTTGTGGGTGCCCGTATCGGATACATCGCATCTACCGTTAACCCGTTCAACGTCCTGATTTCCCAGGGCATCCTCGGTATCCAGGGCAACCCCCAGCTTTGGTTGCGTACTATCGCCCTTGTCGTGCTCACGGCAGTTGCCATCGCATGGGTTGTGATGTATGCCCTCAAGGTTAAGAAGAATCCCGAGGCATCCCCAGCTTTCCACGATGATATCGAGAAGCGCAAAGAGTTTGGCGCGGACGAGAATCTCCTCGATAGCGAGTTCACCGCTAGGCAAAAAGCGTCATGGTTATTTTCGTGCTTGGACTTGGCGCTATCATTTGGGGTCTGGTAACCCAGGCTGGTACATGAACGAGATCTCTGCGATTTTCTTGGCCATGGCTCTTCTTTCGGGTGTTGTTTCCGGGATGAATGAGAAGGAGATCGCTGGCGAGTTCGTTAAGGGAATTGCAGACTTCGCGTTCTCTGCCATCGTTGTTGGCCTCGCCCGCGGAATCCTCGTAATCGCCAATGACGGCTCATCATCGATACGATTCTCAACACGCTCGCCACGGCTCTCTCTGGAGTTCCGGCAGTTATCTTTACGAGCATTCTCTACGTCGTGGATAACCTTCTGTCGATCCTCGTTCCGAGCTCCTCGGGCATCGCTGCTCTTACGATTCCCATTTTCGGTCCGCTTGTTGAGCTGATGGGCTTAAACCCCGAGGCTGCAGTTACCGGCCTTTCCATGGGCAGTGCTGCCATGTCTCTCATTTCGCCGACAAGCGCGATGCTCGTTGCCGGTCTTGGCGTCTGTAAGATTCCGCTTGGCCAGTGGTGGAAGGTCGCTTGGAAATTCTTCCTGGTCGTAAGCGTTATCTGCATGGCATTCACTGCGGTTTCGGGTCTTATCCCCCTGCCGTAAATGCAAAACCCCACATACAAGTTGTGAGAAAGAAGGATAGAGATGAACAAAGGACTGAACGTTCATAGCGAGATTGGCGCCCTCAAGAAGGTGTGCGTCCATCGCCCCGGTATGGATCTTGTAAACATGAAGGCGGAGGATTTCGACCGCGTTTGGATTCACGACGCGTTCTATCTGGACTATGCCCAGAAAGAGCACGATCAGTTTACCGACCTTCTTCGCGGCGCTGGCGCCGAGGTCGTCTATATGGAAGAGCTGCTCGCTGAGACGTTTGACAAAGTCGAGGGCACTCGCGCAGAGTTCATGACGAAGTTCATGGGGGAGTCCGGCATCTCCAACGCGGCCCTTCGCCAGGCCGTTGTCGAGAAGCTCGATTCCATCAAGGACAACAAGGAATTTGTCCTCACGGCTATGGGCGGACTGTATGTGCGCGACCTCGAGATCCCGCATGTCGGCGGCTCTCTTGCCAGCTTGGACGGCGATGAGCTGAAGGGCGACGACATGGTCCTCTTCCCCATGCCCGCCTCGTATTTCTCCCGTGATCCCCTGGCTGTCGTGGGCAAGGGCGCTACCATGAACCGCATGTACTGGAATCAGCGCAATCGCGAGGTAATCTTCTACGAAACGGTGCTCCGCAACCATCCCGATTACGCCGGTAGCCCCATCTGGTACGACCACAATAGCGAGTGGCATATCGAGGGCGGCGATATTCTCAACATCAACGCCAAGACGCTCGCCATCGGTATTTCCGAGCGTACCCAGACTGCGGCCATCGATGAGCTCGCCAAGAATATGTTCTGGGGTTCTGATGAGGCCGAAATCGAGAACATCTATGCCATCAAGATTCCGCACGGCTATGCTACATGCATCTCGACACCGTTTGCACGCAGGTCGATCGCGATAAGTTCACGGTCTATCCCGGCATCTACCAGACGCTTCGTGCCTACCGCCTGACCAAGGGCGATTCGGAGGGGGAGGTGCATATCGAGGAGCTCGAGGGCACCCTGCAGCATATTCTCGAGCTTGCGACGGTATGGACCACATCACCATGATTGAGTGCGGTGGTGGCGATCCGATCGAGGCTTCCCGTGAGCAGTGGAACGATGGTTCCAACACTCTTGCGGTCGCACCGGGCAAGGTCTGCGTGTATGAGCGCAACGTTGTCACCAACGATGCTCTTTACAAGGCCGGCGTCGAGCTGCTCGTCGCCCCTCCGAGGAGCTTTCTCGCGGTCGCGGCGGCCCGCGCTGCATGACCATGCCGTTCTGGCGTGAGGAAATCTAGTCAGCGTTAGCGTATCTGGGCGGCGCGTGTGCGTCTGCGCCGCCCATCCCTCCTTGTGTGTTCCAACAACCGAAAGGACTCAAATCATGGCTCTTAATCTTTCTGGTCGAAGCGTTCTTACCCTGCTTGACTTTACGTCCGAGGAAATCGAGTACATGCTCGACCTCTCAAAGAACTTCAAGGATATGAAGCGCGCCGGTTATCCGCACCGCTTTCTCGAGGGCAAGAACATTGTCCTGCTGTTTGAGAAGACCTCAACGCGCACGCGCTGCGCCTTCGAGGTCGGCGGTATGGACCTGGGTATGGGTGTGACCTACCTCGACCCCGGCTCGTCGCAGATGGGCAAGAAAGAGTCCATCGAGGATACCGCCCGCGTGCTCGGTCGCATGTATGACGGTATTGAGTATCGCGGCTCCGACCAGTCGATCGTCGAGGAGCTTGCCGCCAAGCTGGCGTTCCCGTCTGGAACGGTCTGACCAACGAGTACCATCCCACCCAGGCCCTTGCGACATTCTTACCATGCGTGAGGAGTTTGGCGACACGCGCGGCATGAAGCTCACCTATATGGGCAAGGAGCAGGCAACGTCAGCGACTCCCTGATGGTTATCTGCGCCAAGCTCGGCATTAACTTCTGCTCCTGCGGACCCAAGGGCGATGTCGAGGGCGCCACGCACTTCGATCCCGAGCTTCTTGAGCGCTGCCAGGAGATCGCCGCTCAGAATGGCTGCACGATCCAGCTCACTGAGGATATCGACGAGGGCGTCAAGGATGCAGACGTGATCTATACGGACGTTTGGGTCGGTATGGGCCAGGCTGAGGAGCTGTGGAAGAGCCGAATCGATCTTCTCTCTCCCTATCGAGTACGCCCGAGGTCATGGCCAAGGAAACCCCGGCGCCATCTTTATGCACTGCCTGCCGAGCTTCCACGATACGCAGACCACCATCGGCGCGAGATTGCCGAGAAGTTCGGCGTGACCGAGATGGAGGTTTCCGACGAGGTCTTTGAGAGCGCGCAGTCTCGTGTGTTCCAGGAGGCCGAGAACCGCATGCATACCATTAAGGCCATGATGTACGCGACGCTTCGCTAGTAGCTGGGAAGTGAACGAATACTATGAGTAAACCGTACGGTAAGCCCGACCGCATCGTCGTCGCCCTCGGCGGCAACGCCCTCGGCAACAACCCCGTCGAGCAGATCCAGGCCGTGAGCAACACCGCCCACGCTCTCCTCGGCCTGATCGAGCAGGGCAACGAGATCATCATCACCCACGGCAACGGCCCGCAGGTCGGCATGATCCAGAACGCCTTCGCCGCTGCCCACGACGCCATCGGCACCCCCGAGATGCCGCTGCCCGAGTGCGGCGCCATGTCCCAGGCTACATCGGCTACCACCTGCAGCAGGGCATTGGCCGCGAGATGCACAAGCGCTATAAGCGTTGGCACGCCGCAACCGTCGTCACCCAGATCGAGTGCGACCCGGACGATCCCGCGTTCAAGAACCCGACCAAGCCGATTGGCCCCTTCTACACCGAGGAGCAGGCCAAGGAGTTCATGGCCGAGGATCCTTCCAAGGTCTTCGTCGAGGATTCCGGCCGCGGCTGGCGTCGCGTCGTCGCTTCCCCTGATCCCAAGAAGATCGTCGAGGCTGACTCCATCCTCAACCTGCTCGACAACGAGTTCATCGTCATCGCCTGCGGTGGCGGCGGCATCCCCGTCGTCCGCGACTACGAGAACAAGGGCTGCTACAAGGGCGTTCCCGCCGTCATCGACAAGGACCTGGGCGGCGAGCTGCTGGCCGAGGACTGCGACGCGACGTTCTGTTCCTACTGACCGCCGTCGAGCACGTCGCCATCAACTTTGGCAAGCCCAACCAGGAGGAGCTCGAGGACCTCACCGCCGACGAGGCCGAGCGCTGGCCGACGAGGGTCAGTTCGGCAAGGGTTCGATGGAGCCCAAGGTCCGCGCTGCCATCAAGTTCGCCCGTTCCCGCAAGGGCCGCACCTGCATCATCGGTGCCCTGGACAAGGCCGCCGAGACCATGGCCGGCCTCTCCGGTACCCGCATCCACGAGTAGTCCCTACTCTGTTGCCTCTCTCGTGGGCGCCAGGCAAGACGCCCACAAACTAGCCTCTCTTCACGAGCCCCGCAGTCCGCTCCGGCTGCGGGGCTTTTGCTATTCACCTAGTCATTGGGGACAAACCCGGCACTTGGGGACGGTCCTTTCCTGCCGGCAGCTTGGGACAGTCCTTAATAGTCATTGGGGACGTTCTTAAACGACTAGTCAAACAAGAACGTTCACAACGACTACTCATTTAAGTCTGTCCCCAATGACTGCCCAATGGCTGGGAAGGCGCATCCCACACCGACGCATTGCCTTCGGGCCCTCTCCCCAGGCTCTCCATAGCTCAGCTGGACTCCCCGCAACCTGTTCCGAGTTGGCGGAACGAGCGCGACGTGGAGTGTCATTCTTTACCGCGTTAGACTAGACGCAGGGAAAGGAGGAGGACATGGATGCTCGCGTCAAGCAGCTTGTAAATATGATCGAGGACGCTCAGCCTGTCGCTGTCGCGGTACTTGCCAAGCGTCTCGAGGTAAGCGAGCGCGCCGTGAGAAACTATATCCATCGCGCAAACGACAACCTTGCAGGGGTTGCACGCATCGTTGGCAGCAAGGGGCAGTATCGTATCGATGTTGCACGTGCAGATGAGCTTGCTCGCTTGCTAGACGGTGCGGCTCTGGCCCATCCGGGCATTCCTGATACGCGCGACGGCCGTGTGTCCTTCCTTCTTAACGACCTCCTCATGCGGTCCCAGTGGGTGACGATTGAGGAGTATGCGGATTTACTCTACGTTTCGGCGCGAACTCTGTCCAATGACATGCGTCTGGTAGAGCAGAAACTCGCCCAATTTGACTTAACGCTCGAAAAGCGCCCACGCTACGGAATCCGCGTTGCGGGCGGGGAGTCACAACGGCGCCTGTGCCTGGCCTCGCTGGTGAGGCCCGTGTTGCCCGACACCGACGATGCAAAGCTCGCCGAGCGCCTGCGGGCCATCGCCGCATGTGTGGACGATGCCCTGACGGCCTCGCCCGTCACGGTGAGCTCGCTGGCATCCCGCAATCTCATCATGCATCTTTACATTGCTCTTGGCCGCATCGAGCAGGGCTGCTATGTCCCAGCTGCAGAATCGGACGTTCAAAAACTGGAGGGAACGCGCGAATACGCCGCGGCTTTCCAGATTGCCGCAAACATCAAGGATGCCCTGGGCGTGAGCATGCCCCGAGAAGAGGTTGCCTTTATCGCAATCCATTTGCTCGGCAGGGGCACGGGCGTGCCCGAGAAGGGCTCTGCCGTTATCTCGGACGAGATGTGGGAGATTGCTTCCGAGATGGTACGTGCGGTCAACGATGAGTTTAGGTTTGACTTTAGCGGCGATCTTGAACTTCGCATGAACCTTGCTCGGCATATCGGCCCTCTGGGCTATCGCCTTGAATATCACATGCATATGGATAACCCCATGCTGCCCGATATCAAGACGAGGTTTCCGTTGGCCTATTCGATGGCAGCTGGCACCTCGCAGGTACTCGAGCGTCATTTTGGCAGCCAGCCTCTGATGAAGAGCTCGGCTACATCGCCATGGCATTTGCCCTGGCCCTCGAGCAGCAAGCCGACCAGCCGCGTCGCAAGCGCATCCTGATCGTGTGCGCCTCGGGAGCGGGAAGCGCCCGTATGCTCGAGCACCAGTACCGCAAGCAGTTTGGCATGTATATCGATTCGATTGAGACATGCGATGTCGCCCGCGTGGGAACGTTCGATTTTTCGCACATCGACTACGTGTTCACAACGGTGCCGCTCAACGTCAAGTTGCCCGTGCCCGTCCGCGAGGCCGATTTCTTCTTGGAGACGAGCGATGTCAACGCTATCCGCAAGGTGCTGAGCGACGACACTGCGCAATCGGACTCCGTAAGCTCTTTCTTTAGCCGTGCCCTGTTCTTCAACCGCGTTGAGGCGCCGTCGAAGCAGGCCGTTCTCCGATATCTCTCCGAGCGCGCCGTCGAGAGCGGCCGTGTCGATGCCCAGTTTGACCAAGAGGTCGCCGAGCGCGAGAGCGCGAGTGCCACCTCGTTTGGCAATGGGGTAGCCATGCCCCATGGATGCATCCCTTGAGCGCCGAGGCCTTTGTTACCGTGGGCCTGCTCGAACATCCCATTCTTTGGGACGAATACGGCCATGAGGTCGATATCGTCTTTATGGTGTCGTTTGCCCGGTCGGGCGGCGATGAGGCGCGGATCTTGAGCTCACTGCTCGCCGAGATCTTTATGGACCGCCAGGGGGTCGAGCGCCTACGCGAGCGCCGGTCCTGGCATGAGCTGATGGCGCTTGTGCAAGCGCATACGGCTTAAGACTTCTTTTGTCGATAACCCTGTCTGTCTACCTGCAATAAACCTCGAGGATTGCGGGCGGGAGATAGGCGTTTCGAATATTCAAGTACAAACCAAACATCACGGGAGAGGAGACCGTTATGGACGATCAGGGAACCGAGATGGTTTCGTTTCAGCTGGTCGCTGCAGCGGGAGAGGCACGCAGCCTTGCCTTCGAAGCCCTTGAAAAGCAAAAGCGGGGGATTTTGACGCCGCCGCCAAACTCATGAAGCAGTCAAAGGATGCGGGAATCAAGGCTCACCACATCCAAACGCAGCTGCTTTCGACTGAGGCAGCGGGCGAGCATCTGTCGGTGGATGTGTTGCTGGTCCATGCTCAGGACCACCTCATGTGCTCCATGCTTGCTCAGGAGCTCGTGCAGGAGCTGATCTGCCTGTATGAGTGCACTGCAACCAAGAACGCCTAGCGGCGTGCGGTGACTATCCAACCAATCAATGCGAAGGGAATCCCTTATGAAGATCCTTCTTGTTTGCGCAGCTGGTCTGTCTACAAGCATTCTGATGAAGAAACTCGAGAAATATGCGGAGCAAAACGGCATCGAGCTCGATATCGATGCGGTGGGTATCGGCGAGTATCAGGAGACCTGCGCCGATTATGACGTGCTGCTCTTGGGGCCGCAGGTGTCCTACCAGCTCAACACCGTCAAGCAGGGGAGCGGTAAGCCGACCGCGGTCATCCCCGCACAGGACTACGGCATGGGCAACGCCGCCAACGTGCTGGCACTCGCCCAGTCGCTGTTGGGCTAGGAGGCGACCATGGAAAAGTTCATGACCCTGCTTCAGGAAAAACTGACCCCTATTGCCAATTTCTGCGGCACCGAGCGCCACTTTGCCTCCATGCAAAGGGCTTTATGAGCGCGATCAGCTTCATCTTGGTCTCTGCCGTCTTTATGATCATCGCCAACCCGCCGGTCACGGCGACCTGGTGGCGCAGGGCGGGTTCTGGTCCGTCTTTGGCCCTTGGCTCGATTTTGCCACGGCCAATAAGCTCACGCTGCTCATCCCGTTCAACATGACGATGGGCATACTGTCGGTGATCGTGACGTTCGCAATCGCCTATAACCTGGCGGGCACCTACAAGATGCCCAAGCTTAACGCCGGTATGACCTCGCTGGTGATGTTCCTGATCGCCGCGGCGCCGTCGTCCTACTACCAGCTTGCTGATGAGTCCGTGCTCCAGGCGGTCCCCTGCACCTATCTGGGTGCGCAGGGCCTGTTTACCGCCATCATCGTTGCCCTGGTCTCCGTCGAGGTCACGCGCTTCTGCCAGACCAAGGGCATCACCATCAAGATGCCCGATGGCGTGCCGCCGTTTTTGTCCGAAACCTTTGGCGCCATCGTACCTATGCTCGCCAACATCCTCATCTTCTTTGGCGGCAACCTGCTGATCCAGATGATCGATCCCGCGCTGTCCATCCCCTCGGTTATCGAGAAGCTGCTCGCTGCCCCGCTTTCCGTCGCAGTTGACTCTGTGCCCGGCGCACTGCTTATCTGCTTCATGACGCTGCTGTTTTGGTGCTTTGGCGTCCACGGCAACATGATCGTAATGCCCATCACCGCCCCGGTCTCGCTTGCCGCCTTTGCCGCCAACGCCTCGCTCTATGCTGCCGGGCAGCCGCTTGAGTTCCACCCGGTGCTCATGTCGTTGGCCATCAACCTCATCGGCGGCACGGGTAATACGTTCTCTTTTGTGGCGCTCTGCGCGTTTAGGGCAAAGTCGCAGCAGCTCAAGGCATTTGGCAGGGCATCGATCGTGCCGAGCTTCTTCCGTATCTCCGAGCCCGCGATCTTCGGCGCGCCCATCATCTTCAACCCGATCCTCATGATTCCGTTTGTGCTAGGCGGCATGATCTCGGCCCTGCTGTATTGGGGTGCGGTCTCACTGGGTCTTGTCTCTAACTTCTACATCTTGGTGAGCGGCACGTTCCCCATCTTCGTTCAGGGCTTTGTCCAGTGCCTCGATCCGCGCATCTGGGTGTTTACGATCGTTTTGATCGTGGTCATGGCTGTGGTCTGGTACCCGTTCTTTAAGGTGTACGATAACCAGCTCCTGGCTCAGGAGCAGGAGAACGCCGCGGCAGCTTCTGCCGAGGATGCTGAGTAGCATGAGTTACTTTGACAGAACGTCTGCCGCCGGTATGCCCGAGGGCTTTTTGTGGGGTGGTGCCCTCGCCGCCAACCAGGCCGAAGGGGGCTGGAACGAGGGCGGCCGCGGCATGTCGCACTCCGACCTGATCCCACAGGGTTCCGACCGCTGGGATGTAATGTTTGGCAGGCAAAAGCCCGTGGACGATCCGGACAGGCTGTATCCATGCCGCTGGGGCAACGACTTCTTCCATCATTGGCACGAGGATGTCGAGCTCTTTGCCGAGATGGGCTTTAAGTGCCTGCGTCTTTCAATTTGCTGGAGCCGTATTTTTCCCACAGGGATGGAGACCGAGCCCAACGGCGAGGGCTTGGAGTTTTACCGTCAGGTATTCGAGGCGCTGCGCGAGCATGGAATCGAGCCGCTTGTGACGCTGTCGCACTACGACTATCCGTTGGCTCTGGTCGAGCGCTATGGTGGCTGGCAAAGCCGAGAGATGATCGAGCGGTATGCGCACTACGTCGAGACCGTCGGACGCGCGTACCAGGGCCTCGTGCGTTATTGGCTTACGTTCAACGAGATCAACAGCGTGGCGCTGTCCTATCTCAACGCGGGTGTCACGCTCGAGGATGAGCGTGACCGTGCAGCCGTGACCGCGGCGTTCTCGCACCATATGTTTATGGCGAGCGCTCGCGCTGTCGAGATTCTGCACAAGATCGATCCCGCAAACAAGGTGGGTTGCATGGTCGCTGCCGGTGCGACCTATCCGTACCGTTGTGCGCCCGAGGACGTATGGCTTGCGTATGAGGAGGACCGCGGCCGCTACTTCTACACAGACGTGATGGCTGCGGGCGCCTATCCTGCTTGGAAGCTGCGTGCACTCGAGAAAGAGGGTGTTCACGTGCCCTTTGAGCCGGGCGATACGGAGTATCTGGCAGAGCATACGGTCGACTTCATCTCGTTCTCGTACTATTGCTCGCGCTTGGTGTGCGCCGATGATCAGGTGATCGCCGAGAAGGCGGAGGGCAACGTGTTCCCGACGTTGCGCAATCCGTACCTCAAGGATAAAGAGACTGCTGGAAGTGGCAGATCGATGCGCTGGGTTTGCGCGTGACGCTTGCCGGCTACCACGATCGTTACCATCTTCCGCTCTTTATCGCCGAGAACGGTGTGGGCGGACTCGATGCGCTGGAAGACGGCAAAGTCCACGATGCGTATCATATTGATTACCTGCGAAGGCATATTCTTGCGCTGCGCGATGCAATTGTCGAGGACGGTGTTGACCTGATGGGATACACGCCGTGGGGCTGTATCGATTTGGTGTCGGCCTCGACGGGGCAGATGAAGAAGCGCTATGGCTTTGTTTATGTCGATGCCGATGATACGGGCAAAGGCACGTTCGATCGCTACCGAAAGGACAGCTTCTGCTGGTATCAAAAGGTCATTGCATCAAATGGCGAGGACTTGAGTTAACCCTTGCAAGCCTGCTGCCCCCGTGGCCCGTTTCGGCCGCGGGGGCTTTTGCTATTTACCTAGTCCCCGATGAGACCCTCATTCTGTGGTAGTCATTGGGTGTTCCTATAGTTTTGTCAACCGTCGGGGTTACTCCCGGTAGGCACCCGGTCGCGCATCACGGCGTATATCGCCCTGAGCCGCTTCCTCGCGACGGCCTTGAGCGCCCGCCCGTGCCCCATGCCCCGTGCCCTGCAGGCCCGGTAGTACTCGCCGTAGCGCCCCGAGGACCTCACCAGGCTGTTGCACGAGAAGATCAGCAGGGACTTGAGCCTCGCGTCGCCGCGCCTGGATGCCCTGACCGACCTCACCGACGTGCCGGAGCTCCTCACCCTCGGGGCTATGCCGCAGTACGAGGCAGGTGGTCGTGGTCCGGGAACCTCCCGATGTCGAC
>ENA-OQCS01001215-OQCS01001215.1-human-gut-metagenome-genome-assembly--contig:-NODE-1215-length-13591-cov-3.084150_pt1 | contig 13591 bp, 19 predicted proteins | sample MGYA00242757_ERZ504575 | MGnify/ENA primary metagenome ERZ504575 (study PRJEB26092, sample SAMD00036297) | human gut metagenome | host: Homo sapiens | study: EMG produced TPA metagenomics assembly of...
TTACCGATCGCTGTTGAGTCTGGCGCTTCGCTGGAGTCGGTCGTTCCCGATAAAACTCGGTTTGATGACCTACTACCTGCTCACGCTCATTCTTCCCATGGCGATTTTCTTCCTCATCGGTTGGTGGCTCAACCGCCGCATGAAGAAGGCTATGGCGATGACGGCCCGTCGATGAACTTTGGCGGCGGCGGTTTTGGCGGCGGCGGACTGGGTAAGTCCGGCGCGCGCGTGATCGCCTCCAAGGACGTGGGCGTGACCTTTAAGGACGTCGCCGGCCAGGAAGAGGCCAAGGAGTCCCTCAAGGAGGTCGTCGACTTTCTGGAGAAGCCGCAGCGCTACGAGGAGATTGGCGCCAAGCTGCCGCGCGGTGCTCTCCTTGTTGGCCCTCCGGGTACCGGTAAGACCCTGCTAGCCAAGGCTGTTGCCGGCGAGGCTGGTGTTCCGTTCTTTAGCATTTCGGGTTCTGAGTTCGTCGAGATGTTCGTCGGCCGTGGCGCCGCCAAGGTGCGTGACCTTTTTAAGCAGGCCAAGGAAAAGGCCCCGTGCATCGTGTTTATCGACGAGATCGATACCATCGGTAAGAAGCGCGATGGCGGCGGTTTTAGCGGCAACGACGAGCGTGAGCAGACGCTCAATCAGTTGCTGACCGAGATGGATGGCTTCGATAACCACAAGGGTATCGTTGTCCTTGCCGCAACCAATCGCCCCGACAGTCTCGATCCGGCGCTGCTGCGCCCCGGTCGTTGACCGCCGCATCCCCGTCGAGTTGCCCGATCTGACCGGCCGTAAGAACATCCTCGAGCTTCACGCCAAGAGTGTGAAGACCGAGCCGCCGATCGATCTGACCGCGATTGCCCGCGCCACGCCCGGTGCTCGGGCGCGACCTGGCCAATATCATCAACGAGGGCGCTGCGCGCCGTTCGCGAGGTCGCAAGCGTGCAACCCAGGACGACTTCGAGGAGTCGGTGGAGTCGTCATTGCCGGCCAACAGCGTAAGTCCACGGTGCTTTCCGACCACGAGAAGCAGGTCGTTTCCTACCACGAGATCGGCCATGCTATCGTCGCTGCCCGCCAAAAGGGTTCCGCGCCGGTTACCAAGATCACCATCGTGCCGCGCACGAGCGGTGCTCTTGGCTATACCATGCAGGTCGAGGAGGACGAGCGCTTCCTGACGACACGCCAGGAGGTCTTGGACAAGCTCGCCGTCTACTGCGGCGGCCGTGCGGCCGAGGAACTCATCTTTGGCGAGATGACGACCGGTGCCGCCAACGATATCGAACAGGCCACCAAGCTTGCCCGTAACATGGTGACGCGCTTTGGTATGTCCGACGAGTTTGGCATGATGGCGCTCGGTACCGTGCAGAACGCGTATCTCAATCAGGACACGTCGCTCACCTGCGCCCCTGGTACGGCCGAGCGTGTGGACGCGATTGTCGCTAAGCTGATCGAGGACGCGCACGATCGCGCCCTGCAGATCCTCAAGGAAAACAAGTTCAAGCTCCATGAGCTGGCTCGTTATCTGTACAAGAAGGAGACCATCACGGGTGAGGAGTTCATGAACCTCCTCACGCGCGAGAATCCGCTGATGCCCAAGCAACAGTAACGCCGCGGTCGAGCCAGTAAACGCCGACGCCATTGAGCAGCTTTCTCAAATGGGGCGTTTTGCTTGAGAGGGATGGAAATGAAGATCGTGGTGAGCGCCTGCTTGATGGGCGAGAGCTGCAAGTATAACGGGCTTGACAACTATCGTCGCGAGTTGGTCGAGGCCTGCGAGCGTACAGGGACTGAGGTCCTCTTGGTGTGCCCTGAGGTCTTTGGCGGCCTGCCCACGCCGCGCAGGCCGTCCGAGATTGTGAACGGCGAGGTCCGTACCTGCGAGGGTACCTCGGTCGATCGCGAGTTTCGCCTGGGCGCTCAACGTGCGCTCGACATGTGCGAGCAGGCGGGCGGCCCGTCCGAGATCGTTGCGTGCATTTTGCAGGATCGCAGTCCGTCGTGCGGCGTGGGCCATATCTACGACGGATCCTTCAGCGGCACGCTCACAACAGGTAACGGTGTCTTCGTTGACCTGCTCCTGCGCCACGGCTACCGCGTTATCCCGGCTAGCGAGTTCGACTCGAGCATGTTACGGCAATAAAAACCGCCACAAAGGTATTGTCCCCTTTGTGGCGGTTTTGGTCGGTTAGGCCAGGATAGAATGGCCGTAGGCGTTGGCGCCTTGATGGCGGCGGCGAACTTTTCGTCGGTGAAGGGCTCCGGGTTGCCTTGCTTCCACTCGTTGGTGGCGTGCGCGTATTCGCACAGGGCCGGGATATCTGCCTCGGTAAGGCCAACCTGCTCAAGCGTTACGGGCAGCCCCATCTGCTTGTTAAAGGCGGCGTAGCGCTCAAGGTTCTCGGTATCGCCCGTATAGGCAAACAGTACCAGCACGCCCAGGCTCACGACCTCGCCATGCAGGTAGGTGCCCTCACGCGGAATGCTGCAGGTGGCGTTGTAGAACGCGTGCGCCACGCTCGAGTTGTAGTAATAATCGTTCTGGTTGGTCAGGTTCGAGACATAGCCCGTGTTGACAACGATGTCGACGCGATCTGCTTGACGGCCTCGCTCGACAGATTCTGGCGCACATCCTCAAGACCCTGCACACCATAGGTAAACAGCGGCTCGGAGCAGGTGTGGGCGAGTGCCAGGCCAAGACCGGCGGTGTGCTCCAAATTACCGGCGCTCGTGGCGTACTCGACCTCGGGCTGCTTGGACAGGGCATCGCCTACACCGGCCCAGAAGTACTCTGCTGGCGCCTCGGCGATGATCTTGGGGTTGATGAAGATGTGCGCGGGGCGGTTGGGGTACGAATAGCCCTCGAGCGAGCCGTCGTCGTTGTAGACAACGGCAATGGCGGTCGCGGCGGAGCAGTTGGAGCAGATCGTCGGCACGGTAAAGACGATCTTCTTGAGCTCGATGGCCGCCGTCTTGACGGTATCGAGCGCCTTGCCGCCGCCGCAAGCAATGAGCACGTCGGCTTCCTGGCAGGCGGGGGAGTTTACGACCTTGGCGATATTGGCACGCGTACTGTTGGTACCGTAGACGCGCGTCTCCAGGACCTCGACATCGGTACCTTCAAGTGCCGCCTTGATTCCCCGGCAGCGCCGCAGCAGGGCTCGCTTGCCGCCAATGATGGCGACTTTCTTCGCGCCGTACTCCGCCAGTGCAGTTGGCAGCTTGGTAAAGCAATCCTCGCCAACGGTGTAGTCGCTCATTCCAATTGTGCGCATAGCAGCCTTCTTTCGTTCGATAAAGTGCTTTCAGGTATTTTGCTCCTAGTGAAGGCTTGTAATAGCGAGAAATTTCGAACGTATAAAACCAGTGTTGAGGGTTTTTTGCCGACGCGGAACGTGCTAGCATACACCGCATAAGCGTTGATGGGGACGAGTAGTCGGCCGTCCGCATGCTACAGAGAGCGGGAAGCGCTGAGAACCCGTGCATGCGACCGATGAAAATCACCCCGGAGCTGCGGTCCCAACGGACGTGCCGCGCAGACACGTCTTAGTAGATATCGCCGAGATGGTCGTCGATACAGGCCAGCCGAGTAACGGATGCGAGCGCGCGAATACGCGGGCGAGGGCATCTAAGCTGGGTGGTTAAACGAAGAGCTTTTGCGGGCGTACAGCTCGTTTTGTGGCGCTTCGTCCCAGCTTGTAGGGACGGGCGCTTTTTTGGTGCCCAACGGGCGTGTGCGCCCATGACATGAAAGGGGTACCGTGGCAAACGAGTACAAGCAGACGATGAATCTGCCCAAGACCGGTTTTCCCATGCGTGCCGGTCTTTCCAAGTCCGAGCCCAAGCGACTCAAGGACTGGCAGGACAACAAGGTCTACGAGCAGGTTCTGAAGAAGAACGAGGGTCACAAGAAGTTCGTGCTGCACGACGGTCCTCCGTACGCCAACGGCCCGATTCACATCGGCCATGCCATGAACAAGATCTCCAAGGACATGATCAACCGTTACTGGATGATGCAGGGCTATGAGGTTCCCTATGTTCCCGGTTGGGACTGCCATGGCAGCCGATCGAGCATAAGGTCGAGGAGAAGCTCGGCACCGAGAAGTTCAACCAGACCTCCACGGCCAAGATCCGTGAGCTTTGCAATAAGTTCGCTGTCGAGAACATCGAGCTGCAGAAGGCCGGCTTCCGTCGCCTGGGCGTGCTCGGCGATTGGGACAACCCCTATCTGACGCTCTATCACCAGCATGACGCCGCCGACATCGATGTTTTCAAGGCCATGTTCGACAAGGGCATGATCTATCGCGGTCACAAGCCCGTCCACTGGTGCAAGCACTGCCATACCGCACTTGCTGAGGCCGAGATTGAGTACTCCGACGAGACGAGCCCGTCCATCTTCGTGCGCTTTGAGATGACCTCCAAGCCCGCCGGCCTCGAGAACTTCGACGGCCCGGTTGACTTTATCATCTGGACGACCACGCCGTGGACCATCCCCTCCGACCAGGCAGTTTCTCTCAAGCCCGGTGCCGCCTACGTCGCCGTTGAGCACGACGGCCGCGCCGAGGTCATGCTCGAGGACCTAGCTCCCAAGTGCTGCGAGGAGTTTGGCTGGGAGTACACCCCGGTTGTGGTCGACGGCAAGCCCTATGTGGTTCCCGCCGAGACCTTCCATCACATTCACTATAAGCAGCCGATCTTTGACGGTGTCGAGGGCGTTGCGCTGTTGGCCGATTACGTCGGTGTCGATGACGGTACCGGTATCGTCCACAACTCGCCCGGTCACGCGTCGACGACTACTTCGCCTGCCTCAAGGAGGGCATCACCGACATTTGCATGCCGGTCGATGACGACGGCAAGTTCTACACCGGCGAGGAGTTTGGCACCGGCGGCCCCTTCAGCGGCATGGATACCGACGAGGCCAACCCGCACATCATCGAGTTCCTGCGCGAGCGCGGCACCCTGGTCCTCGAGAAGAAGATCACGCACAGCTATCCGCACTGCTGGCGCTGCAAGCACCCGGTGCTCTTCCGTGCTACCGACCAGTGGTTTGTCTCGATGGACAAGACTGGTTTGCGCGAGCAGGCTGGTAAGGAGGTTCGCGAGAACGTCAAGTGGTATCCGGCTCACGCCGCCAACCGCATCGGCGCCATGGTTGAGCAGCGTCCCGACTGGTGCATCAGCCGTCAGCGCAACTGGGGCGTGCCTATCCCCAGCTACACCTGTGCCGACTGCGGCGAGAAGGTCATGAACGACGCTACGCTCGACGCCGTCATCAAGCTCTTCCACGAGAAGGGCTCCGACGCCTGGTTCACCGACGCTCCCGAGAGCTACCTGGGCGAGGCCTGCGTCTGCCCCAAGTGCGGCGGCCATCACCTCAAGGCCGATAAGGACATCCTCGACGTGTGGTGGGATTCCGGCGTCTCCTGGAAGGCCGTCTGCGAGTACCGTCCCGAGCTGGAGTATCCGGCGGATGTGTACCTCGAGGGCTCCGACCAGCATCGCGGTTGGTTCCAGAGCTCGCTGCTCACTTCGGTGGGCGCCAACGGCCATGCTCCCTACAAGGCGGTCGTCTCGCAGGGCTTCACGCTCGACGGCCAGGGCCGCAAGATGTCCAAGTCGCTCGGCAACGTCATCGACCCCAATAAGGTCTGTGAGAGATGGGCGCCGACATCATCCGCCTGTGGGTTGCTTCCGTTGACACCAGCTCCGACGTGTCCATCGACCACGAGATTCTTGCCCGTACGTCCGATGCCTACCGTCGTTTCCGCAACACGCTGCGCTTCCTGCTTTCCGAGCTCGAGGGCCAGTTTGAGCCTGAGACCGACGGTGTCGCCTTTGCCGACCTGCTGCCGCTCGACAAGCTCATGGTTGCCCGTCTGACCCAGGTTCAGGCCGAGGTCGACGACGCTTACTCTTGCTACGAGTTCCCGCGCGCTTACCGTGCGCTTTATGACTTCGTGGTTACCGAGCTTTCCAACGTGTACCTCGACGCCCTGAAGGACCGCCTGTACTGCGACAAGCCTGGCTCGCTCGAGCGCCGCAGCGCCCAGACCGTGCTGGCCGAGCTCTTCTCGATGCTCATGCGCGATCTGCAGCCGATTTTGTCCTACACCGTCGACGAGGCCATGGCCTACGCGCCTGCCGGCTGCGTCGACCACCAGAAGTACGCCGCGCTGCTCGATTGGTATAAGTCGCCTATCACGGTCGACGAGGCCAATGAGTTCGAGGGCGTGCTCGAGGCTTCACTCGAGCTCCGTAGCGCCGTGACCAAGGCCCTTGAGGATGCCCGCTCCGTCGGCACCTTCACTAAGAGCCAGCAGGTCCGCGTCAAGGCGGTCGTTCCCGCCGAGATGTACGCGCTGCTGACCGGCGACAAGGCGGTCGACCTGGCCGAGTTCTACATCGTTTCCGATGTTGAGCTGACCCAGGGCGAGGAGCTCTCCGTTGCCATCGAGGCTGCCGAGGGCGAGTGCTGCGACCGTTGCTGGAATTACCGCACCACCGTCGGCGAGTACAACGGTCACGCACATATCTGCAAGCGCTGCGCTGACGCGCTGTAGGTTACGGCGTTCGTAGACGCCGTAACTACCGACGCTGCAAACGCTCCTAAGCGGCAATCTGACGTTCAATCGTCGGTCGCGTACCAAAGTACGCTTCCCTCCTCTTTCACGTCACCTTGCTCGCTTAGGGACGTTTTCGCTGTTGATGACGGTAATGCGGCGTTTCTATGGACCTAGTCGTTGGGGACGTTCTTAAACGACTAGTCAAACAAGAACGTCCAGATACCTGTGTCATATTTAAGCGGCATTCTGTTTTTCGGAATGTCGCTTTCGTTTTGTGCTGGTTATTTCGCTTGCGTTGGTGGATATGTCGTGCGCTCTGCGTATGGCAATATAAGATGGTTAATTGCGTTCAACGGAATCCGATTGTTCTGAGGGCAGGGGATTGATTTGGGTCGTACTGGGGATATGACGCCGCCTTTGGGTTGGCGGTTGGGTGTTGCTGGTGGGGTGGCGCTGGTTGTGCTGCTTGTTGACCAGTTGACCAAGCTTGCGGTTCGTGCCGTGGGCGATGCACTGCATGTGACCGTCATCCCCGGCGTGATCGACTTCCTGTTTGTCCGCAATATCGGCGCTGCCTTTAGCATGGGCGAGGGGCATGGCATCGCGTTTGCCGTGCTGGCGCTGGCGGTCATTGTCGCTATTGCCGTGTACCTCGTTCGTGCACCTCATCTCGCCCATCTTGAGGTTGTGGGCATGGCGATGGTTGCGGGCGGTGCTATCGGCAACGCTATCGATCGTTTGGCCTTTGGCTTCGTGACCGATTTTATTGCCACCACCTTCATCGACTTTCCCGTCTTCAATGTGGCCGATATCGGCATTACGGTCGGTGTTGTGCTGGCGCTTATCGGTTACATTTTCTTGAGTCCCGCCGCTCGCGAGGTCGATGCGACTGCTGAGCTCAATGCCCGTGATGAGGCCCGCGCTAAGCGCAAAGCCAAGCAGCGTGGGGAGCGTGCCCGCAAGATTCGCGAAAGGAATGAGCGTTAATGGCCGACATCCATATTCTTGTTGCCGACGATTGCTCTGGCCAGCGTCTCGACGGCTTTCTGGGTGCCAACGACGGCTGCCCCACGCGCTCTGCCTGCGCGCATTTGATCGAGGGCGGCGCCGTAATCGTGAACGGCGAGACCTGTCTGTCAAAAAAGTATGCCGTACGCGCCGGTGACCGCATCTCGGTCGACCTGCCCCGAGCCGCACGATCCCACCGATGTGATTCCCGAGGCCATCCCGCTCGACATTCGCTATGAGGACGACTATCTCATTGTGCTCTCCAAGCAGCGCGGCTGGTGTGCCATCCCGCCCACGGCCACGAGAGCGGCACGCTTGCGAACGCCTTGGTCTACCACTGCGGTATCGATCATCTTGGTACCGTGCAGGGTGAGGACCGCCCCGGCATCGTGCATCGCCTGGATCGCGATACCTCGGGCCTTATGCTCGCGGCAAAAGACGACGACACCCAGCGCGCGCTTCAAAATCTCATTCGCACGCGTACGCTCGACCGCCGCTATATCACGCTTGTCCACGGGCACATCGCCATGGACGAGGGCACCATCAATACCGGTATTGCCCGATCGACGCGCGACCGTGTCAAGATGGCGGTTTCTGACGATCCTTTCGCCCGCCAGGCCATTACGACCTTTAAGGTCCTCGAGCGCTTCGATTCCATGCGTTTTGACGACGGCTATACGCTCGTTGAGTGCCATCTGTTTACCGGTCGCACGCACCAGATTCGCGTGCATATGCGTCATATCAACCACGCCTGCGTGGGCGATCCACTCTACGGCAAGTGCGATGCGCGCGCGACCAGGGCCTGACCAGGCAGTTCCTTCATTCCTGGCGCGTGGCGTTCGACATCCCGTGACGGGGGAGCGCATTGAGTGCCGCGACGAGTTGCCGTGGGATCTCGCTGCGGTTCTCGACGATCTGGCTCCGCGCTCGCTCGGTCGCACGGCCGTTGGAGATGAAATCGTTCCGCAGCTCGGTCTTCTCGAAGCCTAGCCAGTATTAGGTGGTTTCTTGAACTCGGTAAGCCTGCGGTAAGATATACGATTGTTTACGTTACGCGTTGCTGGGAGCCTGCATGCTCGCCTTTTTACAAACCAACACACCCATCGTGATCTTCAACCAGATTGTCGTCACGCTGCTCACGGTCTGCTTTCTGTACCAGGTGGTCTTCTTTGTCATTGGCGCTCTTCGTGGCGAGGTCGCGCCTCCCAAGGCCAAAAAACTCCATCGCTATGCCTTTTTTATTGCGGCGCATAATGAGGAGGCCGTGATCGCCAACCTCGTTCGCTCCATCAAGGACCAGGATTATCCGTCCGAGCTCATCGAGGTTTTCGTGGTCGCCGATGCCTGCACCGACAACACGGCGCAGCTCGCGCGCGAGGCCGGTGCCATTGTTTACGAGCGCAATGACCTGGCCCGCAAGGGCAAGAGCTGGGTCATGGACTTTGGCTTCGACCGCATTCTCAACGAGTATCCCGACACGTTTGAGGGCTACTTTATCTTCGATGCCGATAACGTTATCTCCCGCGATTACGTTTCCAAGATGAATGATGCCTTTGACCAGGGCTTCCATGTGGTCACGAGCTATCGCAATTCCAAGAACTTCGGCAGCTCGTGGATCTCGGCAGCTAATGCCACGTGGTATCTACGCGAGGCGCGCTTCCTCAACAACGCGCGTAATATCTGCAAGACGTCCTGCGCTGTTTCGGGTTCGGGTTACCTTATCTCGTCAAGCGTTATCGAGGGCATGCACGGTTGGCAGTTCCACACGCTGACCGAGGACATTCAGTTCACTACGTTCTGCGCTATTCACGGTATTCGCATTGGCTATGCGCCGGCGGAGTTCTTTGACGAGCAACCCGTGACGTTCAAGGCATCCTGGAAGCAGCGTATGCGCTGGACCAAGGGCTTTTACCAGGTGTTCTTTACCTACGGTAAGCATCTGGTCAAGTCGACGTTCCGCTATCATCGCTTTGCCGCCTACGACATGTTCATGACGATCGCCCCGGGTATGCTGCTATCGCTGATCTCGATGCTTGCTAATGCGACGTTCTTGATTGTGGGTGGCCTTTCGCATGGTTTCTTGGCTACCGAAGTCGAGATGCAGGCGTGCGCCGCTTCGCTCATTATGACCTTCGCCATGATGTATCAGACCTTCTTTATCCTGGCGCTGCTCACGACTATCTTTGAGTACAAGCACATTCACTGCGCGCAAAAGTGGCGTCTGGTGACTAACCTGTTTACCTTCCCGATCTTTATGTTCAGCTATATCCCCATCACGGTGGCCGCGCTGTTCCTGAAGGTCGACTGGGTTCCTACCCAGCACGCCGTCAACGTTACCCTTGACGAGGTCATGCAAGGCGCCAAATAACCACCACCAAAACCACCGCAAAGGGGACAGGCACCTTTGTGGTGGTTTTTGCTTTTGCGATGCAGCTCGAGGAGGAGTCCGATGGTCTATATCCCGTTTTGGATTTGCATCTTTGCCGGCGTGGCAATTGATGCCCTAGAGCGACGGTTTCCCAATGGGCTTGCCGGCGCATGTGCCGTGGCGGCGTTGGCGGGCGTTTGGCTCGACCTCGGTTTGAACACAGCGCTTGACCACGCCGGTCTTGCGGTCATCGTCTACCTTGCCCTTGTGCTCACTGAGTCGCTCTGGCGGCGCCTTCGCCACGCGCCGGGCATCGGCATGGGGGATGCCAAGGCGCTCTTCGCGCTTTGCACGCTCGACCTATGGGTGGCATCGTGCATTTGCCGTCGCACTCCTGGCCCTGGCCCTCTCCTGCCTCTTCACAAAATCGCGCTCCCTGCCATTGCTCCCGTTTTTAGTGCCGATTTTTGCCATAATCGAGGTCGTGGGCTGCACTTTGTAACCGATTGCGCATCCTTCTTAAGGAGCATGCCATGGCAACTAATCAAGAAACGGCCGTCATTAAGGCGCGCATGGACCGTATTCCCTCGGCGTTGTCGCCCGAGCTTGTCGAGCGCATTGCCGCCGATCGTGCTTCGGGCTATGTCAACCCGTATCGTTGCAACGACGATCAGGTCATTCGTCGTATTGATCGCGCCGCCGACAAAGGCACGCTTATGCGTCCGGCGTTTATGCGCGATACTGAAAAGATACTTCATCTTCCGGCGTACACCCGTTATGCAGGCAAAACGCAGGTCTTTAGCTCCGTAGCAATGACGATCTGTCACGCCGCGGTTTGCACGTGCAGCTCGTCTCCCGCATTGCGCGCGATATCGGTCGCGCCCTGGGCTCAATTGCGATCTGATCGAGGCGATTGGCCTGGGTCACGACTTGGGACACACGCCTTTCGGCCATGCCGGCGAGCGCTTCCTCAACGATATCTATCATGAGCGTACGGGGCGTTATTTTTTCCATAACGTGCAGTCGGTCCGCGTGCTCGACGCACTGTACGGCCGCAACGTGTCGCTCCAGACGCTCGACGGCGTGCTATGCCATAACGGCGAGTACGAGCAACGTGTGTTTGAGCTCTCGGACATGGGCTCCTTTGACCAGTTTGACCAGACGGTTGAGGATTGCATTGCCACGGGCTATAGCGCAATTGAGCATCTGCGTCCCATGACGCTCGAGGCTGCGTCGTTCGCATCTCGGATATTCTTGCCTACGTCGGTCGTGACCGTCAGGATGCGATCGCGGCGGGCCTGCTTTCGCCCGACGCTTTTGATGATGGCCGGGGCGGTGCCTACAACAGTTGGATCCTCACGCATGCCTCCATCGATATCGTTGAGCACAGCTATGGTAAGCCGCGCATCGGGATGAGCGAGGACCTGTTTGAGGAAATTCGCCGAGCCAAGCGCGAGAACTACGAGAAGATCTATAGCAAGGGCGGTATCGAAGGCGATTCCGAGGCGGAGCTGCGCGAGGCGTTCGTAAAGCTCTACGACCGTTGCCTGCGGGATCTTAACAGTGGCGACGAGTCCTCTTACATCTTTAAGCACCATATTTCGCGCATTGAGCAGCAGCTTTCCTACTATGATCGCACCTATGCCTGGCAGGACGACAAGGATCAAGCCGTGGTGGATTATATCGCGAGCATGACGGACGGTTATTTCTGCGAGCTGACGAGCAAGCTGTTCCCTGGTCTGGAGTTTCCGCACCGTACCTATATTAACGAACGGTAGTTCGTATTAATTCGGTATACTGTTAGTGGAAAACGTTTTTGATTGATACACGGGATGGCTATGGACGACCTTTTTCTGCTTCGACGCGCGAGCGTTCCTTTCAGAATGCGCCGCTTGCGGTGCGCATGCGCCCCAATTCGCTCGACGAGTACGTGGGTCAGCAAAAGGCCGTCGGTAAGGGTTCATGGCTGCGTGCCGCGATCGAGCACGACGTGCTTTCGAGCGTGATTCTGTACGGGCCTGCCGGTACGGGCAAGACGACGCTGGCCACATTATCGCCAACCATACCAAGAGCGAGTTTGTTGAGGTCAGCGCCGTCACGGGTACCGTGAAGGACCTGCGTCGTGTGATTGATGAGGCCAAGACGCGCCTGAATACGTACGACCGCCGCACCATTCTATTCATCGATGAGATTCACCGCTTCTCTAAGTCGCAGCAGGATGCCCTGCTGCATGCAGTTGAGAACCGTACCGTCATTATGATTGGCGCTACGACAGAGAACCCGTACTTTGAGGTCAACTCGGCACTGTTGTCGCGCGGGCGCGTGGTGGAGCTTGAACATCTGAAGGATGAGGATATCGCCACGCTTATTGAGCGTGCGCTCGAGGCACCACAGGGCTTGAACGGAAAGTTCTCGGCCGATGAGGATACGGTCAAGACCATTTGCACGCTGGCAGCGGGTGACGCTCGCTCGGCGCTCACGACGCTCGAGCTTGCGAGCGAGATTGCCGTCACGCGTCCCGATACCGAGGGAACGCCAGCGCCGTGCGGCGGGGGAGCGCTATCCCATCACCGTGGATGACGTGAAGATTGCCAACCCGCGTCGCGGCTTTACGTATGACAAAAACGGCGACATGCACTACGACATCATCAGTGCGTTCATCAAGTCCATGCGCGGTAGTGACCCCGATGCCACGATCTATTGGCTCGCGCGCATGATCGATGCTGGGGAGGATCCTAAGTTTATCGCTCGCCGCATTATGATTCACGCTTCTGAGGATGTTGCAACGCCGACCCGCAGGCGCTTTTGGTGGCGCATGCCGCGTTTAAGTCTGCCGAGGTCATTGGCTATCCCGAGTGCCGCATTAACCTGGCTCAGGCTGCACTCTATGTGTGCTTGGCGCCAAAATCCAACGCGTGTGAGGCTTCGATCGATGCGGCGCTGGCCGATATCCATTCTAGTGGGCTTCGCGAGGTGCCGAGTTATCTGCGCGATCGCCATCGCCCGGGCAGCGATGAATACGGTGTGTATAAGTATCCACATGATTATCCCGAAGGCTGGGTCGATCAGCGCTATTTGCCCGAAGGCTTGGAACGCGGTGCATTTTGGCAGCCTGCCGGCGCGGCTGAAGAGTGGCGCGTAGAGCAAAGCGAACGAGACCGCAGCGGGAATGCACGAGGTAGCTGCTGATAATTTTGTCCCACGTTGCTGCTCTTGGCATGTTCGGTCCCCTTTGGGTACCATGAAAAGCGTCTGTATTTCGATTCTTCCGGGAGGCTTGTATGAGTCCCATTCAAATCGCCCTGCTGCTGCTCGCCGTTGCCGGCGTGTGGGCCATCGCTGAGCTCGCGCTTACCCTGCGCAAGACCCGCAATGTTGTCGACTCGCTCGATAAGACCGTGAACGACCTCAACAACACCATCGCCGAGGCTCAGCCTGTGGTGGCAAAGCTCGATGGCGCTGTCGATGAGCTTACGCCGGCGCTTGCCCAGATGGAGCCGCTGCTTAAGTCGAGCAAGACGCAGTTGATGCCTTACCTCCAATCTCGTAGAGGTCGAAGCCGTGGTTCGCGACATTTCCGAGGTTACGGGCAGCATGGCCGAGGCCAGCAATGCTGTGTCGAGCGTGACCGACTCTGCCGCCGGTGCTGTGCAGAAGC
>ENA-OQCS01001217-OQCS01001217.1-human-gut-metagenome-genome-assembly--contig:-NODE-1217-length-13567-cov-2.989509_pt1 | contig 13567 bp, 19 predicted proteins | sample MGYA00242757_ERZ504575 | MGnify/ENA primary metagenome ERZ504575 (study PRJEB26092, sample SAMD00036297) | human gut metagenome | host: Homo sapiens | study: EMG produced TPA metagenomics assembly of...
ATTGCCTCCGCAAGATACCCGTCCTTTTGGAGCATATTGCAGAGTTCTTCCCGCATATAGACTTCATCTTCCACAACAGCAATTCTTTTCACGACAGCACCTCCTTCCAATTATTCTTCTCTCTGCGGCTGCATCAGTGTCAGCAAATACCGATCACTGGAGTGCTTGACCACTCTCATATAAATATATTCTATCACGCAAAGCAGCAAAATCATAGTAGCAGATACAAGCAGCATTTCAGGCACTGTCCCACGGGTTCGGGACGAGAGTATCCCTGTAAACAACGCTCTGACTCCAAACAGACTGCTGACAGCTGCAACCAATACAGGAAGTCCCATAAACCACGCAATCTGCTTTCCGGCAGACTGGCAAAGGCTTTCGTAAGTGGCTCCCAGGCGGATCAGGGTCTGGTATCTACGCCCGGCTTTCTGCTGGCTCATCAGGAACTGAACACCCACAATGGTGTTGGCAACCACCAGGAACACAATCGCCAGATAGAGGGTAATATAGATGGATGCTACGGTGTAGAAAAGCTGGCGGCCCATATTCTGAAGATAGCTTTCATATTCGATACCTATTTTGTCCAGCTTCTCGTTCAGATCGGAATAGGCAGTCATAAGGCTATTTCCATTCAGAGCTTGCTCACTGAGCACCGCATTGACATAGGTATCATACATTCCCTGACTATAATATAGGAATGCTTCATCCGGAAGAATCAATGCAAAGGACAAGGTTATAGAACGGTCCGTGACCAAATTCACAGACTGAACCTCTCCTGTAAGATGAATCGGACTACCATCCAGTTCCACCTTGGGCTGCCCGGCCAATACTTGGTTCAGCATTGCGGTACGGCTTGCCGTAGTAAACTCTGTATCAATATAGACAGTGGCCTCCTTTTCGCCTAATTGGAGAGCCGGATTGCCGGACAATTCCAACAAACGATTATAGTCCGATAAACAAATCAAATATGGGTATGTGGCATAACCAAGATTGTTCAGAAGGACATCCCGGTCTTCCGACTGGGGCAGGCTCCGAAGAGAGTCCATAACAGCGTCCATGCTGTAGGCATTATCATAATCTTCTGTGGTGCGAATACGCCCAACCCTCATTTCAAAAAGCTCTGAAAATTGATTTTCCAAACCGTTTTCTTTCAGGGCTGCCTTTATATTCGGAAGAACCTGCGATGAATCTTCTGCAGTATGATCTTCAAAAGTATAGTCGATTACATGGCCAGAAGACAGGCTATTCGTTCCTGCAATTCCTACGCCCGCACCAAAACAACACAGCGCCGCCAGAATCAGCAGGGAGCTGATGGCCATGGAGGTTGACTGATGAATAACATTCTCCTGAATCTGCCGGAAGGTAAATACATGAAGCTGCTTATTTCCTTTTCCTTTCTTAACAATCAAAGCAATCAGCGCACGCATCCCATAGAAAAGCAGCATCGTACCAACTATGCCCAACAGCAAAGTCAGTCCCATCATACTTACCTTTGTCCATGCAATTCCCTGAATCGCCATGTAGTAAGCACTGCCAACATCACACTTCCGCATATAGCAGCCAGTCCATAGATAACAGATGGCATTTGCTTTTTGGGGCGGTTCGTTGGCTGGGATAGCAAAGTACCGATCTCCTGGCGGCTGATTCGTCCACTCAAAATCAGAAGTGCCGTCAGCTTAATTGCCAGAAATCCTGCCAGCGTCCATTCAATTGCAGACCAGGATAAAGAAAACTGATGACCGATGATCCCCATGCCTACCAGCTTGGCGGTGACAAGACTGACAATTTCTGAAAGCACCACAGCCACAGGTAAGCCTATGAGCATGGCAAGAATACTGGTCAGGAAATCTTCCGCCAGAAGCATACCAAACAGTTTACTTCTACGCATCCCCAACATTAGATAAACACCAAACTCATGCCGTCTGCGCTCGAACTGATACTTGCAGGCAAAATAGATCAAAAAGAACAGAATACCGAGGGTCATCCCATAAAACGCAGGAATCAGAAGCAGGAGTTTGTCAACTGCGTCACTCTCCATTTCTGCAAAAAGAGCATCACATTCTTGAGTGAGATGGAAAGAATCATGTAAAAGGCAACAATAGAAATCACCAGGGAGCTGAAAAACAGACCGTTTTCCTTTCGGCTGCGGTGGCTGTTCCGAAGAATGAGATTAGAGAACATTTGCGCTGCCCCTCCCAGTTGCGCCATCACCTTCAGGATGCGCCCGTAGAACTCCTGCTGGCTTTCGTCTCCACGCCGAAGCTCATGAAAGATCACGCCGTCCTGGATGAACAGAATGCGCTTGCAAAAGCTGGCGGCATTGGAATCATGGGTTACCATCAGGATCGTAGCTTGTTCGTCACGATTCAGGCCGGACAGCTTCTCCATAAGACTTCTTGCGTTCTTAGAATCCAGCGCACCCGTCGGTTCATCGGCAAGGATCATTTGGGGATGTAAGATCAGAGCCCTTGCTGCCGCAACACGCTGACGCTGGCCGCCGGACATCTTGGACGGAAACTTATCCAGAACATCAGTGATTTCCAGATAGTCAGCCAACTGCTTCAGCCGCTGGCTGCTTTCTGCTTCGGATACCCCATGCAAGGAAGTCGGGAGCAGGATGTTTTCCCTGCCAGTCAGGTTGTCCAGCAATTCAAAGTTCTGGAATAGATAACCAACTTTTTTGCCACGGTACTCTGCAAGAGCCTTTCCCCTGAGGATTGCAGAGTATCGCCCTCCACCTGAATGCTTCCACCGGTGGCTGAATCACAGTTGCAATACAGTTGAGAAGCGTGGATTTACCGGAACCACTGCTTCCCATAATGCCGAGAAACTCTCCCGGCATCACCTGGAGGGTGATCCCATTCAGTGCATTTGTTTGACTTGGCACATTGCCATAGATTTTTGTTAAATTTTCAATATTCAAAATGGGTTTCATGTGAATACCTCCTATCATTTGTAATAAAATGATAGCATGGGAACACAGCAAATACCACTTACAGTTGTTGTAAGGATTCAGGATATAAGTGGCGGCTCAAGGGGGACGAGCATATATTTTTAAGAGCATCAGGCGACAATGATAAAATATACCGGATCGCCTCATTGGCAAACCAGTTCGTTTTAATTGTATCCCAATCAGCAAGCCGAATGATTTCTGCTGTGCCGTTCTCAAAATCAACTGACATTTCGCCCCATTCGCCGTCGCAGTCTGCCTGGTATTCGTAGATTGCGGCGGTGATTTTCTTTTTGCGCTTGGTTTTGGATTTCTGTTTCAGCCGGACTGCATGGATAGCACCCTCGGCAACCAAAAACTCCGTCAGCTTGTCCACTGCTTTCCGGTAGGCTCGCTCTGCACCGCTGGCTGTGCTGCCCTCAAACATAACCGCCAGTTCTTCAAAGGTGGGGCGGTTCTTCCATGAGCCGACACGCCCACAGGTCATACAGATCGCCAGCCGCTTTTCAAGCAAGGTTTGCTCCCGGTAATTCAGTTTCTCAAATGCCCGCTGCACCTTTTCAGCCTGTATGCCGTTCCAGAGGATGTCGGTATAGTTCCATGTATCATCAAGGGCAACATCTTCACCTGTTTCCTCGCCATCCTCGTCCGTTACATAGAATGGCTGCTGATTGCGGATGCCACGGACTACTTTCAGGTATCCTTCCGCAAGGGCAAGGTCGCAGTTGTATTTCTTTGCAAATTCACTGACCGCATCCTTGGTGTTATGGTACAGCCACGCCATTGACCGCACCATTTTGTAATTGGTCAGAGAGGATACCGACCATTTTCTTCGCCCATGCGGAAACGGAGCATAGCATCCCGAATGAACGGAAAAATGTATGTTGCATACTCCGCACCTTTGGCAGAGCATAGTCCATCAGCTTTTGGAGCATTTGCTCCCGGCAGGACAGTTTTATATCCAGAAAACGGTCTGTGTCGTATCGATTGCCGCCATCCACACCGAGAAAGGTTTTGATGCGCTTGTTAAGTTGCAGCTCGTAGTGGTGGAGAAAGAATGAGAAATATTTCAAGTCTTTTTCCCGTAGGGCAGACAGGATATATTCGTTCGGATTGTCTACTGTAGGCGGTTCCGGTTCCAGCTGGAAGATGCGCTCTGCAACATAGGGTGGGATGCATCATCGGATGGATTGACAGCGTGTTTCGGTATGTATCCGGTCATATTCCATGAAAAATCATTCAGCATAGCGCACCTCCTTCCAGTTTAGTAATACTCATAAATATCCCGTGATCAACTAATGGGTTATTTATTACTTTATTTTCTTTAACATACGGTGATAAATAGGTGCATTTGGTGCAGGAGTTGTGATTGGGAGCAGAAGTCCCTCTTTGATAAATTGTTCCACACGCAAAGCAATCCACCCATCACCGATCCCTAATTGATTCTTTCCAAGAACCTGTCCAACAAGCACGCTTTCCCTAAACTCGTCGTCCAGTGTATCCAATTCTCGAAGAATTAATGTATCATACAGAGTTTCTGATACGCTGACCAGTTTGCCGTTTATAACAGCACGAAGAGGAGAATTTTCCTGTTGGAGTTCTCTCCAGCGGTTAGCCAAACTACGAAGGTAATTTGTTGGCAACTTCTTCCCAAGAGATGCCATCCGTCCCAAGTGATAAGGTTCAACTTCTCCCCAACCGTTATACTGGACAATGCATCCATCTGGTCTTGTTTCCCACATTGGAAGCTCCACAATGGTAATATCCAATTTTTCAAAGCCGATTGGTCGTAGTTGTTCCAGAAGCCAATACAATCCGCACACATCATCTGGGTCTCGTCCGACCCAAACACGAATCGGCTCTCCGTTTTGTGCTTTTTCCAGTAGTGTAGCATAGTTCTTTCGGGATGTATTGAGAAGTTCAGTTACGATTTCAGATGCCATATCGGGCAGTATGCTTAGTAGCAAAGATAATGCCGACTCACGCTCCAAACAAATTCCTGCTTCGGAGATGTTGCCCACAGACAATGCCAGCGGAAGATTAACTATGTCCTTACGATTTCCTTCCAACGGTATAGCATTCTCCCAACCAGAACGCTCCCGTTCTTCTGCTTGATGCTGGAACTTTTCTATTTCTTCTTTTGAAACTGTCCCATCAGAGATAATTACACTGGTTGCTCTGCCTAAAAAACCCTTATGTCCAATCGCAACCGCCATAGTCCCTGCGGCACTGTCGCTAAATACTACTTCTAACATAACGTTGCTCACCTCTTAGCTAAATTCAAATTCTTTTTATTGCTTCTTTCTTCAACGCAGCCTGTCCCATTTCTTTTTCATAATCACCCTTGGCGTAAGCGACATTGCTCAGCGCCCGAAGCATCTTATCTTTCGCCAGTTTTTTCATAACCTCTGCAAGATCAGCGTCCAGAGCGCCACGCTTCACATAGCGGTTTATGGTATTCAGTCGCTTCTCATAAATCTGTTTCAGCGGATGATCGTCCGCAAGTTCCCGCTGTTCTCTGCCTTTCAGGTTACCGATCTGCCGGCAGGTGCGGTGCAGCTTGTCCCCCGGAGCGTAGCCGCCGCAGTATTTGGTGTGCCTTGCATTGGTGGTCAGAAACCATTTGCCGCAGATTTGCATTTTTCGGTGCATGGCCAACACACAGGCCCTCAAAGAGATCAGACCGGAACATCCCCACAAAGGATACATAGTGCATCCGCTTGACCAGCTTCGCAACTTTTTCGCCGGGACGGATGGTTGCCACATACTGAACAGAGTTATTTGCGACAGACATCCAGCATTGCCCTCAGCGATGGAGAACTCCGGCGTGAAATAGCTGCCGAACATTCTGGCAAATCCCTCTGCGGTGCGGTCTGCTTCGTTGCAATCCGATTTTTCTGCAAAATCAAGCATGGCCGTTTGGTATTCCCCAAGGGAGTAGGCCAGATGCCCGCATACGGCGGTATAGCGCTGGAGCGTGATTGCTTCGGCATAGTTCTGGATTTCTTCAAATTGCAAAGAATTGGTTGCGGCTTTTGTGGCAAACTCCACATATTTCAGTGCATTGTCCGCAGTAAAGACCTTTCTATCCGTTCTCTGTGCTTTGATATGTCCATATAAGAGAATGGCGGGGTTTCGCTGAGAATATCCAGCATCGCCAGAGTAGCTTCCCTTGCCATAGGACAGAGTGCACAAGCATCCTGTCCGGCGTTTAATGTTCCGAGCAGCAGATTGATTTTCTCGCATTGCTCGTTCGCCTTTGCAATGGTATCCGCAGGGACATTCAGTGCATCACAGGCAAGCGTACCGACAGGAAATGTTTTGCCCTCATATATGACCGTATCCTGCCAAAAATCCAAAGTCATCAATTCTTGGTTCATGCTTGCCCTCCTGTCCTGTTTTTTCATTTTTCTAATTATATCATGTAAATGTGAAGAAATCTACGTCCTCAGATAAGTTGTCCTGTCATTAGCCTGTTTTTTGAAAAATCCGGCATAACCATAGTAGAAAGCGTCAAACACCTGCCAATCACGGCGGGTGTTTCGTGTTTTCTGAATACTATGAACGGAGGTTTTTCTATGACAATCTATGAAACCATCAAGCGGCAATCAGCGTAAAGCAAGCCGCCAAACACTACGGGCTGAATGTCAACCGCAACGGTATGGCTTGCTGTTCGTTCCACAACGACAGGCATCCGAGCTTGAAGCTGAATGAGGACTATTTTTTCTGCTTCAGCTGCGGAGCCAAGGGGGATGTAATCGACCTTGTGGCAAGGCTGTTCGATCTGAGCAGTTATGAAGCAGTGCAAAAACTGGCTGCGGACTTTGAGCTTGACCCGAAACCGCCCACTGCCGCAGCTATGGTCAAGCCGAAGCGTCCTTATATCCGTCAGTTCCGGGAGGATGAAATGTTGTTCAGTATGCTAAGAAAGCAAATGAAACGGGGAAGCTGTATGAAGAGGATCTTGCAGAAATAAAAAAGATGAATAATGAGCAAACAGAGCTTCTAAAAAAGGCACTTGATGCAGTTATTCATCTATATGAGGAAGATTCAAAGAAGAGAAAGTGAATTGATAAAAAGCGTTAGCGTGGCTCTGCGGTTTATCCGCAGTTCGAGGGGATTGGGGCATTTTCCCCAACAAGCAAAAATGCGCCGGGTATATACCGGGGCACTGCTTGTCAAGTAGCGAAATTAGGAATGACAGAGAGGATAAGACAATGGAAAATGTAACTTTTGATTATAAGTTTTACAGGATACCTAAGAGATTTTTTAAGGAAGACATGTTCAGAGATATGACAAATGCAGCAAAAGTATTATATGGAATACTGCTGGATCGCAAGTGCTTGTCAGACTCCAATGGAGACGCATGGTGTGATGAATATGGAATTACCTATATCATTTTCACAATCGAAGAAATTATGAATCTGATGAACCTGGGGAATAAGAAGGTTAACAAAATGGTGAAGGAGCTGGAGGAGCATGGCTTGATTTACCGAAGACATCAGGGCTTGGGAAGACCGAATAAGATTTATGTTTATGATTTGCTCAAAGCAGATAATTCAAATTGGCTGCCAAAATAAATTATATTCGGAAAAGGGAGCAGCAATGAGAAAGAAGTATTATGAAGATGCAAAAGAGAATGCAGCTTTTGAGAGATGTGCAGATGTAATAACATCCCTGATTCTAAAATATGGACCGGCTTTAAAACGAAAATGGAATCTAGACGAGTGGATTAGGAATATTCAGGCAGAGAGTCTATGGAAAGACATAGCTTGCAAAAGATATCAGCGGTATTTTATTTGCATGATGAATATGAAAAGTCTTCCTGTATGACAAAATCAAATTGACTAATACTAATTAGCAATATATAATATAGACAAAACGAAAATGACATGAACGGAGGAACAATGAAGTGGAGAAGGTTATAACACTCGAGGAAGCATTAAAAAGAATTGAAGAATTAGAAAATGAAAACGCCGAGTTACGCGAAGAACTGGAATATTATAAAAATCGTAAATTAAGTGGAAGGCAGAAGCACAATGCAAAATGGATGGCAATCTACAATGATTTTGTTGATTGCTATGAGAACGGCATGGCTATGATAGAGATTGCAAAACGAAATAATGTCAGCGAGAGGACGATATACAGGTATAAGGCGTATTATGACAAGATGAGGAACACAAAGGAGAATGTGATAGAGTAATTGAAGAAATTAATAGTAAAAACATATTGCTGGCGTCAGCAATATGTTCATAAGAGGAGGAAATTTGAATGGAAAAGAGAATAATTGAATTGTACAGAAGAAAATTTGATGATATCCGACATGAAGAGGATGGCATTGAGTATTGGTATGCACGAGAATTAATGACATTATTGGACTATATTCAATGGAGAAATTTCGAAAATGTTGTAAAAAAGGGAATGCTTTCTTGTAAAAATAACGGAATTAGTGTGGAAGACCATTTTGCTGGCGTCAGCAAAATGGTCACATTGGGAAGTGGAGCCAATAGAGAAGTTGAGGATTATATGCTTACCCGTTATGCATGTTATCTTATTGCTGAAAATGGAGATCCACGAAAGGAGCAGATAGCTTTTGCACAAAGCTATTTTGCGGTTCAGACTAGAAAACAGGAATTGATTGAAGAAAGAATTTCTTATATCGAAAGAACAGAGGCAAGAGGAAAATTAAGGGAATCGGAAAAAAGATTGTCTCAAAATATATATGAGCGTGGAGTAGATGATGCTGGATTTGGTCGGATTCGGTCTAAAGGAGATCAGGCTTTATTTGGTGGATTTACCACGAAACAGATGAAAGACCGTTTGGGAGTACAGGACAAAAGACCACTTGCGGATTTCCTGCCAACACTTACCATTGCCGCAAAAAATCTTGCAACTGAAATGACAAATTATAATGTTGAAGAAAAGGATCTGCAAGGAGAATCTGCAATCACTGTTGAACATGTGGAAAATAATACTTCTGTTAGGGACATGCTTGGACAAAGAGGAATTAAACCGGAAGATTTACCGGCATCGGAAGATATTAAGAAACTGGAACGCAGGGTAAAGCGAGAAGAGAAAAAGCTTGCAGAGCAGTCTGGAAAGTTGACAAATGAATAATACAGGAGTGTGAGACTATTGAAGAAGAAAACAAAGCATATAGTTACAATTGAACTGGAGGATAATAAAGTGAAAAATATTGTAAAAGACACAATTCACGCGAATGGAATAGATATTGGAATATATACATAGGATTTTCAAATGAATTTATATCATTGACGGATATTGCACGCTATAAAAGTATGAAGCAAAGGATGTAAATTAAAAATTGGATGAGAAGCAAAGACACAATAGAGTTTCTTGGTTTATGGGAAAAATTACATAATAATAACTTTAAAGGGGTCGAATTCGACTCCTTTAGAAATCAGGCGGGATCTAATGCATTTACAATGCCACCTACAAAATGGATAGAGACTACTGGGGCAATAGGAATCGTATGTAAATCCGGACGTTATGGTGGCACTTATGCACATTCAGATATCGCATTTGAATTTGCATCATGGATTTCAGCAGAATTTAAACTTTATATAATCATGGATTATAAAAGGCTGAAAGCAGATGAAAATAGCCGCTTTTCATTAAATTGGAATCTAAACAGAGAAATATCAAAATTGAATTATAAAATACATACAGATGCAATCAAAGAAAATTTGATACCACCGGAATTGACACCAGCACAAATCAGTTTTACATATGCAAATGAAGCTGATATGCTAAATGTGGTTCTATTTGGCAGAACAACCGCCGGAAGCATATTTGCCACGCGGAATTTCTTATCCTAGACGAGGTTCACACCCACGCAGAAGATCAGGATAGAGCCGATGAGGGAGAGATCGGTAATGGCGGCATCTGTCATGACCGGTGCAATCAGTCTTGCCAACAGCGTGACCGCACCCTCGAACAGAGGGTCTTTGGCATTGCCTGTTTTTTTTTGGGTAAAAAATCTGTTGAATACAGTGCCGGCGATCCTGCTGGCGGATGAGCTACCGGCGCCCTGGACCAGACCAGCGGCAAGGAGGTACTGAAGCTGTTCCGGGAATTAAACGACATGGGCAACACGATCGTAATGATCACACATGATCTGGGAGTGGCACAGTCCGCGAAGCGTATCGTAAGAATTGTAGACGGACAGCTGTATGAGTAAATTATATACTTTTTGCAACAAGCACAATTCCTGAGAGAATGAGCAGGAGAATCACGATTTTGCGGATGAGCTTTTCATCCATCAGATCGCTGCTCTTCAGGCCAAGGAATAATCCCAACAGCATTAGGGGAATCAGGAGTATCGCCTGCCGGATCGTCTCGAACCGGATCAGTCCCAAAGCACTGTACAGGCAGATGCGAAAGGTGCTTTCTACAGCAAATACTGCGCTGATATTAGCTTTGAAGGCATCATTATCTTCACAGACGCTTGTCATGTAAACGGCCAGCAGAGCGCCGACACCAAACAGCCCGCTGAGTAATCCGGCGGAGAGTCCTACTATTACGGTGAATAGAGGAGAGACTTTTTTCGGGGAAAAGGTCTCTTCATTTTTGCCCCTTTTTGTTGAAACCACATCTGGATTCCAATGCCTATGACCACAATACCGAAGATGATCTTAACGATATTGGCATTGATGTATTTTAAAATAAATGCCCCCGGAATGCTGCCGGCAAGAACGAACAGCATAGGGAGGAAAAAGATACGCGGATGCAGGGAAGCTCTTTTTTTCCATACTAGGATCAGGTTCGACGGATAACCGATCAGCAGTTCCACCGGAGAAATATTAGCATTTACGATGCCGAAGCTTAAAATAGAGGTGAATACCAGTGTATTGGCGAATCCGCACAGACCTTTTATGAAAAATGCTGTTAAAGTGGCTAAAATCCAGTAAATCATGAGAACCTGGCTCCTTAATCGTTCGTTTCAGCTAGAATAAAGTCCCATAGGCGCTGCCTGTGCAGGAATCATCATAGCGCAACTTCTTCTATAGTAAAATACACACGTGGTCAGGACAAGTATTTTGTGAAAAAACTTGTGGGAACTTTGGGAGTGTGGTACATTGACACTAAGCAAAAGGAAAGGCAGGAAGATTCGTATGGCAGGATATTTGATCAAAGATACTACAAGAGAAGAACGGGAGCAGATCGTAGCGGAATCCTTAGGATATATGGAAGCAAATTGTGACGGTTGTTCGTCCGGACTGGCAGAGATGTATCAGGCATACATCGATGGGGAGAAGGAGCTTCGGGACATTAATATGGAGTTTCATGCAGGATATGTCTCGGGGGAGGAAGTACCGGGGAGAAGATCCTGCCCGATGTAAGGATAGTAAGCATAAAGTTTCGAAATTTGCAAAAACTCTTTCTATAAGGGAGAAACCGGAAAAGAGGGATGCAGATGCGGAAGGATCTTATAATTATAGTAAATCTGGAAAATGGAAAAGCACAGTTGGAATTCAAGCTGCCGGAAGAATTTTTGACGGAGCGGCGGGAGACTGAGATGCGAATGGAAATATGGGAGACAGCAGGAGGCGGTCGCCCTATTTTTATGGAAATTATCGGAATGTGGATCAGGATCCGATGACCGCGTTATTATTGCGGCCGCACCTGTGGAATGGGAGGAAGGATCCCTATCTCTATCAGGTGAGAGCTTGGCTGCGGTTCCCAACCGGGATCGATAGTAGTCTTTTTAAAACAGAGGATTCAGGAAAATTCCGGGATTCAGAAGATTTCGAAAATCGACGGGAAGTGTACTGGCAGCGGGACCTTGCAATTTATGACTTGCGTGTCATAGAGAAAAAAAGGCATCTATTTGAACGAAGCCGAATTTCATCCACACATCGTAGAATACCGGCTGCACCGCAACTCAGTGAGTACGGTACGCAGGACGAACAGATGGAAAGAGATCTGGAGCGGCTGGCACGGATGGGAGCCAATGCGATTCTGTTTCACAATGACGACAGGAAAAGCGAAGGACAGGAAAAGACTGGGCAGGACAATGCCGGACAGAAAAATGGGGTAAGGCAGAATCCGGGAACAGATCATTTTTACAGGTTATGCCTGAAACGAGGATTTTTGGTAAAAGACCTGTGGATAACAGACGAAAAAATCCCCATATACCGTGGATTACCCGGAGAAACTACGCAGGAGATGTTGCTTTCGGAGGACGGCAGGACGTTGACGGAGCACTATTACTATTATCAGGCGAAATGGAGTAGGGAACCGGTACTCTATCCGGCACTTTCTACCCTGCACCGGCAGGAGAACGGTCTGCTCTCCCTGACAGTCTACAGCAACCAGAAAAAGTGGTGCTCTATGTGGACGGGGTACTTTTCCTGTTTCAGTCGGCGCAGACCGGAGGGCCGGAGTTTATTTTTGAGGATATCCCGGCAGAGAAGCTGCCGCTGCATCTGGCGGTGGAAGCCGGTAACTTAAGCACTTCTTTGACGATAAGGTGAAAAGTTTGTAGGATTCAAAACCGGTTTCACACAATTTTCACAAATGTTTCACCTTTTGATGACATTTGCCTCATATAGTAATACAAGTACACCAAATAATGATTGACACAAGTATCGGGAATTATTTGAGGTAAGCGCAAGTAACTGATATGGGAGGCAAATATGATAGAAGTAACCAATCTTACAAAAAAATACGGAGACCATATAGCCGTAGATCATCTTTCTTTCCGTGTGGAAAAGGGACAGATTTACGGCTTTCTTGGTCCAAACGGCGCAGGTAAATCCACGACCATGAACATCTTCACGGGTTATCTGGCAGCCACGGAGGTACTGTGACCATCGATGGCAAAGATATCCAAAAAGATCCGGAGGAGGCAAAGCGTTCCATCGGTTATCTGCCGGAGCTTCCGCCGCTGTATGTTGACATGACTGTCAGAGAATACCTGGAATTCGTGGCAGAACTGAAAAAAGTGCCGAAAAAAGAGCGGAAGCAACAGATTGACGAGGTCATGGAAATGACACAGATCACCGATATGCAGCAGCGTCTGATCAAGAATCTGTCAAAAGGTTACAGACAGAGAGTCGGACTGGCGCAGGCAATCCTTGGCTACCCGGAGGTTATTATTCTGGATGAGCCAACGGTAGGTCTGGATCCGAAACAGATCATCGAGATCCGTGATCTGATCCGCAAGTTGGGGGAGAATCATACCGTGATCCTAAGCTCCCATATTCTATCGGAGGTCAGCGCGGTCTGTGACCATATTATGATCATAGCCCACGGTAAGCTGGTAGCCAGCGATTCTCCGGAGAATCTGCAGAAGCTTATGAGTGGTTCCATGGAACTGAACCTGGAAGTAAAGGGAAGCGCCGCTGCGGTGAAGAGTGCATTGCAGGAGATCTCACAGATCGACCGGATCGAAGAGAACACAGAGGCATCCAAAAATGTTGCAAAGCTGAAAGTGATCTCCAAAGAGAATGCAGATATCAGAGAGCAGGTATTCTATGCACTGGCAGATGCAAAGCTGCCTATTTTAGAGATGACCCATGCGGAGAAGTCTCTGGAAGACATCTTCCTGGAACTGACCGAGGATGTAGCACCCACACAGCCGGAGAAGCACAA
>ENA-OQCS01001218-OQCS01001218.1-human-gut-metagenome-genome-assembly--contig:-NODE-1218-length-13560-cov-3.143750_pt1 | contig 13560 bp, 20 predicted proteins | sample MGYA00242757_ERZ504575 | MGnify/ENA primary metagenome ERZ504575 (study PRJEB26092, sample SAMD00036297) | human gut metagenome | host: Homo sapiens | study: EMG produced TPA metagenomics assembly of...
CCCGTAACGGTAATAGGGGTACGGCCCGCTGCGCAGCTGTGCAGGTCGTAGTTGCTCTCCAGTGCCACAAGGTCGCAGCCGGAAAGCGCCTCGTGCACCGGCGGCGTGAGCACGCCAAGGTCGGTTGCAATGGTCATGGTCTTGCCGTCCGGGGTGTGGATGCGGTAGCCCACACAGGGCACATCGTGGCTGGTGGGAAAGCTCTGCACGCCAAACGCGCCCACGTCCTCTTCCCTGCCTTCCAGCTCGTGCAGCTCACAGCTGGCCGGTACAATGCCGTTGCTGTCCAGAAAATCCAGCGTTGCCGCTGCACCGTACACCGGCAGCGTGTTCTTTTTGAGGAAGGTGGAAAGCCCCTTCACATGGTCGCTGTGCTCGTGGGTGACAAGGATGCCGTCGCAGTCACTGACGGCAAGGCCCAGCGCCTTGAGCGCCGCGAGGTAGTGCGCACGCCCTTGCCCATATCCACAATGAGATACCGCTGCCCGCAGCGCACCACACTGCTGTTGCCGGAGGAACCCGAATATAACGAGATGAATTCTGCCATGAAAAACCTCTGATACACTCAAAAACAGCCCGCCGCATATGCAGCAGGCTGTTTGCTTTTTATAAGTTACAGTGCCTGATCCAGTGCAGCGGGCATACGCTCCACCTTGCTGATGTCTGCACCCAGACCGCGCAGCTTTTCCACGATATTCTCGTAGCCGCGCTCGATGTGGCCGATTTCCTCGATCTCACTGGTGCCGTCTGCCACCAGCGCAGCCACTACCATGGCAGCGCCTGCACGCAGATCCAGTGCGCGCAGCGGTGCAGGGGTGAGCTTATCCACGCCCTCAAACACAGCCACCTGACCGTCCACCTGCACGTTGGCACCCATCTTGCGCAGCTCGTCCACATAGCGGAAGCGGTTGTCCCACACGCTCTCGGTCACGGCTCTGGTGCCCTTGGCCACGCTCAGCAGCACGCCCATCAAGGGCTGCATGTCGGTGGGAAAGCCGGGATGCGGCATCGTGTTGATCTTCAGCGGCAGAATATCGCCGGTGCGGCGCACACGCACAGCATCGTCAAATTCTTCCACCTCCACGCCTGCACGGCGCAGCTTTTCGGTAATGGGTTCCAGATGCTTGGGGGTGACGTTCTTCACCAGAACATCGCCGCCGGTGGCAGCAGCAGCCACCATGTAGCTGCCAGCTCGATCTGATCCGGGATGATGCTGTAGGTGCAGCCGTGCATCTTTTCCACGCCGCGCACCTTGATCACATCGGTGCCTGCGCCGCGGATGTTCGCACCGCACATATTCAGGAAGTTTGCCAGATCCACCACATGGGGTTCCTTGGCACAGTTTTCCAGAATGGTCTGGCCCTTGGCCATTACAGCGGAGAGCATACCGTTCATGGTAGCGCCCACGCTGACCTTATCAAAGAAGATGTGTGCACCGTTCATCTCCTTGGCGCGCACGCTGATCATGCCGTAGTCCACGCTGTCCTCTGCGCCCAGAGCACTGAACACCTTCAGGTGCTGGTCAATGGGGCGGGGGCCGAGGTTGCAGCCGCCGGGCATGGCCACCTGAGCCTTGCCAAAACGGGACAGCAGTGCGCCCAGAAAGTAGTAGCTGGCGCGCATCTGGCGGGACAGGTCGTCCGGGACGTTGGTGCCGGTCAGATGGGTGGTGTCGATCTCGTAGGTGTTGCGGTTGATCATTTGATCTGTGCGCCCAGAACGCTGAGGATCTTCAGGCTCACCGCCACATCACTGATATCCGGCAGATTCTCGATCACACAGACATCCGCTGCCAGAATGGTTGCAGGCAGGACGCCCACCGCCGCATTTTTGGCACCCGAAATGGTAACTTCGCCGTGCAGGGCTTGCCGCCCGTAATAACAAATTTCTCCAATTTTATGATCTCCTTGTCGGAGGCCCGCAGCCGCAGGCCTGTTAAGGTTCCTGAAAGCATTTTCCATAAAAGCTGCCTGATGTGCATGGGCCATAAGGCCGTACACGTACAGCTATCTTATTATACACAACTTTCACAAAAAAGCAAAGCCCCGTTTGGTGTTGTTTTATTATTTTCTGTTTTGCCCATTTTCGCGCAGGATATTCCAAAATTTTGATTTCTTTTTCAGGTATTTTACAAAAACCAGCTACATTGCTGTTGCGCTTTCTTTACCAGATGTGGTCTTCGCACCGAGTCTCAGTGATCCAGCCCAGCTGATAGGCAGCCACCAGCTGCTTGAGGTCGTGCACACGCTCCCGCAGCACCTCGCCCTCGTCGGTGTCCTCCACAGAATGCGATGATTTTCGGTTTCCAGAATGTTTTTCTGGGAAATGATATCCAGATTATCCTTCACCGCTTTCTCGGCACTTTCAAAGGGCTGATGGGTGCGCAGGGACATGGTGCGGCTGGAATACACCAGCGTGTAGCCCGCAATACCGGTCTTTTCGTGGTAGGCACGGCAGAAACCGCCGTCGATCACCACCAGCCGTCCGCCGCCCTTGATGGGGCTTTCGCCGTTCTTTTCCCGCACCGGCACGTGGCCGTTGACGATGTGGCTGGCACCGGGCAGGCCAAACTCGGCCAGAATGCGGCGGCAGACGGCCTCATCGTTATACCATGTATAATAGGGGTCCTTCACCTCGGTGTGGGTGGAAGCGTCCTCTACATAGAGCCGCTCGAAGGTGGTCATGGCACTGCGGCCAAACAGCGGCGAAAGCTTGCCGCACCACAGATACCACAAAAAATCCTGTCCGCTCTGGCGGGCAGCGCTGCCTTCCGGTGCATAGTAGCCCCGGCGGGCGCGGGCATCACAGTAGTCCATCAGTGCGCGGCCGGAGTAGTAGCGGCCCTCAAAGCGCTCCATGGCAAAGGTGCCGCGGCTGGTCATGGGCACAGCGCCATGGTAGAGCAGGTTGCCGTTCTCAATGTGGTACACGCTGCCCTTTGCATAGAGAAATTCAACATGCTGGTGCAGTTTTTCGCTCTGGCGGAAGGACTGCACCAGCTTGCGCAGCACCAGCTGTTCATCCGGGTGCAGTGCGGCCGGATCGGCGGGGTCCACCGTGGGGAACGAGGTATCCCGCAGCGGATACTCCTTTTCGCCGATCTTTACCGTGTGCTTTTCCCAGTCGATGCGGCGCAGATAATCTCGCTCCTGCATCTGGAAGTCCGGGTTGCGGTCAATGACATGGCACTCCAGCTTGAACATCAGAATGCTGATGGCCTTGTGCATCACGGCACAGCGGTGCAGCATTCCCCTGGTGTAGGGGCCGCGGGCCGCATCGGTATGAGGCATCCAGATGGAAAGATCATCATTGCCGTAGAACTGCTCGGCCATGCGCTGCAGATGGCGCAGGTTGATGCCGTAGCAGTCCTCCAGCATTCCGTGGTTATGATAAGCCAGCGTGGTCTTGAGCACCGTGCAGATGCAGATGGGGCTGCCCGCAGCGGCACCCATCCATACTACATCGTGGTTGCCCCACTGGATATCCACATTGTGGTGGCGCATGAGCAGATCGAGGATGATATCCGGGCGTGGGCCGCGGTCGAACAGGTCGCCCACGATGTGCAGCTTGTCCACTGCCAGATGCTTGATCAGCTCGCACAGCCGCACGATAAAGCGGTCGGCGCGGCATTTTCAATGATGCTGCCCACGATCTGGCCGTAGTACAGATCCTTGTCGTGATCCTCAAAATGGGCGTGGAGCAGCTCGTCCAGAATGTAGCCGCAGCTGGCAGGCAGGCATCTGCGCACATGGTCGCGGGTATGCTTAGAGGACACCAGACGGCAGATATCAATGAGACTCAGCAGCGTTTCGGTGTACCACTGGTCCAGCGCTTCCTCGCTGGTACAGCGTGCCTTGAGCTGGGGCAGCTTTTCGTTGGGGTAATAGATCAGCGTTGCCAGCTCGGCGCGGGTATGCTTCGGCACAGTATCGCCCAGCACCTGATCCACTTTTTCGCGAATGACACCGGAAGCGGAATTCAGAATATGCACAAAAGCTTCATTCTCGCCGTGCAGGTCGCTCATGAAGTGCTCGGTACCCTTGGGCAGCTTGAGCAGTGCCTGCGTGCTGATGATCTCGCTGGCTGCCGCCGCCTGCGAAGGATAATCCCGCGAGAGCAGGGTCAGGTACTTGAGATTATCGCGGATCTCATCGGTTTCGGTGCGCATGGTCTCCTCCATCACAACGTTCTCTCCGCCGCAGTCCGCCACACGGACCTTGCAAGATGTTGCTTTCCATATGTATTATTTTTTCCTTATCTTATAGTATAGCACGTCCGGGGCGAAAAGTGGTATACTGGGGCTGACAAACTTTCAGCAAAGGACTTTGGATATTATGCCGAAAAGCGATTTCGTCTCCGTTCCCTCTTCCTGCACCCTCTGCCCGCGCCGGTGCGGGGCCGACCGTGCTGCCGGACGCACCGGTTTCTGCGGCGCGGGCGGCACCTTAAAAGCAGCCCGCGCTGCCCTGCACTACTGGGAGGAGCCATGCATCAGCGGCACAAAGGGCAGCGGCACGGTGTTCTTTTCCGGCTGCACCCTCAAATGCTGCTTCTGCCAGAACTATCCCATCAGCGCCGAGGCTTGGCAAGGAGATCAGCGTGGAACATCTGGCAGAGATTTTCCTGAATCTGCAGGAGCAGGGTGCCAACAACATCAATCTGGTCACGCCCGGCCAGTGGCGGCCCTGGATCATTGCCGCGCTGGATATTGCCCGGGCTAAGGGCCTGCATCTGCCATCGTATGCAACACCGGCGGCTACGAAACGGTGGAAAGCGTGGAAGCATGGCGCGGATACATCGACATCTGGCTGGCCGACCTGAAATACGTTTCCTCCGCCCTCTCGGCAGAGCTTTCCTCTGCACCGGACTATTTTGCGCAGGCAAAGCCCGCCATTGAAGCCATGATGCACAGGCCGGGCACCGGTGTTCAATGCAGAGGGCATCCTGCAAAAGGGGGTCATTCTGCGGCACCTTGCCCTGCCCGGCCATGTTGACGACAGCTTTGCGGTGCTTGACCAGATGGCCGCGTGGAACGATGCAGACCCCGGATGCTTCATCCCCAGCGTCATGAGCCAGTACACACCGTTTTACAAAGCCGCAGAGCACGGCATCGGACGGCGCATTACCACCTATGAATACCGCCGGGTGGTCAACTATGCCATGGACAAGGGACTGGCGCAGGGCTACATGCAGCAGAAGAGCAGCGCGAAGGAAGAGTATACGCCTTCTTTCGATTTGACAGGGGTATGAATTCGTCAAATCTCCCAAAAAAGGCTGATTATTTTCTCTTGCATCCCCGCGGAAATGCTTGCAATCCCATCCGGGCCGGATTATAATGGATACAACGATGTGTTAACAGAACTCTGATGAGCTGTAAATATCAGGAGGAGCGTTATGGAACATTTCAACCGATCCTTGGCAACGATACCACCGGCCAGAAATTCATCACCTGCGGTGAGATCATGCTGCGCCTGACCCCGCCGAACTACGAGAAGATCCGTATGGCATCCGGCTTTGAGGCCAGCTACGGCGGCAGCGAGGCCAACATTGCACTGGCACTGGCTAACCTTGGTGTGGACAGCACCTTCTTCAGCGTGGTGCCCAACAACAGTCTGGGCAAGAGCGCCGTGCGCTGGCTGCGTTCCAACGACGTGCACTGCACCCCTATGATCCTGACCGAGCCGAACGAGACTCCTTCCAACCGTCTGGGTACTTATTATCTGGAGACCGGCTACGGCATCCGCCCGTCCAAGGTCATCTATGACCGCAAGCACAGTGCTATTACTGAGTACGATTTCTCGCAGGTGGATCTGGATGCTTTGCTGGACGGCTACGACTGGCTGCACCTGAGCGGCATCACCCCGGCACTGGCACCCAACTGCCGCACCCTCATTCTGGATATGCTCAAGGTCGCCAAAAACAAGGGCCTGACCGTCAGCTTCGACGGCAATTTCCGCTCCACCCTGTGGAGCTGGGAAGAAGCCCGCGATTTCTGCACCGAGTGCCTGCCTATGTGGATGTGCTGCTTGGCATTGAGCCGTACCACCTGTGGAAGGATGAGAGCGACCACTCCAAGGGCGACTGGAAGGACGGCGTGCCTCTGCAGCCCAGCTATGAGCAGCAGGACGAGATTTTCCAGCACTTCATCGAGCGGTATCCCAACCTCAAGTGCATTGCCCGCCACGTGCGTTATGCGCACAGCGGCAGCGAGAACAGCCTGAAGGCCTTCATGTGGTACGACGGCCACACCTTCGAGAGCAAGCTGTTCACCTTTAATATCCTTGACCGCGTGGCGGCGGCGATGCCTTTGCCAGCGGCCTGATCTACGCCATGCTGCACAACTACAGAGCCATGGATATGATCAACTTTGCGGTGGCAAGCAGTGCCATCAAGCACACCATCCACGCGATGCCAACATCACCGATGATGTGAGCACTATCCGCAACCTGATGAACATGAACTACGATATCAAGCGGTAAGTTTTATCGCCGTACAGAGACGCCCGCCGGGTCTCCCCGGCGGGCGTTGCTTTTTCTATCAGATATACCGCCCAGTGATGCTCTCCGGTTCTGTCTTACCTGTTCCGGAGTACCTGCCGCCACGATGCGTCCGCCGGCATCGCCGCCGCCCGGCCCCATATCCACAAGGTAATCCGCATTGCGGATCACATCCAGATCATGCTCAATGACCACCACGGTGGCACCGTTCCCGATCAGCTTCTGGAACACACCCAGCAGGGTCTGTACATCCAGCGGATGCAGGCCGATGGTGGGTTCATCGAACACGAACACACTGTCTGCCTGCCCCTTGCCCATCTCGCTGGCAAGCTTCAGCCGCTGGCTTCGCCGCCGGAAAGGCTGGGTGTCTCCTCGCCAAGGGTCAGGTAGCCAAGGCCCAATTCTTTCAGTACCTGCAGGCGCTGGCGCACAAGCTTGCAGTCCGCACAGGCTTCCAATGCAGTGGACACATCCATGTCCATCAGGTCGGCCATGGAGCTGGTTCGCCGTTCGCCGTGGGCAGCTTCACTGCCGCCGCTTCCCGGCTGTAACGCGAACCGCCGCAGTCCGGGCAGGGCACTTCTACGTCCGGCAAAAACTGCACATCCAAACTGATGACACCAGTTCCGTCACAGGTGGGGCACCGCAGCTTACCGGTGTTGTAGGAGAAATCGCCCGCCTTATAGCCGTGGTCTTTGGCATCCTGCGTTTTGGCAAACAGCTTGCGCAGCTCATCGTGCACATTGGCATAGGTGGCCACGGTGGAGCGCACATTGATGCCGATGGGCGTTGCATCGATCAGCTTCACCTGCGCGATTTCCTCGGCCTCCACGCTTTTCACATGCGCTGGCAGGGCTGTGCCATTCACCTTTGCCTGCAAGGCCGGGACCAGGCTTTCCAAAATCAGGGTGGTCTTGCCGCTGCCGGACACACCCGTAACCACGGTCAGCCGCCCCTTGGGCAGTTCCAGTTCCAGCGGCTTCACAGTATGGATGGCCGAGGTTGCCAGATGGATGCGGCCCTGTGCAAACACTCATTTTCCGGCACATGAGGCCGGGCGTTCACCCCCGCCCTGCCTGCAAGAAACGGGCCGATCTGAGAAGCCGCGTTCTGTTCAATTTTCGGAATGCTGCCCTGCGCGATCACATGTCCACCCTTTGCACCGGCTTCCGGCCCCATCTCGATCAGCCAGTCAGCTTCCTTTAAAATTTGGGTATCGTGATCCACCAGCACCACCGAGTTGCCGTCGGCCACAAGGTCGTGCATCACATCGGTCAGGCCTTCAATGTTAGAAGGATGCAGGCCGATAGACGGTTCGTCCAGCACATAGAGCACACCGGTGGTACGGTTGCGCACCGCACGGGCCAGCTGCATCCGCTGGCGCTCACCGGTGGAAAGAGTGGAAGCGGAGCGGTCCAGCGTCAGGTAGCCAAGGCCCAGCGAGAGCAGCCGTGCCGCTGCCGTCTGGAAGGATTCGCAGATATTGCGGGCCATGGGCCGCATCTCTTCCGGCAGACTGTCCGGCACACCCGCCACCCAATCGGTAAGCTGCACAAGAGTCATCTGACAAGCCTTGTCCAGCGTGATGCCCCGCAGCTTTGGGGTACGAGCCGCATTACACAGCCGGGTGCCGCCGCAGTCCGGGCAGATGCCTTGCCGCAGGAACTTTTCCACCCGCTTCATGCCCTTTTCATCCTTGACCTTGGAGAGGGCGTTCTCCACGGTATAGGTGGCATTGAAATAGGTAAAATCCAGCTCCCCGGCCTGATTGGAATTTTTGTTATGATAAAAAATGTGCTTTTTCTCCGCCGGGCCATGGAAAACGATATCCTTTTCCCGGTCGGTCAGGTCGCGGAAGGCACATCGGTGCGCACGCCCATCTCCCGGCAGATATCCACCATCAGCGACCACATCAGGCTCTTCCACGGGGCCACGGCACCTTCGTCGATCGTAAGAGAATCGTCCGGCACAAGGTGCTCTCGTCCACGGTCATCACCATGCCGGTACCGCTGCAGGTGCGGCAGGCACCCTGACTGTTGAAGGCAAATTCTTCAGCGGAAAGCGCGCGCACGCTGGCACCGCACTGCGGGCAGAGCAGCGGTTTTTCTGCCGCCACGGCAAGGCTGGGTTCCAGCCAGCGGCCGCACTGCGGGCAGGGATAGCTGGAAAGACGGGAGAACATCAGGCGCAGACTGTTCAGCAGTTCCGTTCCGGTACCAAAGGTGCTGCGGATGCCGGCACAGCGGGCCGCTGATGCAGTGCCAGTGCAGCCGGAACATACAGCACTTCGTCCACCGATGCCTTTGCCGCCTGCGTCATGCGGCGGCGCGTATAGGTGGAAAGTGCGTCCAGATACCGGCGGGAGCCTTCGGCGTAAAGCACGCCCAGCGCAAGGCTGGACTTGCCCGAACCGGACACGCCCGCCACACCCACGATTTGCCCAGCGGCACATCCACATTCACGTTTTTCAAGTTGTGCACCCGCGCGCCGCGGATCCTGATATGGTCGACCATCTTCTTTTCCCCCTGCCGTCACCGCTTCTTTTTTAAATAGTACCCAATGCCGATGATATCTGCCAGCGCCCAGCCGATGGGCACGCTGAGCCAGATGCCGGTAACGCCCAGCGGCGTGGCCGAAAGCAGATAGGCCAGCATCAGCGGCAGAGCAAACAGCAAAATGCTGCCGGTGATGGGGCCTTTGGTCAAACTACGCTGCATTGTTTCCGATTCTCCTTTTTATAACGCTGTTTCAGCCGGTGCACTGGCTCTGCCGCCGTCCCGCCTTGAAAGAGACTGCTCTCTTCCTGCAAACTTCTGACGGTACTCTCTGGGCGTGCAGTGCTTGATCTCCCGGAAGGTCTTTGTAAAGTAGCTGGTATCCGAAAAGCCGCAGTCGGCACCGATCTCGCCAATCTTCATGCTGGTGGAAAGCAGCAGCTCGGCGGCCTTTTCAATGCGGTACTGCTTGACATACTGGATGGGTGTGATCCCCAGCAGCTGCCGGAAGCTGCGCAGGCAGGCGCTCTCACTCAGGGCCACGCAGTCGGAAATGCGCTCCACGTTCAGTTCCTCAGCATAATGCTCTTCCACAAAACGCAGCATCTGTTTCATGCGCTGGGCCGCGATCTGCTCCTGCTGAGAGACCTTTGTTTTCCACCCTCGCACTGCATTCCCAGCAGATGCACCGCCGCCGAAAGATGGTACCGCGCCTGATTCTCATAGTCAAAGACCTCTTGGGCCACTGCGTCCCAGACTTCCCGCAAATGGCAGAGCACGGCCTTCTGTCCGTCGTCTGCCTCGTTCAGCAGAAAGAACGCCGGTGCTCCCGGCTGAAGCAGCGGGTGTACGAGCTTTTGCCAGAAGATGGTATCCATGCCGCCGATCAGGCGCGGATGGAATACCCCGGAATGCAGCAGGGCATCCCCGGTCTCAGCCTGCTCCACCGCATGGAACACTCCGGAATTGACAAACACGCCCTGCCCAGTCTGCAAAACCAGCCGGGCTTTGCTCACGTCCACCGCCAGCGGGCCTTTTACGGCAAGGATGTATTCAAACTCTTCATGCCAATGCCATGCTACCGAGTAGCTTTTGAGGTCCTCCTCATAGCAGGCAATAGGAAACAGTGCGCTGCCGTGCTGCACCAGTTCCCTGCCTCGTCATCCGCCACAACATCCGGCAGGCAGTTGAGCCCGCCCGCTGCTGCACAGCTGGTCTGAAATGCCACGATCAGCCATCTCCTTTCCGTCAAGGTGCACATCCGCATCCGCGCCGGTTTTGTTGTATCAATCGGGCGTTTTTATCCTAATATTCCGCTCCGATGTGTGATATTATTACATCAGCAAAGTATAAGATGCATTGCAAGTATAACACGCTTCCCGGAGGAACTCAAGATTTATGGTACAGCTTCTGCTTCCGATCATTTACATCTCGTTCATCAGTCTGGGCCTGCCGGATTCCCTGCTGGGGTCGGCGTGGCCCTCCATGTATCCGGCGCTCGGTGTGCCGGTGTCCTATGCGGGGCTGATCTCCATGATCATCTCCTTTGGCACCATTGTTTCCAGCCTGAACAGCGACCGGCTCACCCGTGCGCTGGGTACCGGAAAAGTGACCGCCCTCAGTGTGGCCATGACAGCTGCCGCGCTGTTCGGCTTTTCGGTCTCCACACAGTTCTGGATGCTCTGCCTGTGGGCCGTGCCCTATGGGCTGGGTGCAGGCAGCGTGGACGCGGCCCTGAACAACTATGTTGCCTTACATTATAAAAGCCGCCACATGAGCTGGCTGCACTGCATGTGGGGCATCGGCACCATGATCAGCCCCATGGTCATGGGCCGGGTGCTGGCAGCCGGCGGGCCGTGGACATCCGGCTACCGGTACATTGCCCTGTTCCAGATCCTGCTGAGCGCAGTGCTCTTTTTCAGTTTGCCGCTATGGCAGAGCCGTACTGCAGGCACCGACACCGAAACTGCTTCGACGCAGGCGTTGAGCCTTGGACAGGTATTCCGTCTGCCAGGTGCCAGAGAGGTGATGCTGTGCTTCTTCTGCTACTGTGCATTGGAGACCACGGCCGGTCTGTGGGCCAGCAGCTACCTCACACTGACGAAAGGCGTTGCCGCCGGCACTGCCGCCAGCTTTGCCAGCCTGTTCTACATCGGCATCACTGCCGGGCGCGCCGCCTGCGGCTTTTTGACCCTGAAATTCAACGATACGCAGATGATCCGCATGGGTCAGTGCATTCTGGCCGCAGGGTGCTGGCTCTGCTGCTGCCCGGGCCGCAGATCCTTGCCCTGAGCGGTCTTGTTCTGGTAGGGCTGGGCTGTGCGCCCATCTATCCCAGCATCATCCACTCCACGCCGGAACACTTCGGCGCGGACAGATCGCAGGCGGTCATCGGCATCCAGATGGCAAGCGCCTATTTGGGCAATCTGGCCATGCCGCCGCTGTTCGGCCTGCTGGCAAACAACATCACTCCGGCACTGTTCCCTTTTTACCTGCTGGCACTGCTGGTGCTCATGGTATTCATGCACGAACAGCTGGTGCGCAAAACAAGCCGCTGCTAATTCTGCCATTCTCCTATTTCATATACAGCAAAAGGCTCCCTGTCCGGTCTCGGGCGGGGAGCCTGCTGTTTTAAAGGAGTTATTTACAGGATGCACCGGCTGATGGCGTTGGCGACCGCAAACAGTTCCTGCTGGCCGATAAAGCCGAACTTTGCCTCGTGTGCGTCCGCAAAGCAGACGGTCAGCTGCGATGCCTGCACCGGGTCGCCAAAGCCTGCCGTCTGGATCCCGAAGTGCAGCACCTTGCGGTACGGCAGCACAAAGATCTGCTGCCGGGTTCCGGTAACGCCCTGCATATCCACCATGATGATGCGGTGGGTGGTAAAGATCACCTGATCGCGCACCGTCTTGTAGGCACCCACGATGCTCTCACCGTCCAGCAGCAGCGCGCGGGCATTTTTGCAGATATCCTTTTCCTGAAGGCGGATGAGGTTTTCCATTGGCTTATCACGGAATTCCATGGTTTTTGTCCCCTTTTCTGCGTGGTTTTCTACCCTTATTGTAGCATTCCTGCAGGCGGTTTACAAGATGTGCTCTCGCCTTTTGGGCCGGGCTGTGCTATACTGTATGCCAAAGAGATTCTTATAAAAACGAGGTAACTCCCATGGAGATCATCATTCATCAGGCCATTCTGCACGTGCTGGACACCACCATGGATGCGCCTGTACTCAGCGGCAGCGGCATGGAAATGACCGCCGAAAAGACCGCCTATTTCCAGTACCACATTGAAAAGCTGCTTGCCAGCGACGATATCCGCCAGTGCCGCCCGCTGCCGGATTCCGCCTTTAAAAACGAGCTGGAGCACAACCACGATTTTGTGGACCTCTCCTGCCGCATCGCGGGCGTCTGTTCGACTACATGCACGCGCACACCACCATTCCGGGGGCAGACCTTGCCGTGGTGGATTTTACCCGCGATGGTGAGCCGTGGCTGGGCATCCTGAAGTTGAACTACAAAAACGGCTACACCCACTACACCGAGAATGTGGAGGGTGCCCCGGTGAACTCCATCATCCAGCAGCGGGCCTGCCTGCCCAGCCAGAGCGGCAAGGTGGAGGAAGGTGCCCTTGTCAATCTGACCGACTACTCCATGAAGCTGCTGGAAAAAAAGTTCGACATCGACGGCCACAAGGATTTTTACCTTTCCACGGTAGTGTTCCAGTACACCACCGCCCAGCCGGAAAAGAAAAAGCTGCAGGCCATTCAGGAAGCCGCCGTGCAGGCCGTGCAGGAAAACTACGCAGATCAGCCCACGTAGAGGCTCAGTCGCGATGCTGATCGCCAATCAGCCGCAGACAACGACAATCAGGTATCCATCCAGCAGGTGCGTCAGCAGTTGGAAGAGGAATATCCCTTGCCGCCGTGCCTTTTGATGATTATGTGGAAAAGAGTGATGTGCTGGAAGCGCCTGAACAGCCCGTGACCGTGACCCCTGCGCGCATCCGCCGCATGGAGAGCCGCAGCATCCACACCGCCAACGGCATTGAGGTGAAGATTCCCACCGAACTGCTCAACTCGGACAACGAGGTGGAATTTCTGCACAGCGATGACGGCAGCATTTCGCTGCTCATTAAAAATGTGATCCTGTAAGAAACGATTTAAAATTGTCTCCGCGCACGGATCGCGCTCCGACAATATCAGCGGAATCATTATTTTCATATTTGCAAAAGCCGAAAAATCTGCGGATTTTCCGGTTTTTCTTTTTTCACAGGAAGGAGCCGTAACGGGGAACAACAAAAAAAGCCATCGTTTTTGCATTTCTGCATCAACGATGGCTTCGTATTGGAGCGGCCGACGAGGTCGAACTCGCTACCTCCACCTTGGCAAGGTGCGCTCTACCAGATGAGCTACGGCCGCATATTGGAAACCCTGCCGGATTTCCTTAGCTGGTGCCTCCGATCGAATCGAACCAATGACACGGGGATTTTCAGTCCCCTGCTCTACCGACTGAGCTACAGAAGGCATAAGCGGTGCAATTATCCCTGCACCCTCCCGAGCGATTCTCGCG
>ENA-OQCS01001219-OQCS01001219.1-human-gut-metagenome-genome-assembly--contig:-NODE-1219-length-13559-cov-1.732877_pt1 | contig 13559 bp, 22 predicted proteins | sample MGYA00242757_ERZ504575 | MGnify/ENA primary metagenome ERZ504575 (study PRJEB26092, sample SAMD00036297) | human gut metagenome | host: Homo sapiens | study: EMG produced TPA metagenomics assembly of...
CGCTGAAGCACACGCTGTACAGATCTCGCGATCTCATAATGCTCTTTTCCGACAATCTCAGGCGAAAGGATACGGCTTGTGGAATCCAGCGGATCTACTGCCGGATAAATACCCTGACTGGAGATTTCACGGGAAAGTACAGTCGTAGCATCCAGATGTGAGAAAGTTGTTGCCGGAGCAGGGTCTGTAAGGTCATCGGCAGGCACATAAACAGCCTGTACGGATGTAATGGAACCCTTACGTGTAGAAGTGATTCGCTCCTGCAAGTTACCCATTTCAGTTGCCAGTGTCGGCTGATATCCTACTGCAGACGGCATACGTCCAAGAAGTGCAGATACCTCAGAACCAGCCTGTGTAAAACGGAAGATATTGTCGATAAAGAGAAGCACATCCTGGTTCTTCTCATCACGGAAGTACTCCGCCATGGTAAGCCCGGAAAGTCCGACACGCATACGTGCTCCTGGTGGCTCATTCATCTGACCATAAACCAGAGCCGTCTTATCGATAACTCCACTTTCTTTCATTTCATTATAAAGGTCATTTCCCTCACGGGTACGTTCTCCAACACCTGTAAATACAGACAGACCGCCGTGAGCGTAGCTACGTTGTGGATCAATTCCATGATCAGAACTGTTTTTCCTACACCTGCGCCACCGAACAGACCAATCTTACCACCCTTTGCGTATGGCAGATCAGGTCTACGACTTTGATACCGGTTTCCAGAATTTCTGTAGCCGGCATCTGTTCCTCATAAGAAGGAGCCGGACGATGGATAGACCAGCGCTCCTTCGCCTCCGGAGCTGGTTTGTTATCTACCGGATCTCCAAGAAGGTTAAATACTCGTCCCAGGCAGGCATCTCCTACCGGAACTGTGATCGGGCCACCGGTATCTACTGCTTCGTGCCCCGGACAAGACCATCGGTAGAGTTCATGGCAATACACCTTACGACATCATCACCAATCTGCTGTGCTACTTCGGCCGTCAGCTTTGCGCCGTTTGATTCTATTTCTATGGCATTGAGAAGAGCCGGGAGTTCATCGTGCGCAAAGCGGATATCCAGAACCGGACCGATGACCTGTACTACTTCGCCAATGTGTTTTCACTCATGTTTTAAGTCTCCTATGATATTTTAAAGCCCTTCCGCACCTGCAACAATCTCCGTGATCTCCTGCGTGATGCTGGCCTGTCGCGCTCTGTTGTAATACAGATTCAGTTTATCGATCATCTCTTCTGCATTACTTGTCGCAGCGTCCATAGCCATTCTTCTGGCTGCAAGTTCACTGGCTGTACTTTCACATACACCACCATAAACCAATCCCGCCAGATATTCCGGAACAACGGCATCAAACACAACTTCTGCATTCGGCTCATAGAGGATGAGATTTCTTGTAGCTACTCTGCCACCGCTTTCCTCTCGGATATCAGTCATAGGAAGTACAGAAAATACCTCCGGCTGCTGAGAAAGCATGGATGCAAAAATGGTATAACATAATTCAATATGCCCGAATGTTCCTTTGCGGAATTCTTCACAAAGCAGATTTGCGATCTCAAAACAGTCTGCGACAGAAATATCTGCGATCTCCGCAACTTATCCGTCAGACATTCAATGCCTCTCTGTCTGAAATACTCAACTGCTTTTTTTCCTATCGGCAGAACCACATAATCCTTGCCTTCAGCTGCAGCTTCCAGACATTTGAAAAGATTGGCATTATATCCACCAGCCAGACCTCTGTCACCGGCAATCGCTACATAGCAGTAACGCGGATTGGATGACTCTCTGGCGTATACAGAAGAAAAATCAATGTTTTCTCTGGCAATGTCCTTCAGTGTCTCATGCAGCTCTGTGAAGTAAGGACGGCAGGTTTCTGCACGTTCCTTTGCCTTACGCAGTTTGGAGGATGCAACAAGCTCCATGGCCTTGGTAATCTGCATCGTACTCTGTACGCTTTTGATACGCAGCTTTACCGCTTTCATATTTCCAGCCATATGATCATACCCTCCTAATCACATTATTTGTCAGGTCTTGTATTCAGGAAATTTTCTGTATACGCTTCCAGTACATGACGCAGTTTTTCTTCTGTTTCCGGTTCCAGCTTGCCTGTGGTACTGATCAGCTGCATTACTTCCAAACCGGCTGCATCTGCATCAAGGTAGGTATACAGTCCTGCCTCATATGCATTTACATCTTCCACTTTAACTTTTTCGAGGATGCCCTTGGTTACGGCATACAGGATCGCTACCTGTTTTTCTACCGGCACCGGAGCATTCTGGCTCTGTTTCAGAACTTCTACGATACGTGCACCCTGTTCCAGACGAGCCTTGGTATCCGCATCCAGATCTGAACCGAACTGGGCAAAACTCTGAAGTTCGCGGTACTGCGAATAGATCAGTTTCAGAGTTCCGGCTACTTTCTTCATAGCCTTGATCTGTGCATCTCCACCAACTCGTGATACAGAGATACCAGGTTAACCGCCGGCATGATACCGGAGTGGAAAAGCTCTGTCTCAAGGAATATCTGTCCATCTGTAATGGAAATTACGTTTGTCGGGATATAAGCAGATACGTCACCCGCCTGTGTCTCAATGATCGGCAGTGCAGTAAGAGAACCACCACCATGCTCATCGTCAAGTTTCGCTGCTCGCTCGAGCAGTCTGGAGTGCAGATAAAAACATCTCCAGGATATGCCTCACGTCCAGGTGGACGACGGATCAGAAGAGAAAGTGCACGATAAGCAACTGCATGCTTACTCAGATCATCATAAATGATCAGCACGTCTTTCCCTGGTTCATAAAGTACTCGCCCATTGCACAGCCTGCATAAGGTGCAATATACTGCATCGGGCTGGATTCCGAAGCCGTCGCAGCAACTACGATTGTATAGTCCATAGCACCGTTTCTGGTAAGATTCTCTACCAGAGATGCTACTGTTGAACGTTTCTGTCCGATTGCGACATAGATACAGAGAACATCTTTTCCCTTCTGGTTAATGATCGTATCTGTTGCAATGGTTGTCTTTCCTGTCTGACGGTCGCCGATGATCAGCTCACGCTGTCCACGACCGATCGGAATCATGGAGTCAATTGCCTTGATACCAGTCTGCAGAGGCTGGTATACGGAACGTCTCTCACAGATCCCAGGTGCCTTGGTCTCTACCGGGCGAAATTCTTTTGTGTCGATCGGACCTGCACCGTCAATCGGCTGTCCAAGAGCATTGACTACTCGTCCGATCATCGCTTCACCTACTGGTACAGACACGACCTTGCCTGTACGTTTTACAGTCTGACCTTCACCAATATTTTCATCGGAGCCAAATATTACGATAGAAACGCTGTTTTCTTCCAGGTTCTGCGCCATTCCGAAATTTCCGTCTTCAAATTCCAGCAGTTCACCCGCCATACAGTTTACGAGTCCGCTGGCACGGGCAATTCCGTCACCAACCATAAGAATCGTTCCCGTTTCATTCTGCTGAATCGCATTTTCATAATATTTTATCTGGCTTCGGATGACTTTGGATATTTCCTCAGGTTTTAATTGCATGTGTCCATTCCATCCTTTAACATTTTATAGCTTTTGTAACTGTTCAGTACCTTCTCAGTTACTACCTGCTGAATAGTTACTAATTTTACTTTTCATCAAACAACAACTTCATTCAGTTTCTTCGTGATATCTGAAATTCGTCCCTGTACGGTTCCATCAAGCTGTATGCCCTCCATTTCTACACGGAGTCCGGCAAGAACCGTCGGGTCTGTTTTCTGTGTGAGATGGATCTTTTACCACTGATCTTCTCCAGTTTGATACGTAAAGCTTCCATCTGATCATCTTTGAGTTTCACTGCACTTGTGACCAGAGCTTCCACAATACCATGATCGGCATTATATCTACGTGTAAACTCCTCACAGCAGCCGGAAAACTCTCTCAGAATCTTCTTCTCGCATAAAAGTTTGAGAAAATTAAGGAGATACGGTTCTACCTGTCCACCAAAGGCTTCATCGAGAAGCTTTATTCTCTCTTCCTGCGGAATTGCCGGCTCTCCCAATAATTTCAGATATCCTGGATTTTCCCGAAAAATCTGTCTGATTTCATTCATCTGCTCCATGATCTGTCCATCGAGCTTTTCTTCAGTGGCAAGATCATAGAGACTGCCACCATAAACTCTGGCAGCCTGTGTCATGATGCCTCACCTACATTCTCAATAAAATCATTAATCAGTTTCGTATGATCCTCTTCGTTAATTTCGCGCTCGATTACCTTACCGGCGATCTCAACAGCCATACCTCCGATCTCACCTTTGATCTCGTTGACGGCTTTACGTCTTTCCTGTGCAATGTCTTTCTCTGCCTTCTCTTTCATGGCAGTTACCTGACTGGAAGCCTCCTTGAGCATTTCCTCACTCTGAACAGCCGCTGTTTTCTGAGCTGTCAGTACGATGTCATTTGCCTTTTCTTTTGCTTCCTGCATATTCTTTTCGTATTCGGCTTTCATAACCTCTGCCTCTTCTTTAGCCTTTACAGCGTCCTGAATCTCGGCATCGGCTTTGGCCCTGCGTTTTTCAAGCATTTCATTGACCGGCTTGAAAAGAAAACGTTTAATGAGATACACCTGAATAAAAAGGTTGCAAATCGTCGCTATAAAATTCCACGGCACAATTCCTACTAATTCCTGTACCTGCATGTTTGTAACCTCCTGTTGTCACCGCTCACTTCTGTGAACAGTCATCTCCTGACCTGCTTCGATGTGGTCTTATCTGCCACCACATCCATTACTATCTTCCTGCTTAACCCAGGAAGTTCATGAACATACCAGGTGCTACGAAGATGAGGAGCAGACCGGTTACGAAACCATAAATACCTGTTGTCTCTGCGATAGCACAACCAAGAAGCATAGTAGATGTAACATCACCTTTGCATTCCGGCTGACGTCCGATTGCTTCGAGAGCACTTGCAACTGCGTTACCTTCACCAATACCAGGGCCGATACCTGCAATCAACGCACAACCTGCTCCAATTGCACATCCTGCTAATGCGATACCTTTTGCCAATAACTGAAAATCCATAGTAAAAACCTCCTGTAGTATGTTTGTTTTTCTAATCCAGCGGATTCCCCATATCCGCTGTTTTGTTACTCCTCTGCTGCGTTTGCGATGTACATAACAGTCAGCATACAGAAAATAAATGCCTGCATAATTCCTGAGAACCAGTCAAAATATACAGATAAAATAGCCGGGATACCTACATCAAGAACAGGTATCTGTGACAATACATCTCCTACAAGTCCCGGAATCAGTCCGAGAAGTGCAGAACTTGCCACTGCCAGTGCTCCATAGATCAGACCATTGATTACAACACCGGAAAGAATATTTCCGAAGTGACGACACGCCATACTGACTGGTGTTGCCAGTTCAGAAAGAACATTAAATGGTGTCATGACCGGAATCGGCTGTGTAAATCCTTTGAGATATCCACCGAAACCACTGGTCTTGATCTTCTGCGCGGTGATCATGATAAATACCACGACTGCCCACGCTGCCTCTGTCGACAGGTCTGAAGTCGGACTTCGAAGTCCACAAGACTGATCAGGTTCGATACCACACTTGTTGCAAAAAGTGCTGCAACGAACGGAATCATATATCTGAACTTCTCGCCCATATTGCCGACAACAATTGTTTGCCATCTCTACCAGCATTTCTGCCAAAGCCTGCCGTTTAGAGATGTTTTCTTCCTTGAGATCATGCGTCAGCCAGATACAGAATCCTGTAATCAGTATCATAACAATCCAGCTTACGACCATGGTCTCGCTGATTCTTAAAGGTCCCAGAACCGGCAGGTCAATGGGTAAAGTAAATAATATCTTCGCCCCATTAATATCCAGTTCCATACATTCATTCACCTCCCATCTATATCAGTTTTCCGTCTTATATTTTATTATGAAATATCCCCATGATCTTATTCCCGTTCCCGAATAAAGTAGGAGCAATTCCTGCAACAAAATGGAAGCACGGTGCGACGATTGCCAGGATCACCCACAGGATCTGCATCAAAAAACGCTGTGAATAACTGGCTTTGAGTTTCATTCTTGCAGTTCCCTCGTCAGAAGCTGATGCAGCCTTCTGTACTGCCAGCCCCATCAGGAAAAAAATTCAGAACTGCAACTGCTCCGCCTCCAATGCCTCCTAAAAATACTGTATAATCTAACGGCACCTTATCCGGCATTGCAAAATGAAGTACTGCAAAAAGAATCCACATCAGAATCAGTCCAACTATTGTGATCTTAATGATTCTTTTTGTTTCCTTCTTTACCGCCGGCTGCACATTATCCAGTATACTGCTCATATTGTCCATTCCTTTCGTAACCGTTTCGCTCAATCAAAAAAATGCCAAACAGTTACTTCCTTTCCTTTATTCTGTCCTTCATGTTGATGTTTATGAATGTCTGTTAAAATATATTTTATTTTTTTTGTGTTTTTTCTTTTCCTGTTTGTTTACAGAAAGATAAAACTTATATGCCACGGTTGCCGAACCTCCCAGTCCAAAGAAAAATCCCGGAATATAGATCCAGCCGCCAACACCGGTCTTTGAAATAATGAACCAGCAGAGCGCCAGGCACAGAAGAAGCGGTGTTATAAATGACAGCCCAAGCTGCGAAAGCATTGTGACATTTCGCAGGATCTCTGACCACTGTTTCAATATCATTCTCCTTTTTCACTAATTTTTATCTATTATTTCCATTGCGCATAGTCAAATTTTAACACATTTGTTTATTTTTCACAACGCATTTGTACAATTTATTCAAATATTTTTGGTATTCTCAAAATCTTTTTTGTTAGTATTATATCATTCTCGTCTTTTTACTGTCATGTAACAATAAAGAGGTTCTGTCCAAAATTCAAACAAAACCTCTTTTTTGTATAATAACTTCTATTTTTTGTCTTTTGTGCTATGCTACTCAATGCTTAAATTTTGATACTCAAAATTCCAATATAAATATGGAGATGAATATTATGAAAACGCGAAACCAAAACAACCCATATGGAGACGGGAAGTATTCCCAAACTCCTTGCACAGCTGGCAATTCCGGCAGTTGTGGCGCAGGTTATTAATCTGCTTTATAACATTGTAGACCGAATCTACATTGGTCATATTCCGGGAATCGGAGCCGCCGCGCTGACGGGTGTCGGACTTTTTACTCCGATTCTGATGCTGCTGAATGCCTTCGCCATGCTTGTTGCTCCGGTGGTGCTCCACGCGCAGCATTGCAATGGGAAAGAAAGACAATGATCTGGCTGAAAAGATCCTCGGCAACTGTTTTACTTTGTTGGTCGGTCTTGCAGTCGTGCTGACCATCGTATTTTACGTAAGTGCACCAACTCTGCTCAGACTCTTTGGTGCCAGTGATGTCACCTTAACTTATGCAACAGATTATGCCAGAATCTATATCCTCGGAAGCTTTTTTGTACTGATCGTACTGGGCATGAATACCTTCATTACAACTCAGGGATTTGCCAAGATCAGTATGATGACTACAATTATCGGTGCTGTTATCAACATTATCTGGATCCGATCTTTATTTTTGCCCTTGGCATGGGCGTAAAAGGTGCCGCACTTGCCACTGTTCTCAGCCAGACCGTAGGTGCTGTATGGATTCTCCGCTTCCTGACCGGAAAGAAAACTATCCTCCGCCTGAAACGGAGTAACATGCATCTGGATCCTAAGGTATTTGGTCCGTGCCTTGCTCTTGGTATTTCTACCTTTGTTATGCTGTCAACGGAGAGCCTTCTGTCCATCAGTTTACAAGCAGCCTTTCCAGATTTGGCGGCGACGTGGCAGTTGGAGCAATGACGATCATCACAAGTATCAGTCAGCTTGTTACCCTGCCGCTTCAGGGAATCTGCCAGGGTGGACAGCCGATCATCAGCTATAACTTTGGTGCAAACAAACCAGACCGTGTAAAGAAGGCATTCTTCACACAGTTCTGCACCTGCGTCATCTATACGACTGCATTCTGGCTTGTCGTGATGATTTTTCCAAAAGCATTTGCAACAATCTTTACTTCCGATAAGGAACTAGTAACATACTCTGCCTGGGCGCTCCGCATCTACATGGCCGGAATCTTCTCTCTTGGTTTCCAGGTAAGCTGCCAGCAGAGCTTTATGGCTCTCGGACAGGCAAAGGTCAGCCTGCTGCTTGCCTGCCTTCGTAAGATTGTCCTGCTGATACCTCTGATCTTTATCCTGCCGAATTTCTTCGACAATAAGTATTTGCAGTATTCCTCGCAGAACCAGTCAGCGATATCATAGCTGCTGCGGTAACAACGATCACCTTCTTCACACTGTTTAATTCCATTCTGAAAAAAGAAAAGAGATAAAAGAACCCCGAGGCTTGCTGCCTCGGGGTTTGCTTGTTACAAAGCTTTTTATTTTTCAAATTTTATAATACATACATCCCATGCCGACAGGTAAATTTCATGCTTCGTACTATCACCATTCCCAAGTACTACCTCAAAATCATCCGCCACCTCAACTCTTTGCTCTTCCCAGGAATAATTCAGATAGAAACGAAGTTTTTCGCCCTGTTCATTGACTCCCTCTCGCACGATCACCGGGAATTTTTCCGGCACTGCAGCATTTACACTAGCCTTAGCCAGAATCTTTATCAACAACTGCTGCAGGTAGCATTCTTCAAACATACATCCGATATACCAGGCATTTCCGCTTTCATAAGTATGATGCGTAACTGCGGCATACTTTTTCCAGTTTGGATGCTGATATGCAGAAATGATTTCTGCACCATCCGGAATCAGAAGTTCCATGAAAGTCTCTGCCTCTGGTTCACCACCTTCAAAACCTGTCAGAGTAACTTTTTCCGGGAATGTAAACTGCTGATAATACATCCCGAAGACTTCACTCAGAATATGTGGCTGTCTGTCAGAATATACCTTCACATTCTCGTTGGCAAATGCAGTCTTGAACGTCGCGATCAGTGTGCCTCCTTGCGCGGTATAATCTTTCAGACGTGTGAGAACTTTTTCATCTGCAGTGTACATAGCCGGAGGATGATTGCCTGGTATTTCTCAATATTTTCGCTCTCTTCCCAGATAATGTCACACTCTATATTTATTTTATAAAGTGCATCGTAGATCCGGCGAACAACATCGTTGTATCCAATTCCACTGTTTCCTGCTGCAGTTGCTTCGATTCCAAACCATTTGAGTGCAGTCAGAGCCTCGTTGCTCACCATGATTGCAACTTTGTTATCCTTCTTCAAGCCTGATAAAACAGGAGAAAGTTTCTTAAATTCATCACCTACGATACATGCCTCTCGGTATACAGCATTTTCTTCCATGTCATGGCTAAGAAGACCTTTCCAATAAGTCTCAAAGGAGTTATGGATTGAATGCCAGTGCCAGTACATCACGCCAAGCGCACCGGATGCCAGATGGCTGTATGCCTGCAGACGAAGCTGCCCATCATACGGTGTCCAGCCCGGATAACCCTGTGCTTCTGTTTCCAGAACCAGATAGTTGTCATTTTTAAGACATCGGATCAGTCTCCGCCAAAGGCAATTTCTGCACCGGTCAGATGATCCTGGGTCGGATGATAAATATCTGTTCCTGCCATAGTCAGGTGCTTTGCACATTTGAAATGGTTCACATCCGGCTGCACGCCGTAGGAATAACCTCTCCACTCAAAATCCAGATTGTGAGTGATAAACTGATCTTCTCTCTTATATTCGGAAACAATCGCTGCCTGCCAGCCAAGGAATTCTTCCACCAGACTTCTCTGGTATTTTTCAAACTCCGCACCCAGACTTCCATTGATCGTGCCACGCACATCCGGAAAATCTTCCCATGCATTGATGCGATTGCTCCAGTAATCCAGACCGAATTCGTGATTCATGGTGTCCAGATCATTATGAAATTTCTCACGAAGGTATTTCACGAACCCAAGCTGTACATTCCTGCCTGCTGTTCCATAATATTTTGTTTCATTATCCAACTGAAATCCAATCACACACTTACGATGTGCAGAAACCTCCATCAGTTTACGGATTACTTTTTCTGCATGATAACGGTAAACCGGATGTGTAATGTCCATGTTCTGTCTTGTCCCATAAATGCCTCTTCCCCTGACCGTTTCTGCCAATACGTCAGGATATGCTTCTACCATCAGGTCGGCACAGCGTAGGTCGGAGTCCCTATGATAACATTAATCCCTGCTTTTCCATTGCATCCATCACACGGATCACATGAGAAAAATCAAAAACTCCTTCCTGAGGCTCGCAGGTACTCCATGTGGATTCTGCGATCCGCACCGTATTAATCCCGGCTTTTTGCATCATGGAAACATCCTTCGCAAGACGTTCATATGGCATGTATTCATCGTAGTAGGCTGCTCCGTAGAGTAATTCTTTCATAAACGCTACACTCCTTCTTCTGTTTTCCTTCATGCTTTTTATCTATATTTTATCATAGTTAATAGATATTTGATATTCTTTTATTTCGAACGTATAATGCATTTTTACTTTTGCATATATCTCTTGATTTATTCCCTCATACAGCTTTTTGCATTTATGTATTATCCTGGTATCGCCATAACTTCCGGATAATTTATCTATAATACGCTATCTGTTATAACAATCATTTTTACAACGAACATTTTTTATTTTTGAATTGATTAATCATCCCGTCTAAATTATACTTTGGATATGAATACACACAAAAGAAAGAGGAACACATAATGCCTACAGAAAACTATAAATTCCCGGCCGATTTTGTATGGGGTGCTGCAACCAGTTCTTATCAGATTGAGGGTGCCGTCAGTGAAGATGGCAAAGGCGAAGATATCTGGGACGTTTTTTACAAAAGAGGACCATCGCATTTTTGAACATCATACAGGAGAAACAGCCTGTGATCATTACCACCGTTTCAAAGAAGACGTGAAACTGATGAAAGAAATTGGCCTTCATGCCTATCGCTTCTCCATCAACTGGAGTCGTGTTCTTCCGAACGGATATGGACAGGTAAATGAAAAAGGTATTGCCTTTTATAATGCCCTGATCAACGAACTTCTGGCAAACGATATCGAACCATATATAACTTTATATCACTGGGAACTTCCCTATGAATTATATAAAAGAGGAGGCTGGCTAAATCCGCAGATCGTAGACTGGTTCGGTGATTATGCACGTCTTATCGCAGAGCGTTTCAGTGACAGAGTAAAAATTTCTTCACTTTGAACGAACCGCAATGCTTTGTCGGACTTGGATTTCTGACCGGCGAACATGCACCGGGAGTCCAGGCACCTCTCCGTGACACTTTCGAAATGGCGCATAATGCTCTTAAGGCACACGGCAAAGCTGTACAGATGCTTCGTGCTTATGGGAAACAAAAACTGTCGATTGGTTTCGCTCCAACTGCTTCCATGTGTTATCCGGAAACCGAAAGCGCAGAAGATATTGAAGCTGCAAGAAAAGCACTATTTTCTCTTCCAGATGATCCACACAACTGGACCTGGAATGTTTCCTGGTGGTCGGATCCTGTATTTTTTGGCAAATACCCAGAGGAAGGTCTGCAGAAATATGAAAAATATCTTCCCAAAATCACAGATGATGATATGAAGCTTATTTCTGAGCCGATTGATATCTATGGTCAGAATATCTACAATGGCCAGTGTATCCGCATGGGTAAAGATGGACATCCTGAATACGTCAGACGCTATGAAGCTTTCCAAAAACAGCCATCGACTGGCCTGTAACACCGGAATGTCTGAACTGGGGACCACGTTTCCTGTATGAACGTTACAAAACTCCAATCTATATTACAGAGAACGGAATGTCCTGCCACGATGTTGTTTCTCTGGATGGCAAAGTGCATGATCCAAACAGAATTGATTTTCTCGCCAGATACCTTGATGAATTAAAAAAGGCCGCCACTGTTGCGGATATACGCGGTTATTTCCAGTGGTCCCTGATGGATAATTTCGAATGGTCCAAGGGATATTCCGAACGATTTGGTCTGATCTATATTGACTACCAGACACAGCAAAGAATCCTGAAAGATTCTGCTTACTGGTACAAAGATTATATAAAAATAACGGAGAGTTCTGATTCTCCACTGAAAAAGCGCATCTCATACCACACCAGATATGAAATGCGCTTTTTATAAATATGTATATTACAAATATTGACTGAACTCTACTTTTTCTTTATTCGGTCCTTCAATTGTAAAGAACTTCACTCCATTCTCCCAGAACGGAAGAAAATGAACTGTATCCTGTGTACTGTTCAGCCCAGCCTGATTGATCATAGCATAAACTTTCTCAATGTCTTTTACATCGATCGCAATGTGATCGATTGCTCCTGACTGCATTACAGCCGCTTTATTTTCATAGGTTTCAATGACAAGTGTATGCAGTTTCAAAAATACAACTTTTTCATTTGCTTCTTCATTTACTGTCCGAAATGCAATCTCAAATCCAAGTTTTTGATAAAATTCTATTGTATTTTCAATGTCATTTGTTGGAATTCCTATATGCTGGACTCCATTTAACTGTTCTCTTAAATTCATTTCCATTATTTACCCGCCATCCTTTCTTTCACCTGTTCCAAACATGGCATAGCCGGAATTGCAGCTTTTTTCTCAACGCAAAGACTTGCCACTGCATTTCCAAATTCAGCATACTTTGCAATTTCTTCTTTTGTCAGATCTTCAGGTTTTTCTCCTGCCTTGCTCAATTTATACAAAAATCCACCCCAGAAGGAATCTCCGGCACCATTCGTATCTGCAACATGTTCTACTGCAAATCCAGGAATTATGCCGCCACCTTCTTTGCAATAAATATATGCTCCATTTCCTCCAAGTGTAACTGCTACAATTTTGACACCCTGACGAAATAATGCTTCTGCGGCTTTCTCTACTTCTTTATATCCTGTCAGAAGTTCTGTTTCCTCATCAGAAATCTTCATAACGTCTACATAGGAAATCAGACTCCTCATATGTTTCATGGCAGTTTCTTCACTTGTCCAAAGGGATGCCCGGTAGTTCGGATCGTAAGAAATAATACTTCCTTTATTCTTCGCTCGTTTTACTGCATAAAACGTAGTATCTCTTGATGGCTGATCTGTTAATGACAGAGAACCGACATGAAAAATACTTGTATGATCCACTACATCAACATCAATTTCTTCTTTCTTGATCTTTGTATCAGCTCCTGGTTTCCTTGCAAAAGAAAAAGTACGTTCACCAGACGCATTCACATCCACGAATGCCAGTGTTGTAAAATACTGATCATCCAAGAGCAGACCTTTTGTATCTACTTTCTCTTTCTGCAATACTGAACGAAGGAATTCTCCATGCATATCATTTCCTGCTTTACCAATAAACGCAGTATGCGCTCCCAGCCTGCTGGCTGCCACTGCAACATTCGCCGGTGCACCGCCGGGATTTCTTGCATACAGCATCTGGCCATCTTCATTCAGATTCTGTGAAGTAAAATCGATTAAAATTCTCCGAATGTTGTAATATCATAAAATCAATGTTTTACAGAATCATTCGTATCCATCAGA
>ENA-OQCS01001220-OQCS01001220.1-human-gut-metagenome-genome-assembly--contig:-NODE-1220-length-13556-cov-3.473676_pt1 | contig 13556 bp, 10 predicted proteins | sample MGYA00242757_ERZ504575 | MGnify/ENA primary metagenome ERZ504575 (study PRJEB26092, sample SAMD00036297) | human gut metagenome | host: Homo sapiens | study: EMG produced TPA metagenomics assembly of...
GGTACATGAGCAACGCCATCGGGTTTCCTTGCAAGTTGAACTGTGTCCTTTCATCATACATCACGTATGAATCCCATGCTTTCTGTTCCGGAAATTCATATCTGAATGCTATCCCGTCATCGAATGCCCTTACAACCAGGTTTATCAGACGGCCGGAATCTGACGGTTCCTGCATGGGAACGGTCATTTCATTGCAACGGCTACGTACACTACTTGTCTTGCCGACAATGAGCTTGTATGTCTCATCAATCTTTTTACGCTGCACCTTTCCTGCTTTAAGATTCCTTCCGAACTCTCCGCTATCAAAGCTGAAACCAAGCAAAGAATTTGTTATAAGAGGCTGCTTCCTATAGTCGATGTCATATGAAACACTCTCCGACGTCACTTTCAGAGAAAATCTAAGTTTTCCGTCAGGAGACGATACAGACATTCTCTGCTGTGCAGAAACAGCCATAAAGCAAAATAGTGCAACACACAAAACAAAAAGTTTCTTCTTCTCTGTCATCTTAATCTGTCTTTGATTGTACATCCTATCCTAATTGACCTCAATCCACAATCTTGCCCGAAACATTATAGCGTTTCACATCAATGTTGCCATAAACCACATTCAACACAGGCTTTCCTGCTTTCCATTCAATGGTTCCGAAACCGGTATCAGTACTGATGAAACTTTTGAAATCACCAATCTTAGAATTGATGTACATGGTTTTGTCAACAGCATCATACCGTACTCCTGTAAGCCCCTGCAACATTCCATAGCTTGCCATGGCACGTGCATACCAGTGGCCGCACTCTATCTCATTGAATGGGTTTCTTACTCTTCCATCATATCTCTCACGGCATTCACGGACAATATCCAAGCCCTTTTCCACCTCACCTTTCATCATCAAATGACTGGCAACCTGATATTCGATACCGGTCCAGACTTCATTGCTGTATACAAAAGGCAGTGACAGCATACCACCCTTCGGCCATGTGCAAAGCAATAATCCACCATCCTTACCACAAGCATACACCGGTCTTTGAGGATTGAAATGGTCTATCAAGTCATGTTTCAGATTGTATTTGTGTACGGCCACCAGATGGCTCCTGACCTTTTCATTGTCCAGCACTTCATCCAGTCCGCATACGGAAGCCATCCACATCCCTAAAATTCCATCGGACAGACAACCGGTACCGTATTGGTATTTTGGCCCTTCTTCCTTCAGCAATTTCAGGGCCTCTTCGGAATAACTTCCCCCGAAAGACATTACATCAACCGGATTGGGAGCCTGAAGCCCTTCCCACTGAATTTTCTGTATGAAATATTCTCCATCGAAGAGTGCAGTTTCCATGTATTTCTTGCCTTTTGACAGCAGGGCCGTATATTCCTTAACGGGTTGCTTCAGCTCCTTGCCCATCTCTATAAACGCAGTCAAAGCTCCCAAATAGAAACTTGTACACATGCCGTCCGGTCCCCAGAACTCGATGTCATAAGTATTGTGGTGCGGCTCTTCAAGATAGCCTTATGCAAGGGGTCCCATGTACGGATGCAATAGTCAAGACTCTTTTTCACTGCCGGGAAAAGGTCTTTCATCCACTGTGTATCCCCACTGATACGCCATTCACGGTAAACTTTCATAATCCCACCCAACTGTCCGTCGGCAGCAGCATGGAAGTTGTGAGGCGGTGCCGAAATAGGCAAGTTGACTCTAAAATTCTGGTGTCCTTCCGTATTCTGGCTTACCCTGAATTCCGTTTCACGCAAGGTTCTTTCCAAAGACGGGAACAAATGGGGCAAAGCCTGTGCATAGTTCCACACATGCGTACAACTTCCGTGACAAGAGCCAAAAGAATCCTGACATCCTTCCCAAGCCCAAAATCTTCCATCCCATTGACGTAATACCGTAGGAGATTTCAATATAGTTAAATTAGCAGCAACAGCCTCCAGTACTTCTGCCGGCAAAGAGGAACTATAGAATGCATCACTGAACAGCCGGCTGTTCTTTTCCAGCATCGCCTGGTTTGCATCCCAATAGCCGATAACCTCATTCAAACTCTTGAAGCGCTCCGAGTACCAAGGTCTGTAGGTAGCTTCGACATCTCCTTCATCTGCCAGGAATTGTTTTCTTCTTCAGAAGAATCCACAACCTGCCAATCTCCCCAACTGTTATTTTCAAAATCGGCAAGTAAGGTGGATGTAGAAGACAAGTTGTAAATATCTTCATTCCTATTGTCTGTCAACACAAACTGGTCGGCCAGAATATGTCCCCACGGGTAAACATCCAAATCAATGACTTTCACAAAAGCCTTCTTTCCTTGATAAGGTTTCAAATCCCATACGGTTTCACTCAGAGTCTCCGTCTGATTTCCGACCGCCGTCTCTACAATCTTTCCGTCTACTACAAGATTTACAGAAGTACGGTCAGCCTGACTGCCTCCACCTACCAGAAACTTCAGATATCTTTTCCCAATATTGAACTCAGGAGACTGAATAATACCCGTCAGTCCATCTCCACCCCTATCGAACGAGTTCAGCAACTGCTTGCCGACAAAGCCGCTCACAGGTTGCTGACCGGAAGCCGTTCCCTTGCAGGGCATTCCCGTAAATGCCTGTCCTACCTTTCTGGCACCACCGATAGAAAGGTTTGAATCGGGCAGATACCAGCAGAAGTTTACCTTGACTGTTTTTGTCTCTCCCGGCTGCAACGTCAGCGGAACATAAACAGATGCTCCCGGAGCAACACCCTTAACCGGCTGCTTATCAGCAATCCGCCCATAGCGAATATTATCCCAAACCACAGTCTGCGGATCGAACCAGGCACCACGGAACCAACAATGGTCTACAACAGCAGCAGCATTGTCCACATAAATAGCTAGCCCACTGTTGTTCTGATCGGATTCTAAAACAAACCCGTTCTTTACCCCTCGGATAGTACCCTGACCATCTATGAAATTTTTGGTATTATAAGAAAATACCGTCTCGATAGCCTTACCGGAAGTATTTGTAAATTGATATTCCAGTACTCCAACCGGCAAACTGGAATTGTCCGCATCCGTCGGAATGAAAGGACTCCAACCCGTAATCTTTGCAGCCAAAGGCATATCCTTGTCTTTCAAATCTACAGTTGCAAAAGGGAAACGTGCCTGGAATACCGCCTCTTCAAAGCGTGGAAGACCGTACGTCTTGTCTCCCCTACCTAAACCACTCTGTGCAGGACCAAATAACTTCCAAGTCGGAACCTGCCCTTCCAATACCTTTGCTCCGTTCTCAACCCCCTTTACATAAATCGCAGCAAAGGTATACGGCTCATTCATCACATCAGGATGGTGTCTGAGAGACACATGCGAAATGGCACCGGTTCCCTCCAAACAGAACATTCCGGCGCCGATTCCCCCTATAGGAAATGCAATCTTATCCAGATATTCCTTTTGATACTTACCGTTAAACTCCCGCCCTTCACTGTTCTGGGACATTGCTTTACCCGGAAACAGTATAGCCACATTAAATAGGGCCAATAAGGTTAAAGTTGATCTTACCATAGTTGAATTATTAATGTTAACGAATCATTATTCTATTTTTCCAAATTTATCAAGGATGCGGTTGTACGCTTCAGCCGCTGCTCCATTTCCCCAATCATAGATTGTAAACTCACCCATACCTTCACCTGCCGGATTTGTACGGCCGCCATGCCCGTAATTTTCCATCATGAATCCATAATCCTCTGAAGCAAAGAACGGATGAACTTTTTCCCATTGCTGTTTGGTTTGAGGATTTTCAGTACAATACATCATTACAAAAGATGCCTTAAGTGCAGCATATCCCCGTTCTATATACTCTGGCTTATCAAGAAGTTTTCCATATTGAATGATGAGTCGGAAAAAGACTTCGCGTGAATCATTCCATTCACCATCGGCATTCAACACACCAAAACCACCCAATACATTTACATACATGTATGGCGGCTGCCACGATGCTTGGGTCATCAGCAATTCATCAAGTGTACGCTGTCCATAATCAAGATATTCTTTATTTGAGGTAAGACGATAGCACTCCAGTAAGGCTTCAGCTGTCCAGAACATTGAAAAATTATTCTGTTTATGCATATTGTTCCGCAAAACTTTTTTACCTACCAAGTTATCCGAACCGTAACGAGAACAAGACCAATAGGTTTCAAAGTCTTCCCACTTCCCAACCGGGATAATTTCATGGATAACTGCATTCATAGCTCTAAATGCTGTCCGTTTATACTCTTCCTTATGTGTAAGCTCATACAGTTTAAGTAAAAAAGTAACTGATAAAGATGTTTCAGGAGAAGCATTCAAATGGTTCATCGGCTGCATTGTCTTTAAGTCAAGCCAGCCAGGGAAAAAACCATTTTCATACTGTATTCCAAGTAAAGCCATCGCATAATCTTCTGCATAAGCCAAAAGACGGGCATCTTTTTCTAATTCATCATACCACCGAAGCATCAACAATGCTGTCCAACTCATATCAAGAATATGATACGGAGATTCTTTCGGATTCCAGGTATAAGGATTTCTGTTGGAATTTCCCCAATAATAGGTATTCCACCCCTTGCTCCGATTATACTTTTTACCATCAATCTCTACTTCATGCATTTCCGTACCGATAAGTCCATAGAAAAAACCATTCCTCTGCGGAAATGACAGAGCCAGTTCTTTTGTCAAATTTGCTTTTGCAAGAAGCTCCCTATTACCGGTTCTTCTTGCATATCGATATAATCCACTTGCAGAACGCAATGAACTGAACCATGCCTGATTCCAGATAGAACGAAATTCACGTTCATTAATCTCTCCCGGATAATTAGGACTTTGAGTAACATTCACAATGAATACGGGAGCACCCACTTTTTCCCATCTAACTCAAATTGCTGCCACACATTTTCTGACCATGAATTAAAAGCCCAATTATAAGTATGTTTCACATACGTTTCTAGGTTTTCCTTCACCGGATTACCTTTCTCATATGCAGCATGCCCCCATCGACTCCACATAAATTCTAACGGCTTCTTAAAAGGATTCCGCAATACTTCCTTGCTATCAGAATACATCAAATAAAAGCCTATTTCAATATCTCCTTTTGGTAAGTAGTTTCTTGATCACGCTCAAACAGAACGTGTTCGGATACATGGTTATTACACATTCCGAGAATAAGTGTATTAGAGGATGCGTCCATATCCATATACCATCGTACAGGAGTCCCCTTCTGCATAATATCCAAATCGGGGATAAGAATAAGAGTTTGATGATCGTCTGCTACGATAAGGGCAGGAGAACGGAATACATGTTGATCGATGACATTTCTATCAGTAGGAGTAAGATGTGGCGCCCAATGGAATGAAGGTAAAAAATCCGGCTTTACCGCTATACGCCAATCACCTTGTTGAACAGAGTTTTTAAGCGAAAAAGAAAGGTTTATGTACAAAGTGTTGTTATCTATCACTTTCACATGGCTTTTTCCTCTCTCAATTCCTAATAAATCATACTGTATAATATCAATAGCTTTACTAAAATTCTTCGGAAAAACACCCTTATTCAACTCAATTCTCTCTTGTGCATCCCAATGCTCTTGAGCAAAGATGCCTATGTTGGACATTATCATCCAACAAAAGTTATAATTAATGTGCGTGTGTTCATGATATTATATTTATCAATATAATTAAAACTCTCCCATATCAGCCAATTCAGCCTTCATTAAAAAAAACATTATAAGGCATCCACATTGACATCGTAAAATATAAATTATCACCAGTTACCGACAACGGATGAATGTAAGAACCATACAATTGGGCATACTCTCTACCATTAGCAAGCTCATAGGGTTCACTCCATGGGCCAGTTATGTCTTCTGCCGTACGCATAGTTATATTATATCTATCTGCATTGAAATAAGCAATTATCCATTTCTTATGTGTCTCGTTATATATAAAAGAAAGTTCACCAACCTTATCTTCTATTAATACTGTTGCCTCATTTTCATTGCCTTTTATCCATTGATTAGTAGAAGCATTCCAATATTCATAAGCTGTCTTATTCTCAATATCTGTTTCATGAAATCGTGCTAATTTAGCATTGCTATCCCTCCCCGTTTGAGTACCTATCATATAAACATATCCATCTTCTTAAAGTTAACCCTACCTGACCAAAAAAACTATAAGATGAGAAGGTTATATCTTTACATTTAGCCCATGTCAAACCATTATCAGCCGACTTATATATTCCCGAATAATTTGTAATCCATCCCGTCCAATTTCTCATATTAAAATAATGCACATAATCTATTCCATTAGCACGAATAGCAGCTGTTGGGATAGAAGTCCAATCACCATTACCTGACGAATCTTTTCCCCCATATACTATCTCGCGGGCATACCCTTTATCATCAGTAGCCATATTGCTGAATGACAATCCATCTTCTAAATCATTATCCTCCGAGAAAGCCAGCACATTACTACGCCAACTCCCTCCGTTAGGTCCAGGATTAGCCAGATTAGGCTTAAAGTCATACCCAAAAGTATCACCAAAGAAAATTCCATATTTTCCGGGCTGCATCTCCCAAATAATGCCAAGATCTGTTCCTCCTACATTCCATTTTGTCGCAGTATTATTAGGTTTGGGAAGTTTTCTCCGTCCATAGAACTACCAGTTACACGAGCAGTACGACTGACGCTTCGGATAAAGAATCCCCAACGGTTATCCACATTCAAAGAAAGGTCATTCGATTTGTTTCCATCTTTATAAACTGCTACCAATATCAATCTAAAATTCTGGGGATCCGTCTTCTGAACCACATAATTAAATACATAATCTGCAGTTAACTCATTTCTATCTATTTTGACTGAATAACTATTTCCTCCACTTTTTCGAACCATCAGATAATCTATGGCATCTATATTCTTAAAATTCAGAATCGTTGAAACAACCTTCGTGTCTTTATTTGGAATCAGAAAAGTTTTCGCAGAGATAATCTCATCAACTGGTATAAAAGGCTCATTTTCCTCTTTATCCGAACAAGAAAACAACAAGAATATAGAGAAAGAAAGAACCATAAATAGAATATTTTTCATAACGTCTGTTTTAAGTCAGTTTACTGTATCTATAGATGCAGTACACGGGAAGCATAGAAATACCGGACTGCATCTATGATACAGCAAACTTTAATTATTGAATGTCAATTACCTGACCTTCGGAGTATATTCTGCTGGATATTCCGGTTTCTACAACTTCGTCTGTCAAGTTTCCTACCAATTTTACAACGAATCTGTACCTTTTATTCGCATCGATTGCAATGCCTTCGGCAAATGTCCCTTCATTACCAATGGTTATCACATCTCTATAGATGTCATTCTCCACTTTCTGAATACTTACTTCAAGAGGCCTCAAAAACTCATCAGGTATATTATCTGGAATTTGCCATGTCAACTTCACTGTATTCCCTTGTACTGAATAATCAAGGTTTTCCACTTTAGGCAAAATATAATGTGTTCCTTTACTGCCTACAACATCTCTGTCGTAACAACCAGTAAACAATAAACAAGTAAATATTACCATGCATATTCTTACTATATTTTTCATAATCATAATTCTAAAAGTTTAATATTAATATCCCGGATTTTGTGTATAATTACCTTTTGCCCACTTCATCTGAGCCTGTGATATGGGGAAGAATTCATCTCTACCAGCAGTAAAGCGTGCTATATTCATCCAGTCAAATCTATTTCTTTCCACTGCAAAATAAGCATTCATCGTTTTCTCCAGAGTTCCCCAACGCTGCAAGTCGAAGAAACGGCGTCCTTCACAAGCTAGTTCAAGACGGTTTTCCCATTCCATGGCCTTCCATGCAAATTCTTTGGTCCATGTACAATTCACACCAGGTTTATACAACTCACATTTGTAGTTCAGAATATAGCTTCCATCCGCAGTTTTCAGATTCTCAAGACTATTGGCGGCACGCTGACGAATTTTATTAATCAAAGGCAAAGCTTCATCTTGTCTGTCCAATTGAATTAGGACTTCTGCTTTCCATAGTATCACTTCATCATATCTGATTAATCTCTTGTTCATAGAGTTAAACTGCCAACCATCGTACAGCAAACAGTCACAATTAGGATGCGGTAATTCCTTCACAGATTTCAAATAACCATACTCAACACCATTACGAATACCACGAGCCTCAAAAATCAAATAAGGGTCATACTTCCAAGGCTGTCCGGGTGCACATATCGTATGACTGAAACGAGGGTCGAAAGTGTAGCGGTCGAAGAAAGCCTTATTACCGGCATCTACAAGTGTAATATCATCCGAACCATCGGCTTTCTTTATGTAATCACCATAGCAATCATCATTATAGGTATCAAACAACGGTAATCCATTTTCACCAGTCTTGAAAGCATTACCCATTGTATAGCTTGCATGATGGAAACCACAACACTGAAAACCTCCCCAATTCCACGGATGATTCAGTCCTTCACTTCTATTGATTTTACCCCCAGTAGAACTATTATCATTGATAGAATACTGAATCTCCCAAATGGATTCTTTCGTATTGTTATCAGACTCAATCATGAAATTCTCACCAAAATTGCTACATAAGTCCAAAGCTTTACCTTCTTGTTCCGTCAACTTGTTCAGATAAATCAAAGCTTCATTCAGCCGTTCTTTGTTTACATTAATCACCTGATGTCTCTCATCTTGCTCATAAGCCATAAACATCAATGTCCTTGCAACCATTGCCGTTGCCGCATTCTTAGTGATTCTTCCTTTATCTATCTGTACTTCCGGAAGGTATGACTCTGCATCCTTGAAATCCTTGAGGATTCTCTCCCACAAATACTGGTCATTCGGATAGTTCTTGTCCCTATTCGGTACAGCTTCAAAATCGGCAGAAGTACCCGTTATGGTTTCATCCATGTAAGGCATATATTTGAAAAACTCCTTCAGTCTGAAATGAGTAAATCCGCGAAGAAACAGCATTTCACCCATTCGACTATTCTTCACTGGAAAATCGTCTTCGGAAATGGGCTGCATTTTTTGGATTGCAGTATTGCATCTCTGGATAACCTGATAAGAAACATACCAAGGGAAATCAATAGGCCAGCCGTTAGGAGTCAAATTCACAAAGGTTTCCATATATCCCCATCCGTCGCCGCCGTCCCAGACACCGCCACCGCCTTTATAAGAGTCGTCAGAACGAAGAGAACCCGACCACCAAGGTGAGAATGGTGAATCCCAAGACGGAATATCTGTCATTCTTGCATAAGCAGCTGTTACAAAACCTTCCATATCACTTGGCTTGACAAGCAGGTTCTCATCCAAAACCTGCTTCGGATTTACTTGTAGGAAGTCCTCACATCCGGTCATACCGAATGCTGCGGTTAAGATTAATAATGATGATATAAACTTTTTCATTGTGTTTTTCTAATTAAAATGTAACATTAAGCCCGAAAGTCATTGTAAACGGGGTCAAATATCCATAGCCGGACATTTCCGGATCAAAACTTGTAAATTGGTCACCTCCCCAGAATTTCTTCAAGGTAAAGACGTTTCTTGCAGAAGCGTATACTCTCAGATTCTTCATCATCATCTTATTGGTGACTTTAGCAGGAAAAGTATAACCCAATTCTATATTTCTCAACTTCAAGTAAGAACCGTCTTCTATATAATAAGTAGACATTCTCTGTTCATTATTGGTCATCACATTTGTCATAGCCGGAATATCCGAATCTGGATTGTCGAACGACCAGGCATCCAATAATCTGGTCGGATGATTTTTCCGACAGGAACGGAACCTGATATATGCCAGAAATCACTCTGACGTTTCCAATCATTACTTACCTGATTGCCGAATACACCTTGGAAGAACATATTCAAATCAAAATTACGATACCTGAAATCGAAAGTGATTCCTCCAAAGAAATCCGGATCGGCTGTACCGATATATGTCCTGTCGGTCAATTCATCCACGCGACCATCACCATCCAAATCCTTATAACGAATTCGGCCAACAGCTTTTCCGGGTTGTTCGGCATGGTTATCCACTTCTTCTTGTGTCTTGAAAATTCCATCAGCCACAAGACCATAAAACACATTGGGAGACCTACCGATCACGAAATCACGAACGCCATCTCCCGGATATTTATTAATCACGTTTTCAGGAAGTTCCGTCAATTTTGTCTTGTAAGTACCTACATTTGCAGAAATAGTATATTGGAATTCGGCGCTTGGGTCACTTCTAAAGCTAACTTCAAATTCAAGACCTCGATTGTTCATACTTGCACCATTGATCCAAGGTTCTCCCCCCTCTCCCATTACGGCGATATAAGGAGTCTGCACAAGAACATCCTTTGTTTTCTTGAAATAGTAGCCTAAAGAGCCCGTAAGACGTTGGTCGAAAAATCCGAAGTCAACAGCCAAATCCGTCTGCGTAGTAGTTTCCCACTTCAAGTCAGGATTACCAAGCCAGGTCCTGCTATAACCGGAATACAAGGGACCGCTCTCATTACCCTGAATGGGATAAGATGTTCCAAAATAATCTGTCGTAAACGGAGTGGTAGTATACCCTCTCGGAAGGCTTGCACACTTCCGTTCGCTCCCCAGCTGCACGCAACTTAAGGTCGGACAAGAAGTCAAAATCTTCCATAAAAGCTTCATCCTTGATTCTCCAACCGGCGGAGAAAGCGGGAAAAGTAGCATAGCGGTTATTTTCACCGAATAAAGAAGAACCGTCACGGCGAACAGTAGCGGACAACAAGTACTTTCCGTTATAAACATAATTGGCCTTGCCGAACAAAGAGAAATAAGTATACTCATCTGCCGAACTACCTAAGTTATATTTCTCTCCGGTAGTTACACCAATATGTGCAAAATCTCTATCTTCCAGATAAATGCCTTCCCTTCTTGCAGAAAACCCTTCTTGAACGAATCTGGTTGCTTCAGTACCCAATACAACATCCAAATTGTGTTTACCGGTACTCAATGTATATGACAAAGTGTTAGTCCATACATAGCTCAACGGATGTGATTGATAACTGCCCACATAATTTTCTCCATCACTGTTTCTTCCTCCTGTTTCCGACCAAACGCCATCAACAGCACGATTATAAGCATTGCCATAATCAAGGCCAAACTGGGTTCTTGCCGAAATACCTTTCCAAATATTCAAATCAAGGAAAATATTGCCGATAATCTTCACATAATTATTGATGTTATCCTTATTCATTTTCAATAATCGAACGGGATTGGTAAAATCATCAAAACCCGGAGCACCAGCCCATCCTCCATTTTCATCATATACAGGAGAAGCGGGAGGATTAATCATTGCCCACCATGTTTCACTTTGGTCTCTATACTGCAAATAAGACACAGCTAGATTTTCGCCAACTTTCAAACGATTTTTTATCAAACTATATTCTGTATTGGCACGTACCGAATATTGTCTGAAGAATGTATGTATCTGTGTACCTTCATTGTTGAAATAACCCAATGAAAACAAACTTTTGGATTTCTCAGAACCATTGGAAATAGTCAACTGATGATTATGGGAAACAGCGGTCTGAAAAACTTCTCCCATCCAATCTGTATCACTCCCTCTTACAGTTTGGTCTGCATTAAGGAATTCCGCTACTTTAACCCCGTCCAGCACGGCCATTCCATTATCACCTCGATGCCATGTATAATCATAAGCCGAAGGCAAGGAAATAGAAGTACCATATACTCTTTCATCATAAGCTTGAGCTTGGAATGCCGCTCTACCATATTGCTCGGCATTCATTAAAGCAGGTTTGTTCAATACTGTATTTATGGAAACACTACCGTTATACTCAATGCTTGTCTTACCTGCCTGACCTTTTTTCGTCTGGATCAAAATAACACCACCGGAAGCCTTGCACCATAAATAGAGGCAGACGCAGCATCTTTCAACACTTGAATAGATTCAATATCACCAGCATTTATATCACGAAGATTCAAATTCTCAGTAGGCATACCGTCCAAAACTATTAAAGGCTTAACTCCTCCCGAAAGAGAAGACAATCCACGAATCTGCACCGTAGCTCCTTCAGCAGGATTACCACCGTTTGTAGTAATATGCACACCGGCCATCTTTCCTTGCAATGACTTCATGGCATTGGCAGAAGCATTCTTCTTTAAATCACTCGCACTTGCCATTGCAACGGAACCTGTCAAATCAGCTTTCTTCTGTGTCATATAACCGGTGTATACCACAACTTCTGACAACATTGTAGCATCACTCTTCATGACAACATTCAAAAGACTCAAGCCTTTAACCGAATATTCTTCTGTTTTTTGACCAATATATGAAAAAACCAATACCGCTTTATCAGAAGGTATTTTTATAGAGTATTTTCCATCAATATCAGTCGTGGTACCGATAGTAGTTCCTTTAACAACGACATTCACTCCAATAAGAGGTTCATTGGTTCCTTCTTCCAAAACCGTTCCTTGTATTATCCTCTCTTGTTGAATCATGTTAGAAGTATCTATGCCATATCCAGATGCTTGAATAAATTCTTTTGTCTCCGATCCGGCCACAGAAAGAGGTAGAATATCTTCTGCATAAGCTGCCAATGATAGCATTGATACCAATGCTACGAAACCATTTCTTTTGAAATATTTCATAATATAAATAAAAAGGTTAATAACTATTTATCTACCGTGCAGTACAATTCATCTTACCAGAAATTGTACTGCACAGCTTCTATATCTTAAACTCTCATTCTTACCATCTTGGTATTTCGAGTTCGTCCTTGTTCGGAAGACTTGGGAATCTTGCATGCGGCTCGGTCTGGTACCAGAAGGTGGTCGAGGAGATGTCCGACTTCTGGTTGTTGTAGCGTCCGTCGTGGCGCCATCCCAGGTCCTGTATGGTTACCTTCAGGTCCTTGTCGAATCGCACCGGGTCTAGTATGTGCCAGCGGTATAGCCCGAAAGCTGTCACCGCACGGTACAGCCCGTCGGGACGGATCACCTGGTGCATGCCGGCGTAAGGGGTGGTGAACTCCTGGTACCGGCGCGTCTTCTGGTTCTCGAAATTGTACGAGCCGCAGAAGTAGTCCTCGGCCCTGTCCCGCAGATGGTCGGGTATTCCTTGTCGCCGTCCATGTAGAACTTGATCTCGCCTTCCCCCACCAGCAGTTGTCGTTCACGCGCCATGCCATGTATGTGCCCACGTACTGTCCCTTGCCCTTCACTCCGTCGATTAATGTGTGCAGCGACCCTTGGGTCGGGTTGGAGCGGCGGAACTGCGCGTGGAAGTAGGCTCGTCCTCGGGAACTTCCGTCAGGGTGTAGTTGACCTGGTAGTACAGGCGCATCTCCTCGGCGGTGTTGATGTTTTCCAGCGTGATACGGGCTTTCTTGCGGAAAGGCATCTTCCAGTAGCAGTTGAAGCGCTGCCCGGATTCACGCAGACGGCCAGTGAGGAGAGCTGTGCATATTCATTGTATGCGCTGCAGAAGAAGTCACCCACCGGACATTCGACGGAAGGCTCCTTCTCGTCGTCCCAGTACATTCTCAGGATGGAGAAGCGCCAGTTCC
>ENA-OQCS01001221-OQCS01001221.1-human-gut-metagenome-genome-assembly--contig:-NODE-1221-length-13555-cov-2.224233_pt1 | contig 13555 bp, 21 predicted proteins | sample MGYA00242757_ERZ504575 | MGnify/ENA primary metagenome ERZ504575 (study PRJEB26092, sample SAMD00036297) | human gut metagenome | host: Homo sapiens | study: EMG produced TPA metagenomics assembly of...
TCTTCAAATCTTACAAAGAACTTTAACTTTTTTTTGAAAAGATTGAAAAGATTTGAAAAGTTTTTTCAAAAAAGTCTTTAGAAAATTCTTAGAAAAAGTAAAAAAAAGAGATTGAGTTTTTCACCCAATCTCCTGTCACAGATTTCAATAATTATCTACTATTGCTTCTTGGTATTTGACTGCAATTTCCTTCAAAAATTCCCTATCATTTATTCCTGCAACTGCATATTTTTCATTTCATAATAAAAATAAACGATATAGCTTTGATTTCCATTATCCTCCTGCTTGCTGAAAACCTCTAGACTGATACCATCATTTTCAAATTCTTCACAAAACACATAGCCTGGATAAGTTTCTCTCACACGTAATATTTCCCGTGGATAAATTTTAATTTCATACTGCAACATCTTCAGCTTGCTCCTTATTTAAAATCACATATATCGTATCTGATTCATCCGTCTGAACTGTTTCTATTCGTTTCATGCGGTATCCACAATCATATAAATCCCTAATTCCAAGTGCTACCTTAACATACTTCTTATATATTTCCGGTACATCTTCTACACTATCATACTCTTTTCGAGCACAATTTTCCGATTCTTTATTGGATGATTCCGGTGAAGTTATCATCGTTGTTCCCTCTTCATTCTTATCCATCCACCAGAAGAACCCGCCATGCTTCTCGGCATTTACCGCCATCTGCCAGGAGCCTCCCAGCATGATCACAATCAATACAGCCGCTGCCACCGCAACAGCTCTGTGCTTCTGAAAATAATGCAATACCTTATGCTCTTTCTTTTTCTCCGTTTCATCTGCCTCTGCCAGAATTCTTTCCTCTTCTTCACGTTCTGCACAATATTTCCAAAAGTTATCCACCACTTCATCCGATGACAGTCTGTCTTTCTCCTCCTCAGGAGTCAGACTGTCCAGCAATTTCAATAAACTCTGAACTTCATCCGCATCAAACTCTTCATCGGAAGCTTCCATTGTATACCAATCTAATCGTTTTTGAATCTCCTGAATCAGACTTTCCTTGTCCTGTTTCTTCATTTCTGCTCTATTCCCTTCTGTATCTCATCGTCCGGCTTCGACGCCTGACCTTTATCCCTCTCTATTATATGTGTCTCTTTTTTGTCATTTCTTACAGACATTTTTTGTTTTTTGTCGAATACCTTACCGTCGTATATGACTTTTGCCACTTTCCCACGGAGTCTGTTGATTCGTACGCTCATGTTGTTCTCGGACGTATTTTCCAACTTTGCCATTTCCGGTATTTTAAACCCTCGTACAAAATACCGTGAAAAACGTTTCTTATCTTCTTTGTCCAGGTTATTCTCCAATACGATATCCAATTCTACTTTACCATATTGGTCCTTCGCCTCAATATGCTCATGCCCTTCTATAGGATTTCACGTTGTAACTTTCTGGTCTTTTTATTAAAGTCCTGGATTTTGTATCTCGCCGTTTCAATCAGAAAACCTGTCTGATTGGGATGTTCCTTCAGCTGATCCCACTTTTTATAAGCAATATAAAGCGTCTCCTGTAATACATCCTGTGCCAGAGACTTATCCAGTATCCGGCATTTGATGAAGTCATATAAGATCGCCTGATTCTCACGAATCAATCTGGTAAACTCCTGATGGTCTGCTTCCATCTCTTCTGTCTTTTTCTTATGCATTTGTCATCGCTCCATTATGAGGTTTTATCTTCTCAAAATTTCTCTTATATAATTTACCATTCATTCCTATACTAAATATAGGCGTTTTTTACGATTCGTTTAAAATTTCTATTTTGTATCTATATATTTAGCTTTTTATAAAATCACTGTCAATTATTTGTCGCCGACAAAATCCGCTAATATTTGTGCCGATTAAGTGTTGACAAACAAGGTCGCTTTTGTTAGAATAAACCACGGTGATTGCATAACAATCACGTGATGCTGCTGTGGCTCAGTCGGTAGAGCGTCGCATTGGTAGTGCGGAGGTCACGGGTCCGATTCCCGTCAGCAGCTCTTCTTTAAAAAGTATGATCTTAAAAGTTATAGGCTTTTAAGATCATTTTTTTATTTCTCTATTTAACATCTTCCAATAACTGATGAACGGAAATATCCAGCACTTCCGATATATCCAAAATCACTTCCAGTGAAAAGGCTGGTCACAATTAGGTGCTTCGATTTTGGTAAGGTAACTAATGCTGATACAAACCATATCCGCCAATTGTTCCTGCGTAAGTCCTCTGAGCTTACGGTATTTTTTAATTGTCTGTCCTATGCTCTTATACTCTTTTGAATGTTTCTGATTCATTTTCACATCTCCTGTATCTACCCTTACAATTCTAATAGATAATGTGAAAAACGGAATTTCAGTTATAATGAAAGTTTCAATGCATAAAAATATCGACTCCTTTCTCCGGATCACCGGATGAAAAGAGTCGATATGAATACTGTTTTATATTAATTGCGACGTAATATGAATTTTCCCACCAGATCATTCAATGAGAATGCCTGTGCGGATAATTCTTCACTGGTAGCCGAAGATTCTTCCGCCGATGCCGAATTCGACTGTACTACCTCGGATATCTGGTTCACTCCGACTTCTGCCTGTTCCATAGCCTGCGCCTGTGCCTTGGATTCCTCGCTGAGACGTTTCGCATCTGCAGCAATCTCCTTAACTCCTGTAACGATCTGTTCCAATGAGTCGCTGCCGCTTCCGCTGCCATATTGCCGTTCTCAATCTCCTGCAACGATCCCTCGATCAGGCTTCTGGTATCTACGCCGACTGTGCACTCTGCTCGGCCAGTTTACGGATCTGTTCTGCCACTACTGCAAATCCTCTGCCTGCATCTCCGGCTCTGGCTGCCTCAATCGCTGCATTCAGAGACAACAGGTTCGTCTGACTCGCAATATCTTCAATGTCAGCAATAATATTCTGTATCTTTTTAGATGTTTCATTGATCCGATCCATTTCTTCCATCAATGACTTCATCTGTGTATGACCTTCGTCTGCCTGCTTTGCATAGTTCTCAGCCTTTTGTGTAGTCTTCTGAAGCTCACCGGCAGTACGTGTGACCGAATCTGTAATATTGGTGATCGTTGCTGTCAGTTCTTCCACGGAACCCGCCTGATCCGTAGCCCCCTCTGCAAGTGACTGTGCAGACTGTGCCAGATTCTCCGCTCCGGCAGATACCTGCTTGGCAGCCTCCTCTACCTGTTCCAGCGTACTGTTCATCTGTCGGTTCATCTTGCGCATTGCATTTTTCAGCGCTCCAAACTGACCAACATATTTTTCCTCAATCTTAGTTCCTATTGCATAATTGCCATCTGCCATCTGGCCCAGCAGTTCTCCTGCATCCGTAATGATCAGATTCAGATTGTCTGCCATTTCTTTCGCCACCCGGATCATGTATGCAATTTCATCCTCTGTATTGCATTCCGGGAATTCACTTACCAGGTCTCCCTGCGCGAACGACTGAAGCCGGTCTGCCAGTGCCACCATCGGTTTCTCAATATCACCCGCCATTTTTTTGCCCAGTATGATAGAACTCGAAAAAGAGGATATCACAATCACAAGGATCACGATCAACATGATAAATTCCATATGACGCAGATTCTTTTCTGCACGATCCCCTTTTTCAACACACACATTCATCAGATTCACAAATTGTGCGTAGACATTCTCGTACTGTGTTGTCAGGTCTCCGGTATCCAGTTCCTGTGCTTTCAAATAACCATCTGCATCATCTGATACAGCCAGTTGCAGAACCTGCTCATCCAGTTCCCAATAACCATCCAGTGCTCGGAGCACTTCGTCATATGCCGTTCTGCCTTCATCAAACCGGAGCGTTCTGTCAAGCTCCTCCATGTATGTATTGAACGCTTCCTTTTTCTCAGTGTGTAGCTCTGTCTGCTTTTTTAATTACCGCTTCCTCATCATAGCCGACTACCGCGCGCAATGCACTTCTGCTTTCAGAGAAAGCCGTCATAGCTTTTCCGATGTCTCCCTGTGTAAAGCCATATCTGTTCAATGCCTTTTCATACTGTGACGCTGCTATCAATAATGCCACAACACCAATCATTGCCGCAATCGCCCCGATTACAGCTACCTTAACAAATCCCTTCGTCAGGCGTTTTTTAATTCCCTGCTGCTTTTGTTTTTTCATTCAATCCTCCCCTTGTGCTGTAAAAATAAATAATGCCACAAGCCACTTTTATATACGTATTATAACACTTTATAATCAGCTCTTCAATGGTACGATAGTAGCCAAATCCAACTCTCTCCTAAGGAAAAAGAGGATTCCGAAAAATCCCCTTACTATGCTTTACATATATGCTGATTTTACAATACTGAAACTTGTCTTTGCAGTTTTTCTGTTTTATTATACTCGTAAGTTAGTAACTTGTGAGTATAATCTTGTTCAGGAGGGTAAGTAAATGAGTCAGTTTTATTGCCGCGAGAATGATCTTATTCTATTCCATACTTCTTCATCATCGCTTCCAAAACTTCCGGATCAGTCAACTGCGTTACTTTATCTGCATCTTCTCCGGCACTCATTTGTGATATTAAAGTCAGCAGATGTGTTCTTCCTGAACGTAAAGTGTACCCCTTGTCAAGGACAAATTAAGAAGAAGGGATTTGTTCTTTCTAACCAGTAGATGGCTATATCAGTTTGTTTTATTACCTTCTTCATCATACATATCCATAGAAGGGATTTTTCCCTTAATCGGATATATGCCTGTTGTTATATATTTATAGTATTCATTGGGAGAAGCTTCGCTAATTCCCACTGATATCTATCATTGTTATAATAATCCATCCAATCGTCAATAATGGCACGAACCTCGCTATATGTTCCACATTCTTTTAGCCTGTCTCCTATATGATCCTTCATACGTCCAAAGAAACTTTCCTGAGGTGCATTGTCCCAACAATTTCCTCTTCTGGACATAGACTGTCTTAAGCCTTTATCTTTGACAAGTTGTATAAAACTGCAACTCGTATAATGGCACCCTTGATCACTATGTAAGATTGTTTTAGTTGTAAGGGAAACTCCATGCTTTTCTATCATCAGGTTGACTGTTTCCAAAACAAAATCCACTTCTAAAGATTCGCTTAACACATACGATAAAATTTGTTTTGTAAAGGCATCTATAATTGTTGATAGATAGCAGAATCGACCATCAAATGGAACATAGGTTATATCCGTAAGCAATATCCTTCTCGGACCATATTTTTCAAACTCCCGTTTCACAAGATTATCAGCAACACTATTCGTCTTTATCGCCTTTGCCATCCTTCTGTAAGGGTTTGCCTTTCTTATGTTACATATAAGACCATATTTCTTCATCAACCGTCTTATTTTCTTGACATTCATAACGATTGGCGGATTCATATGTAACAATCTCATATAGATTCCTTGAGCCCCTTTATCATAACCTCTGAAGCTATATGCAGCTAATACCAATTCAAAATCGGCTCTATCCTGTGCTTCTTTTTCTGCTCTTTTATCCGCTGAATGTACCCAGTTGTAATAACCGGATCTTGATACTCCTGCTATTTCACAGAGCATCTTAACTGACAATGTATTATTTGCTTTATTTATCGTCTCATGGATGATTTCAAATTTGCTTTCTGAAGTCTCCATGACTAATCTCTCTTCCTCGAATTGTTCGCAATAATAATTTTTTTTAAAACTCTACTTCTTGTCTTAGATACAAAAGCTCGTTCTGCATACGTTCTATGGATTGCGGTGATGACAAATCCTCTTCATTTGTTGCTTTCATAGGAATTCTTTTTTGTCTGTTTTCGCCCTCGGTAAAGCCATTGCCCGATAGAGCCTGACGCTTTATTCTTTGCACAATGTCATCTATCTGTTTTTGTCCAAAGTACTCTAGATTATATCCAAAATCCAGAAGAATTTTTTCTTGGAGCGTTACCAGCCTGATAGCTGATCCAAAAATCTTCTTTAAATTTAGCTGTAAAATAAAGCTTGTTCTTTGTCACATTAAGTGTGTACGGGTTAGCTTTGAGTTCCCTAATTTGTTTCGGTGTGTATTCTTTCATATTTCCTCCGATAGATACTTTTATTATACATCATCTACCAGAAGAAATCCCTTCTTTTATTGTCCACTAACCAGGATTTTATCCTTTCTTCTTGTGTCCATTTTTAAGGAGCCCTTCTTCTTATCGTGTCCATTCTATGGGGTTTATTTTACTTTAGACCTTCCTTTAGACCTTCCTGTAACCCCTGTTGTAAACCCTCTTCCCTTCCACACTCCCGTTCAGCCTTGCGGAGCTTCTTTTCTTCTTTTTCTTTGTCATACTCAAATATACTCACTTTGTATACCTCCGCCCGATTTAGTTATTTTTCTCAAACTCTAATGTCTGTCTGATACTGTATCCGTCCTTTTTCAAATCAGAAAACAGTGCATTTATCCTGGCCGGTGTCACGCAGATCAGGTTCATGGGATGCTCTAATTTTTTCAGTGCTTCCAGTGGAATCTTCTTATATTCCGCGTGGGCATTGTAGCTGTCTGAAAACGGTTCTATGATCTCTGCCCGGCCCATAATCTGTAAACTTTTCAGATTACCGAATCCATCATACTTGTCAAAAATGGCAAGGCTTACATTTGCATTCTTCTCCAGACCTATGAATTTCTCGCCGCCTTCGGAAAATATCCAGAATTTCTCATCGTGGTAACTATACTCTATCGGTGTACATCTGACATAATCACCGCTTCCCGTGGCAAGCGCACAGGTGTTGTTCTCGTGAATATATTTTTCTACCGCCTGCTTCAGTGCCTCCTCCGGCATGGTGATCTTTTCCTTTTTGTTCCAATATTGAGCTGCCTGTTCAAATTGTTCGTGGGTCATAATGCCATCTCCATACTCCTGAAATTCACACTTTTATTCCAGAAAAACTTAATAAAACCCTGTTTCTGTATATCCCTTTAAACTTTTGTGTCAAATCTTCGCCTTCTGACTCGAAGCATGCCTTACGGCCTTATTATATACCAGTTTCCCCGTTTCGACATCATATTTTCGGATTCTGCTGTTATATACGAAAATCAGCCGATTGTCCCTCAGCAATATTTTTTGCAAGCGTTTGGTAATCACTCCCTGATGTGGAATGGGTTCCAATTCCCCTCTATATTGCCACTCTCCGTTGGCGAACCGAAACAAAAATACCCCGGCCCCCAGTCCTCTTGCCACCAAAAGTAACACCGTGCCGCTGCGGTCAAAAACAGCTCCGCTCATGTATGCCGAAAATGTTCTTGCACAACTGCAACTGTTTGCTGTTCTATCAATAATATTGACCTTCCTGCCCTCGCGGATAACCTGCCACTTTCCATCCTCAGAGGAAGCCAATACTTTCCGGTGCTCCGTATTTGTTTTCGGCTTTTTACTGTTATTCTCCGGCAATAGTTTTACAGGAATCGTGTCCGTTCGGAAAATGACCACTTGATTTCTATTTATCCCGAAGGTATTTATAAAAGTCTGTACCCGCTCCAGATCTCCATTTCCATAACAGCCAAAGAACCACTGAATACGGTTCCTGTCTTTATTGCACTTTATAATCTCTGCGAAATAATCCCAGTCCACTGGATACAGCGAATGACCTATGGTCACTATCTGCCGGATATCCGATAATCCGTGAAAAAAGGCTTGATTGTTCTGAATGATCTCCCCACATTTTTTCGTCAGCGCATCATCGGCTTCAATGGCCATCTGCAAAGCGATCTGCTGCACATCATATAATAACTGTCCATGCTCATCCAGGTCATCAATTCCGGAATAATCGTCCTCAAATCATAGGCCTCGTCATTGGCTCCCGGGATATGCCCCAGAATCAACCTTTGCCGTTCCTTGCCGGTCTTCTTCCGACAGCCATGAATATAACAAATATTCCCGCATCCATGCCATACAAATCTTCCACAAATTCCGTGTAATTGAAATTTAGTACTTTCCCGTCCTTGATGATATCGCTTAATGGTCGGTCATCCGTATTGGTATGCAGACTGCAGATCCATTTCCGGAACCTGTCCATTAATTCCGTAGACATGGAAATGATCGGTCCCACTGCCATTTCCGCGGACATATAAATTTCAGCCGCACCTGCATCCTCATCGTATGCCCCATTTATATCCAAAAAATTATCGATGATATACGGCTGACACATAGCCTCTATGTTGATCTTTCCCAATGCCCCTTCAAAATCCGCCCACAGGTCATCTGTTTTCAGATATTTTTCCAGATAAAACCGGACAGAGCTCCTCTTTCCCAAAGTCCTGCTGAAATCGTAATAGCTGGATCTGACACCATGCAACATATCAAATCCATTACCAATCACATAAAGAGAACCCTCCTTAACAGATTCCCCCATCTCTTCCAAAGATAACAGATTCCATTCTTTCAGATTCTCTTCAAAATTTTGACTGCTTTGAAATTCTTCGTTGGTCATATATAATTCTTCTTATCCTCAAGCCATATAGCTTTTGATCTTATCGATCAGTGTCACATCCGCCGGAAGCCACTGTACGGAATCCAAGGCACTAAAACAAATGCCTTCAGCTTAAGCCCGAAATTACATTCTGCAGAGTCAGTGAACTCCTATCTTTCAAGAACCATGTCTATCATTTTTTCAAAAGATTTTGCAAATTTCTCATCATCCGCGTCTGTTCTTTTTTTTGGTCTTTTAACATGATTTTTAAAGATTTTTTCTGGAATTTTTATTCAGATATCGTTCCATGAGCATCTGATCAATGTTTGTATTCGTATACCATTTTCCCGACTGATGAATCGCATAAGCTCCCTTACCAAGTGCCATTGCTGCCACTCCATAATCTTGCGATACAACAATATCTCCGCTGTGGCATAAACTAATCAATTTATAATCTACTGCATCAGTTCCAGCCCCAACCATAATTACTTTACTATAATCAGAATATAAATCATGATTTATATCGCATAAAAGTGTAACCGGAATTTGATATTTTTTTGCTATTGCTTCTATCACCTTAACAACTGGACAAGCATCTGCATCAACAAATATTTGCATACAGTCTCCCAAAAATTAAATTCGATTTTATCATATATCTCTTTCTCGTACCATAGACATATTATTATCTATGATCTAGCAATTGATAAAATAAATTAAGATAACCTATTCCCAAAATTTTTTGACGTGTATTAATCAGTTCATCATATTTCATTATGGTTGTATGAGCCGACAATCTTCTAATATTTACATTAATTTCCTTCATAATTGGTACAGCTACAGAAAAGAAAGCATTTGAATCAGAGACTATGTTATCAATGTATTGTTTAAGCTCAATCATAGGGTTCTTTCTATATGTGCACTTCTCTAAAAAGAAAACGCACTCACCTAATGTCATCTCTCTTGTTTCTTGCATTTTATCGTAAAAGCTATTTCTTCTTACTAAATTAGAAATATTATGACTATTTCTAAATGGCTCGAAAATTAATTGATTTAACTGTACTTCTAACCCTCGGCAATACTCAAGACAAATAGGCGCATAATCTGCACTTTCACATTCCTTCATTCCTGAAAACAAGCAGTCTGCCATAGCAAGTATTTTCTTTTGTTTTTTCGGACATATTATTCCAAATATGAGGAAATAATTTTGACGTAACAACTCCATCTGTTAGGTAATTCCTCTGCCAATTCCCCAAAAGAAAACAGATTACTAATTACCTTATGATTTCTTTCGCTAAGTGTATAAATAACATTATCCTCATCATCTTCTTTTGCGGTTGTAGAAATATTAGCCTTTTCTTTTTTGTAATTACCTAATACTTCTGATGTCGTGCCATCAATCCCTTGTGTGTCTAATATGCATTGACATATTGCCTTAAACTGTAATAAATTCAGCTTTTCCTTAGTTGTTGGACACACAGAATATGTATTAAGCAAATTATTATTATCACTCACTAGACACTCACTAAATGTGTCATAATCATTTCTGTATATCAAAATTGCCTGCTTTTTAATACTTCTGAATACATACGTTTAAACATATTATCGAAATTCGAGAAATAACCTATCATTTATATATTTCTTCAGAGTTACTTCCAGCCGTACGTATTCTATTTTTTAGATCTATCATAACCAAGGAATTCGTGCTTGCAGAATACTTAACAGAAATATCCGGAATTCCTACTAATCTCTTTTTCTTCCCTTCCGAATCAATATATTTCCATACCGGCTCAGCTTCTTCATCCCAATATAATTTTGCCCCCTTTTGATAAAATATTTCTACAATTCCATCATTTGTTGCTTTTAGTGTAAAAACACTTTGATTACCCACATCCATAATATTTCTCTCACTTATGAGTGTCATTCCAAATTCTTTGATAAATGTTTCCTTAATGGAATATAGACACCATAATTCAAACAGCCTATTACAGAAATCATCAGAATATCGTAATATACGTAACGTTTTTAATAAATCAAATTCTATTGTTCCCTGCTTATATTTCCAATACCAATCAAATATTTTTTCATAGGATTGATAATTGCGGATTTTGCCTTTAGCTGCCCTTATTTTGATTAAATTTAAAAGGTTGGCTGGAAATTCATCTCCATATTGTTTCCTTATATTTTCTAATGATAGTGCACATTCTCTAAAATAATTTTTACGCGAAAAAGCATGAAATGCTCTCCTATGCTCATCTATCAGTGTTTTTTCTGTTGAATATGTATTTCCTATATAGTTACGAAGTACCTTTGCAAAAAAATCAAGTAATCTAATAACATAATCAAGATATACATTAGAAAAATATTTTCTGGTGTGACTGATGTTTCGTTTTTTTTATTTGGCAAGGGTACTCCTTTAGGATATTTAATCTGCGTTTTTAATTGAAGATACTTTTGCACTTGTAAATGTCCGTGGATTTCTCCATCAAAGGTTTGAACTGAATCCTTATAAGTATATGATAGTGATTTCTCAATTTCTGAAATCATTTGTCTTAGTTCAGCTAAGTTTGCCAAAATAATACGAATATATATATGCATATCAGTTTCCGACATTTCATCAGTATTTTTCATTCCCATTCCAAAGTTTGAACTTTGAATTGAGAACGAGGAAAAATAATCATTTACAAATCGGAAAAACATCGGATCTGAATACATAAACTCTATTTGATGTTCTGAAAATAAATTATTTTCCATAAGCTCCCCTAGTGAATGAATCTATATATTGCCTCTTTTGTTCTTTTAAGATATGAAAAAGCACTTTCATCTTTAACATTATCATAAAACATTGCCAATTTATTATAATCATAGCCATCAAGCTGCGGAATAATTCTACTTGCAAAAGTTGAATCAATAATATCTTTTATACATTCGCCTTTCTTATCAATATTCTTAACATCAGCCACAATCATCGATATATATATACTTTCATACAAATCAATGATTTGAGCTGTGCCCACTTGAAGTCCCAAATATGATTCATCGTCTTGATGTGAGTATCGTATTTTCTTGAACAATTCTAGCATTGTATTTTCTATTTCATTAAACTCATCAAGTGCATCCAAATCATTCATATAATCATCATCTATAATTGCCGTACCAAATTCTTTAACCTTATCAATAACTCTTGTCATCGCCAATTTCTTTGCATTTTTCGCTTCATTTTGAAATATATTTCCTGCGGAGGCATAATATCAATAAATGTAAAACGTCTGCTAAGTCCCTGTGATATATCATTTACAAAATTTTTATCAATGTTATTCATTGCACCAATAATTCTATATCTATTTGGAATGTAAACCATTTTTTTATTTTCATCTTTCTGATACCACAAGTTAATAACACGCTCTGTCTCAGACGCATCAGATCCTAAAGCTGTAAAGAGATCTCCAAATACTTTATCAATTTCACAACGATTTAGTTCATCTAAAAATCAACCAGTTACCTTGCAATGTTCCGTTGTCATTTTCATTTTTTACAATTAAGTCACAACATTTTAGTATGCTTGATACAACATATCCGTTTTTCCCCTCAATAACTTCATGACCTTCATCATTCGCAGACGGTTGTAATCCTCCTATCGAATCATATGTAGTCCAATCCGAATTCGCAGTAGCTTCGGTATAGGCCACCTCAAAAACATCGCATATAATTTTTGCCAGTGTAGTTTTTCCGGTTCCAGGAGGTCCCTGCAAAATGATATTTCCTTTAATAATTCCTGCAATAACATTTCGTAAAACGGAATCATCTCCAAAATACAATCCCTTCTCTTCAATTTTTTGTTTAAATTTTGCAAAAATATCACTCGGAATTGTTAATTTAATATCACTTATATGTTTAGTAGCTATATATGTTTCTTTATAGCTATCTGGAAATACCGTTCCCTTATTGTACTGATCAATTTTATTCACATTAGCCATAATACTCCTCCCTAAGATCACTTAATATTTCATTTTTTCTATCCATATTAATATAATTATGCTTAATCAACTCTAGTTTCAAATTTGAATCCATCTTTTAACAGATAATATTTGATAAACCATATTATTCGCTATCCCTTTAAATCCAGCCTTTACAAATATAACATAATCAACCCTGTGCCACTTTATAGTTGTAATTAGAACCAATTTCTAGTTCTGTCAGCTCCTTCCCCATAATATCTTCATCTGTAACAACTGCTTTAATCGATAATGGTAACCTTTCCGCAATATTTTTCTTATTGCTCCCAACTATATCTACTGCATATATCATTAATCTTTTAAGCTGTTCCCTATAGGTTTCGTCAATGCTTGCATCCAATCTTAATATCTTTTTATCATTTAGTTCTGACCATTCTAACACTTTTCCTTCTATCAGTGAATAAATAACCGTATAATCAAGTTCCGATTCTCTATTACTTGATTTATGTATTCCCCGGAATCTATCTTCCTTTATTTTTTTCAATGTTTCCGTATAATTTAGTTTTCCCAAGACAACTTCCGCCAACAAATATTTTAATTCATTCTCGTATAAATATTCTAACTCCAGCAAAGCTCTAAGTACTAAATTAACTGGTTCTACATCTAAATTTTTATCTGATACATCTTTCATATTTTGCATACACTTACTATATTTTAATATTTCCAGTAATATATCTTGTCGTAAATTCTCACCTTGCTTTTTTGCTTCTTCCTTAAGCTCCTTTAATAAAATTTTTTCTCGTCCTCTATTTACTGCCTCCTCTATTTCAACTGACATTTGATATTTTGTTCCTACTTTATTCATTTTTCTGATCAAATAACTATGATATGCCAACAATCTGCTTATAGACTTGTCCACAAATAATACACTATCACCTGAAAAAATATGTTGTCTTTCAACGTTTACAATATCCTCTTGAAGTTCACCCTTTTTTATTGTTATTGCACTTTCCTCAGATATTACAAATGGTTTTAAAAACAGTCTCATCCCTCGAATCTATTTTATTATCCTCATATATTTCAATTTGTTCTTTTTTATCTATATTATATACCTTTATATTTTCCAATCTATCATGATATTTCTGGTAAACAATGGGATGTATCAT
>ENA-OQCS01001222-OQCS01001222.1-human-gut-metagenome-genome-assembly--contig:-NODE-1222-length-13526-cov-3.205463_pt1 | contig 13526 bp, 9 predicted proteins | sample MGYA00242757_ERZ504575 | MGnify/ENA primary metagenome ERZ504575 (study PRJEB26092, sample SAMD00036297) | human gut metagenome | host: Homo sapiens | study: EMG produced TPA metagenomics assembly of...
TTACGTTCTGGATCCATTTTTCTTCTTCGTGCCATAAAAATATCCTCCTAGATTAATATTTATTTTAACATCAATCCAAGAGGATATATATCATATCTTTAGTTTACACAGAATTTGTTACAGTCTCCAGTGGCGCTGATCTGTGAAATCGATCAGCGCCATCTCATTGTTATAATTGTTTATTTTTAGTCTTCTTTTTTCCGAAGAACTGTAACTGCCGCTCCTGCCGCCAATGCTAATCCTGCCAGCGGAATGATCGGTGATACGGAATTGTCACCTGTCTGAACCGCTTTATCCTTATCTTTCGGATCTTCTGACACTTTTGCAAAGTTTGCTTTCAGTGTCACTGTTCTGTCTACTATAAACGTGTACTCTGCTTTATCAGAAACTACTTTACCATCTACTGTCCAGTTCAAGAACTTGTATCCTTCTTTCGCTGTCGCTATGGCTTTTACAGTTTCTCCTGCTTCATAGCTGACTTTTGCCGGATCAAGTTTTACTGTTCCCATCTTGTCGTCGTTTACAGTTACGTTCAATTTGAATGTATCTTCTGTTACCGGCGGTTTCGGCGGCTGCGGCTCTTCCGGATCTTCTTTTGCTTGGAAGTTCGCCGTAAGCTGCATGTCTTTTTCAACTGTAAACGTATACTCTGCATCTTTCGATACTACTTCATCTCCTGATGTCCAGTTTACAAACTCGTATTTGCTTTCGTCTTTTACTTTCGCAGTTGCAGTCAGCTCTGTTCCTTCTTTGTACTCCGGTCCTTCTTTATCTAATGAAGCCGTACCCATTGTTTCATTGTTTACCGCCGCCGTTACTGTATACGTCTTTTCTACAGGAGGTTCCGGAGCTTCTTTTACAACGGTAATCTTGTAGTTTGTTCCTTCTGACGTTACCGCAGTAACCGTTCCTTCTTTCGCACCTGCCGCTACATTTCCCGAAGATGCTTTATAGAAATACCACGAATTATCATCACTTTGGTAAGCTGCAACTTATTGTTGCCGCCTGCCCAGTTATTCAGATAATATCCGCCTGCCGAAACGGCAAATCCGCCGTTTTTACTTGCTCCAATCGTTTAATACCTGCGCCGTATCTTTCAATTCTACGTCATTTCCTGAAATGTTAATATATTTTCCGGACGCAGCGTCTTTCATCGTATATCCTTCGCCTGATTTTGCAATCGTCCACATAAAGTCTTTCGCTGTCTCATCGTTGTTGAAATTGACCGCTTTCATGCCAAGACCTTTCTGCGTTCCTTCTGCCGTACTTACTGTGTTCAGCATAATATGACTCCTGCTTCCAAACAGATACGTTCCTTCCGCAATTTCCGAAATCGCTTTATAAGGCGGCATATCCTCACGTTTTTCCACCGTTACGATACCGTCTTTTGTCACTTCGGATTCATTCAAAAGCTTGCCCGGTAAATTAAACGTCTCTCCGATCTTAAGCGTCACTTCTTCTACATCATTCTTTACAAAGATAAAGTACGTCTTTTCCCCGATCTTTACAGACGTCTTACCTTCTGCTTTTCCGGTGATCGCAATATCCGTCTTCGCTCCGATCGTCTCGTCTTTGTACATATGATCTGTCACTTTCGCAACATAATTATGTACATTGCTTCCAAGCGATGGGTTTAACAGGTAATAACTGTTTCCCGCAACTGTCGCCTGCATTGCGATCAAATACTGACCGCCGTCCTGAATTTCCGATACCTCTGTCAGCTTCTCATATCCTGCAATTTTGCTCTCACTCTTTGCATCGGATTTTTTATAAAGTTCAAAGTTACATTTACCGTTTCCGTCTACGCTGCTGTTTCTGTCAAAATGAAGCTTAGACTCATTATCTTTCCAGAAATACAAATATCCGCTTGCCTGTGTTCCCTCTTTCTGCTCTAACGAGAAACCGTCTCCGCTTTTGGCAACAGTGATCACTGCCTCTGTCGCTACCGTAGGTTCTGCGCAGATGAAGATGATTTCGGTCCGAGGTAAACCGTTTTTCCATCGTCTGTCACTGCGGAAATCTTAAATGTACCGTCATCGCCTTGTTTTGTAAATGTAAAGAGGCATTTGCTGATCTTTTTCTCGCCGCCGTCGTTATAATCTTTCGTCGTTCCGAGGGCTACAGCCAATTCTTCTTCCACAGGTACATTTTCTTCAACAACTTTTGCCACATGTTTATATTTCTCTCCGGCAGAAGACGGATTCACAACATAATAAGCTCCCGAAGCCGCTTTCGCCGCGATCAAATATTTTCCGCCGTCTGTGATCTGATCCAACCCTGTCACTTTCTCATATCCCGAATTGCCGACTCCGCACTGCCGTTCGCAGCTTTTTTGTACAATTCCATACGACAGTTCGCATGATCGCCTGTATTTCTGTCGAAATGAAGTTTACCCTCGTTATCCTTATAGAAATACAGCCGGTTTCCATGATTACCCGGCGTCTGATCGAATAATTCAAATGTCTGATCGTCGGTTCTTTCTTCTAACTTAATATTCGCCGTTGTTTCCGCGCATACCGTACCAGCCGAAGCCGCGCTTCTGTAGTTCACATATACTGTTTTATCTCCGTCTTTTGCGGACATTGTATATGTATTGTCCTGTCCGTCTGCAGCCGCAAACGTAAACAGACAGTCATCCAGAGTTTTCTCTGTTCCGTCAAAATGTCCTTCGCTTGTCGCAAGCTGCACTTTTGCCCGTTTCTCAACCGCCTGCGCATCTTCTCCTGTCACTGTCACTTCCGCGATGTCCGTATCAAGCCCTTCTAAAGCGCCGCCGCTGTAATTTCCTGTCTTATCTGTATAAGTTTTCGTATCTCCCACACGAAGATCTACGATCTCATAATTCTCCGAATCTGTTACAATTACGCTGACTGTCGTCTTTTCACCTGCCGACTCCACTGTTACGTCGCGCGTCCATTCCCGTTACCGCTTTGGATGTCAGCGTCACTTTCCCGTTTGCATAAGCCGCAGTGACCGCCTTGTCATTATCCGTGGAAACTTCCACTTCAGCGCCGTTTTTCAGTCCGTTCACCGTCAGTTCTTTTGAACCGTTCGATGTCATTGTAACTTCCGCCACAGGACCGTTCTCATCTGTACACCAGATGTTTCCGATCGCCGCTCCCTTGGCGATATCTGCTATGTCAAAATCCTCATAAACGATTCCCGATCCCTCATAGAGAAGTCCTACCGTTCCGTCAGGCAAAACTGTCAGACATGAATATCCATACGGGTCAGAACCGTTTACACTGTAGTTGTATTTCCAGTTCAGTTTTCCGTCGTCCTGCACTAATCCTACGAAAATCTTTCCTGCAGAGCGGTCTGATACCGATGACGGCGCGCAAACAAGATTGCGGTCTTTCCGTCGATCTTCTTCGGATATGTAATTGCCGTCAACTGGCAGTACAGACGGTAATTGATTCCCATTTCCTGCTTCGGAGACCATGTCTCCCCGAAATCTTCAGATGTATAATAACCGCCATGACGAGTAAACATATACAGTTTTCCGTTTGCCTCTGTCACAACCGCCTCCGAACTCTGGCTTGACACAGACTGACCCCTTGTCCATGTCTTTCCTTCATCGTCAGAGTAGATCGCAACACTGTTTTTATCTCCGTTTGTGTATTCATATGCAGTGAAGATAATGCGCCCTGTTGAGGTAACCATACCGCGTCCCGGACCTACCAGCAAAGACTGTTCTGTCTCTCTCCTTGCATTCACGATTGTCGGAACTGACCATGTTGCGCCACCATCTTCCGAAGTTGTCAGATACAGATAATCTGTCGGCCATACCTGAAACGGAGATTCCGCCTCAAATAAGTTCGTATCTACGCCGTTTCCTTTAATATTAAAGTAGGCATCGACTGTATAACCATCCACTGCCTTGCCATCAGCATCTTTGATCACATATGCGGAATCCGACTTTTTCTTATCGTTCTTTTCCAGATGGTATGTATAGTTATTTCCGTCTTTACGCGCATCTACCCAGCAGTTTTCCCATGAGCTCGCATCTGCCAGAAGAATGTTTCCGTCCTTATCGTGACTCTTTCCCGGAACCGGCGGATATTTTGCACTATTCAGCGCATATCCGGCCGGATAAAGATCTGCGATCATATATACTCTTTTTCCGTCTGTCGCCATTGCAGGATCAATAAATGCTGTCGAATAGTTATTCCATGCATTCCCGTTATCTCCGAGATAATTTGCAAAAGTATAATGCCATGTTTTTCCTTTGTCTGTTGACCGGGACACGATCGTATCCAGACCACCGCCGTCTCCGCTCGTATTCCATCTGGCGTCACACCCTGCCACTATTGTGCCGTCATCAAGAGACACAAGACACGGAATTCTAAACTGCGAGCTTCCGCCTGTTCCGCTTAAGAACGGCTGTTCTTTCGTCGTTCCATCCTGGGGTCTTATGCCCTCTGCCGCCAGAACCGTTCCCGGTACGCTGCTTACTGTCAGAACCGTGGCAAGCAGAAGCGCTAAAGCTCTTCCTCTTTTTTCATAACCTTTCCCTCCGTAAATTTTCAAACGAAAAATCATATGAATCATGTTCAATTTCCCATTTTTCGCATTTATATTAATTATACTATCGGCAATATTCTTTTTCAACGAAAAACGGCCTTGACAAAACTACTGAATTTCATATGAAATCATCCATCCTCCGCCTTGTTTTCCTGTCTAATTTTAACAACTCCCGGTCTATTTTTCTTTTATCATTACAAGAAAGAGTTTTTTTTACATAACAAAAAGGTATTGAAATCAAAACGAAACCAATACCTTTTACGCTATTCAAACAAAGACGCCGCTTAATGCGACGCCTCTGTTTTAGTTTTATTTCAGATCAAAACATTCTTTCCCTTTGTTCTGATCAGTCTTCTTTTTTCCGAAGAACTGTAACTGCCGCTCCTGCCGCTATTGCTAATCCTGCAAGCGGAATGATCGGCGATACGCCGTTGTCTCCTGTCTGAATTGCTTTATCCTCATCTTTCGGATCCTCCGGTTTTGGAGTTTCAGGTTTCGGATCTGCCGCTACTTTTTCAAAGTTTGCTTTCAATGTTACATCTCTGTCCACTTTAAATGCATACTCTGCTTTATCGGAAACTTCCTTACCGTCTACTGTCCAGTTCACGAACTTGTATCCGTCTTTTGCCGTTGCAGTTGCCGTTACGACATCTCCTGCTTTATAGCTTTCTTTTGCAGGATCAAGTTTTACTGTTCCCATCTTGTCGTCGTTTACAGTTACGTTCAGCTTGAATGTATCTTCTGTTACCGGCGGTTTCGGCTCTTCTTTCGCTTTGAAGTTCGCTGTCAATTCCATATCCTTATCTACATTGATACGATATGCTGCCGACTTGGAAATTTCTTCACCGCCTGCTGTCCAGTTTACAAATTCATACCCTTCTTTCGCTTCTGCAATAATTATTACTTCTTCACCTTTTGCATAGCTGTCTTTTTTCGGGTCGATCGCTACAACTCCCATATTCGCATCATTTGCTTTTACTGTTACTTCAAACGTCTCTGTTACCGGCGGCTGCGGCTCTTCTTTTGCTTTAAAGCTTGCCTTAAGTTCCATATCTTTGTCAACTGTAAACGTATACTCTGCATCTTTAGAAACTTCTTTTCCGTTCACTGTCCAGTTCACGAACTCATATTTGCTTTCGTCTTTTACTGTCGCAGTTGCCGTTACTTTCTCTCCTGCATTGTATTTGTCTTTTGCAGGATCAAGCGTTACTGTACCCATCTTATCGTCGTTTACTTTTGTCGTTACTGTATATGTCTCTTCTACCGGCGGTTTTTCCTTCTCTTTGAAGTTCGCCTTAAGTTCCATATCTCCTTTAACTGTAAACTTGTACTCCACTTCCTTAGAAACTTCTTTATCGTCTACTGTCCAGTTCACGAATTCATATTTGCTTTCGTCTTTTACTGTCGCAGTTGCCGTTACTTCCGTTCCTTCTTTGTACTTAGAAGCGTTCGGGTTAAGCTGTGCCGTACCCATCTCATCATTATTTACCGTTGCCGTTACTGTGTATTCTTTTACTTCCGGTTTTTTCTCAATAACCGTGATCACATAGTCTGTTCCTTCTGATGTAACTAAGTTCCTGTCCTACTTTCGCCGCTGTCGCTACGTAACCTGACGACGGAGTGTAAAAATACCATGTATTGTTATCCATTCCATACGCTGCAACTTTATCATTGGTATTTGCCCAGTTATTCAAATAATTATTATCTTTTGAAACAGAAAATCCACTGTTATCTTTCACGCCTACCGTCAATACTTGTGCTTCTTCTTTCAGTTCTACATTCTGACCTGAGATGTTAACATATTTACCTGAAGAGACATCCTGCATCGTATATCCGGCTTCAGTTTTTGTAAGCTTCCACATAAACTCTTTCGCTGTGTCATCCACATTGAAATTAACCGGTTTCATTCCAAGACCTTTTGGATTTTCTCCCGCCGTACTTGCCGTATTCAACATGACATGACTCTTCGTTCCGAACAAATATGTTCCATCCTTAAGTTCGGAAACAATTTTATAAGGCGGCATATCTGTCTGTGCCTTTAATGTTACGATACCTCTTTGTTCTACTTCGGTTTTATTGACAATTTCTCCCGGTATATTGTATGTATCGCCTACTTTTAATGTCACTTTTTCTACATCATTTTCTACAAAGATGAAATATGTCTTATCTCCAATCTTCACAGATGTTTTGCCTTCTGCTTTTCCGGTAATTGTAATATCGGTTTTCGCCCCGATTGTCTCATCTTCATACATTTCGCCTGTCACTTTTGCGACGTATTTATATTTTTCATTTCCCGCTGCCGGATTCAAGAGATAATACTTATTATCTTTTGCCTTCATCGCAATCAAGTATTGTCCGTTCGCTTCAATTTCTGACATATCATTCAGTTTCACGTATCCGGGTATTTCAGATGTTTCTGCGTTATCCGCTTTCTTATAAAGCTCAAACTCACATTTTCCGCTCGAATCTACACTGCTGTATCTGTCAAAATGGAATTTGTTTTCATCATCTTTCCAAAAATACAGATATCCGCTGTTTGTAGCGCTTTCCATCTGAGCCAATGTAAATCCTTTGCCAGTTTTAGCAACTGTAATCACCGTTTCTGTCGCGGTAAGCGGTGTCTGAGCCGTAGCTGCAGATTTCGGTCCAAGATATACTTCTGTCCGGATTCTGTTGTTGCAAAAATCTTATATTTTCCATCTTCTGCCTGCTTATCAAATGTAAACAAACACGTACCGATCTTTTTCTCTCCACCGTCATTAAACTGCGCGTTACTTCCAAGCGCTACAGCCGCCTCTTTTTCTACAGGTATGGTTTTTTCAACAACTTTTGCAACATGTTTATATATTTCATTTGCATTGGAAGGATTTACAACATAATAAGTTCCCGTAGCTGCTTTTGCCGCGATTAAATATTTCTCGCCACTTGTAATCTGAGACAATTCTGTAATTTTCTCGTATCCCGGAATTGCAGACTCCGTATTGTCGTTTGCCGCTTTTTTATACAGTTCCATATGACAATTATCATGATCATCTCTATTTCTGTCAAAACGCAGTTCAGACTCATTTGTTTTGTAGAAATACAAACGATTTCCGTTTGCTCCTTCTGATTGATCCAAAAGTTCAAATGTCTGATCGCTTTTTGCCTCCAGCTTAATATTTGCTGCTGTTGTGGCGCATACTTTTCCACTCGGAGAAGCATTCTTATAATTTACATATACAGTTTCCTCTCCGGCTTTTGCCGACATTGTATATATATTTTCCTGACCTTCTACTTTTTCAAAAGTAAAGAGACAATTCTCTAAGGAAACCTCTTCTCCATCAAATTTCGCCTTCGCAGTTGCAAACTGTGCTTCCGCATGTTTTTCAACCGCCTGTGCATCTTCGCCTGTTACTGTTACTTCCGCAACTTTTGTATCTACAGACGACAAATCACTGTTACTATAATTTCCCGTTGTATCCGTATATGTTTTTGTCTCGCCCGGCTTAAGATCTACAATTTCGTATTTTTCTTCATCTGTTACAATTACATTGACTGTTGTCTTTTCTCCTTCAGACTCTATTGTTACAGCAGCTTTTTCCATTCCCGTTACAGATTTAGCAGTTAATTTCACTTTCCCATCTGCATAAGCCGCTGTCACTGCATCTTCATTATCAGATGTTACTGTTACTTCTGCATCTTCTTTCAATCCATTCAATACAAGCTCTTTTGCATCATCTGATTTCATAGTGACTTCTGCACAGGTTTATCGCCTTCTGTGCACCAAATATCGCCGATTGCCGCGCCTTTTGCAACATCTTCAATATCAAAATCCACATAAGTAATCGCTGCTCCCGCATTTTCGTAAAGAAGACCGATTGTTCCATCAGGAAGAACCGTCAAACAAGAATACGCATAATACGCTGACCCATTAATGCTGTAATTATATTTCCAGTCAAGCTTTCCATCATCCTGTACTAATCCTACGAAAATTTTCCCGGAATCACGACCTGTTCCCGAAGGAGCGGCAAATAAAATTGCTGTCTTTCCGTCAATCTTTTCAGGATATGTAATTGCCGTCAACTGACATGTCTGACAATACTGAATCCCCATATCCTGCCTATCTGACCATGTTTTTCCAAAATCGGAAGAAACATAATAACCCCCATGACGAGTAAACATGTACAGCTTTCCATTCGCTTCAGTCACAACAGCTTCCGAACTCCAGCCTGATACTGACTGACCTCTTTCCCACGTCTTACCTCCATCATCAGAATAAATCGCCACACTATTTTTATCTCCGCCGGTATACTCGTATGCTGTAAATAAAATTCTATCCGTTGAAGTAACCATACCGCGTCCCGGACCAACCAAAAGAGACTGCTCTGATTCTTTTCGCATATTAATAATAGAAGGAACAGACCATGTTGCCCCACCATCTTCTGATGTTGTCAGGTACAAATAATCTGTTGGCCATACCTGAAACGGTGAATCAGCTTCAAACAGATTCGCATCTACACCGTCGCCTTTAATATTAAAATATGCATCAACTGTATACTCTTCTACAACCGCGCCTTCTGCGTCTTTAATCACATATGCCGAATCTGACTTTTTCTTACTATTCTTCTCTAAGCGATATGTATATTTCGTTGCGTCCTGACGTTCTGCCGCCCAACAGTTTGTCCATTCTCTCGCGTCTGCCAGAAGAATATTTCCGTTCTCATCATGACTTTTACCTGCGACCGCTGCATGACTCGCGCCATTCAGCGCATATCCTGCCGGAAAAAGGTCTGCAATCATGTACACCTTTTCTCCGTCCGTTGCCATGGCAGGATCGATAAACGTTGTAGAATTGTTATTATGCGTGTTCCCGTTATCACCAAGGTAATTAGCAAACGTATAGTGCCCTTATACAATGAGGGGTCCATTGGGATTACAAAAATATTTTCTTTTGATCCTTCATTATTGACCACAAAATTTGACAAGAATCCGTTCGTACCTAAATTCAACGCATAGCCACAAGCTTTCACTTTATCGCAATAAGCTACAGTAGCCTCCCAACAATTCATTTCTTGACCATCCACCGTAAACTTAATATTCTTTCCATCCGGACGAACATTGTCTGTCCAGTCATTGTCGGTGTAAACCTCCGCATTCAAAGCCAACTTAGCCATAAGGAAATAAGCAGCAGCTTTCGTCATACGTCCGTAAAACTCTCCATTTTCCGCACTCTTGGCATCTTCCAGCAGTGGAATAGATTCTTCCAGTTCCTTTTTTACAAAGTTGAACACATCAGTCTTTCTGACTGTTTACATCTGCCATCTGAGTAAGTGAAGATTCCACTATAGGTACACGTGCAAACATATCCAGCAAGTTAATAATAATACATGGCACGAATGGCACGCACTTCTGAACGGTAAATTTCGTAATATTCGTTCTCCGGGTCTTGTTCTTTCAAGCTAACCAGCTTATCGATAGACTGATTACATTGCACGATTACACCATATAAATAATCCCATGTTCCGATAATCAGGTCATTATTCGTACCCCAGTTATGCGTAAAAAGGTTTCTCCACAATCCGCCGTCATCCCAGTCACCGCCACGAGTTGGAAGATAGCCTCATCAGCTGTAAAAGTATTCAAATCATACAATCCGCGGTCAGTTCCAGCTAATCCAGCACCTCCTCCATCTGCTCCAATCTTGGTATAAAGATTAGCTACTGTATTCAAATAAATCATTTGCGGATTCTTGTATGCCTCTTCTTCCGGCATTTGATCTACAGGATTCTCTTCCAAAAATGACGAGCATCCGCTCATACTCATTGCCGTAGCAATAATAAAAGTATATAATATGTTACGTTTCATAATATTTTCGAGTTAAAAGTTAAGACTAAGACCCAATGAATAAGTACGTGTAAGCGGATAGAACCGTTTGTCATCTATACCCAGATCACTACCCACAGTAGCACTATTGATCATCGGCGACAAACCTGAGTAATTGGTAATGGTTGCCACGTTATTTACAGAGAAAGTAATTCGTAATGCATTGATGTTCTTCAGGTTTTGGTATTCAAGTTCCATCCCAAAGTGATATAATCAATGTGCACATAATCACCTCTCTCCAGCCAGTAATCAGTTACAGTCTGGTCATGAATATTCTTTTCCGGAGCTCCTTCCATAACATTGTAAGTCGGGAACAGACTCATATTCATGTATGACAATGAAGTACCATTGTAAATTTTATGTCCAAAAGCACCGCTGAACTGTGTCTGAATGTCAAACTGTTTATAGCGAAAATTAATGTTACCTCCCAGATAGAACTTCGGCATAGCCTGACCAGCGATGTAACGGTCTTTTCCGTCAGAGAGATCTACACCTTCTTCTCCATCAATATCAAGAATATGATATGTGTGCTCACCGTTTCCTTTCATATCTATCAAACCGTCACATTTAGGAAGATAGAACACTCCTACCGGTTGTCCAACCATCTGGTAGATAATCTGATTGTTACCACCGATAAATCCTGCACCATTCATTCCACCCAGATTCATATATTCTTTAGCACTCAATGATTGTCCCATGTAAGTTCCATCCAGTGAAAGCAGTTTGTTCTTCTGCCAGGAGAAATTAGCAGAAATGGTCAGCTCCATATCTTTTGTTCTCAAAGGTACTCCAGTTATGGCTACTTCCACACCACTGTTTTCCATTTCACCCAAGTTAGCCAACAACGTACTGAATGCAAATGGAGGCACAGGAACAGCATAATTGTAAAGCAAATCACTGGTCTTTGAGTAGTAATAATCCACTGAACCACTTAAACGGTCATCAAAGAATCCCCAGTCAAGTCCGACATCGAACATTCGTTTTACCTCCCATTTAAGATCCGGATTTTCATTACGGTTAATACCGTATGTCACTACAGGTTTTCCGTTGATAGTCGTCACACCAGTCGGCTCATCAGTTTCAACGAATTATAGGCACCAATAGCGTCCTGATTACCAGTCAAACCATATCCTGCACGCAGTTTCAAATTGGTCAGGAAATCCACGTTCTTCAAGAAAGCTTCTTCTTTCAGCACCCATGCAAGAGAGGCAGAAGGAAAGAATCCCCATTTATTGTTTGCACCCAGTTTAGAAGAACCGTCTGCACGCATATTGACAGTGGCAATATACTTGTCTGCATAACTGTAATTGAAACGTCCCATGAATGAGGCGATAGAATAATCGTTAGAATAAGAACTTACATCTCCATATTTCACTTCCGCTCCTGCACCCAGGTTATTGAACCCAAAGAAGTTCGTACCAAACTGCTTAGCTTGTGCACCGAAACCTGTATATCTATAATCCTGAAGTTCGGCCAACCCTAAAACATCAATGAAATGACTTCCAAATGCTTTCTTATAGTTTGCGGTAAAATTTCCTAACAAGACACCACTCTTGTTATCATTTTTACTACCTAACCCATTCGTTCCGATACCAGCCTTGATATTAGTCGGAATATATACTGAATTTTCTTTTACATTATACGTATATGAACCAAATGCGCTCAGTTTCAAACCATCAATTACAGTCCATGTCAAACGGGCATTTGCATTAATGTAACTATTAGATTCTACATCCTTGATAGTCAATCTTCCCAATGGATTCTGTGTTTCATTAGCACTTGGATCTTCAGGCCATGTGCCATCCTCATTAGGAAAATCAGGAAAAGTAGGATTGAATGACGCTGCCGAATAGAATGTTTTCTGGTAATCGTTCAGATAACGTTTGTCTACTTTTGAAGCAAACATACCAAAATCAATCTTCAGTTTATTATTGAACATAGTTTGAGAAGCATCCAGTTTGGCAGTGTAATTGCGCATATAGTTATCCTTAATAATACCCTTCTGATCAATCACACCGATAGAAGCACGGTAGTTTGAAGATTCCGTTCCACCTCCGAAAGAGATACGATGATTCTGAGTATACCCTGTTTGCTGCATGGCTTCAATGAAATTGGTATTATATCCCATATCCATGGCATTAGCATAGCCGCGGTCGGCTACTACCTGACGATATGCTGAAGCATCTAACATGCTCAAGTTTTATACACTGTTTCTACACCAAAACTTCCATCGTAACTCAACGATTTTGTTCCGTTCTTGCCTTTGATTGTAGTTACCACAATCACACCACTTGCACCACGTGAACCATACTGTGCCGTTTCAGATGCATCCTTTAATATTGTAAAGCTTTCAATATCAGCTGGTGAAATAGCATTCAGCATATTCAGGTCGCCAAACACACCGTCAACAATAACCAGCGGGTCATTACCCCCAGACAAAGAAGTAGTACCACGCACACGGATTGAAGCAGAAGCTGTTGGGTCACCACCTGTTTTCTGGATATTTACCCCGGCCACCTTACCTTTGATAGCTTGTAACGGGTTAGTTACGACGCCAACGTTCATGTCTTCACGTCCAACCCGTTGAATAGCTCCAGAAACCGTACGCTGACTACCTGTAGCATAACCAATAACAATTACATCATCCAGAATTTCAGCATCCTCAACTAAAGTTATTTTCATATCAGATGCCGCTGGCAATTCCTGGTTACGAAAACCGATATATGAAATAACCAAAATATCGCCTTTTTTTGCATCCAGCGCAAAATTACCATTAAAATCCGTAATGGTACCGTTAGTAGTACCTTTCACTAAAACATTGGCGCCAATAATAGCCTCCCCTGTTTTATCTTTCACACTACCTTTGACTATTATAGCCTGTGCTACACCTTTCACAGCCATCAGCATTCCTACTAAACACAATAGCAGAATCCTGACCTTCCGATTTAAGATTTTTTCCATTTGATAAATTATTAGAATGTTAATAATAGCCTAAAAAATACCTATTGAAAACGTATGTACTCAATTTAGGGCACACCCCTGTTTTAGGGCACCTTGCCAGTGCCCAACAGGATGTACGTTAAAAATTCAATGATTGTTTTAACATTTAGAGTATGCCAACCCGATATTCAGAGGGGTCA